>Ga0115011_10003599_pt1 | contig 10549 bp, 4 predicted proteins | sample TroAtlMetagenome_2_FD_88705 | JGI IMG/M metagenome (GOLD analysis project Ga0115011, IMG submission 88705) | Marine eukaryotic phytoplankton communities from Atlantic Ocean - Tropical Atlantic ANT8 Metagenome | ecosystem: Environmental > Aquatic > Marine > Oceanic | place: Tropical Atlantic... | reverse complement strand
CGCTCGCTCATTTTCGTGACGTGGTCATTCCAAACGACGAGAGACGCGCCTGCCGAAACTATTTCGTACTGCTCTTGACCGATGGTGAGGAGACCTGCGCGCTCAATGAATTGGGTCTCCCCGACTTGGACGCGCTGCGGGCGTCGGCGCGTGCGTTACTCGATTTGCAGGTGGAGGGCCGACCTACGCCGGTGCGGACGTTCGTGATCGGGTTCGGACAAGACACTGCCGGCAGCGAATCGCTTTCTGCTTTGGCGCGAGCCGGCGGGACTCAGCAAGCATTCTTTGCGGCCGATCGAGTGAGCCTGCAATTGGCCATCGCCGAGATCATCCAGCAAGCGATTCCAGTCGAAGCCTGCAACGCCCAGGACGACGATTGTGATGGTCTTGTGGACGAGGGAATCCTTCGAGCCTGCCAAACTGCCTGTGGTGAGGGTGGTGAGCGGTGTGTCGAAGGGGCTTTTGTGGGCTGCGATGCACCGGCCCCCGAGGTCGAGATTTGCGATGCCGTTGACAACGATTGCGATGGTCACACCGATGAAGCGGCCAATGGGGGACCTCTGGTAGCGGATTGCAGCAATTTATGTGGTCCCGGCGAGCAGGTCTGTGAAGGCGGTGCATTCAACCGGTGCTCGGCACCTGAACCTCGCGACGAGGTCTGCAATAACGCAGACGACGACTGTGATGGTCTGGCCGACGAAACCGTCGTGCGGGCGTGCCAGTCTGCCTGTGGAATTGGCCAGCAGACCTGTGACCGAGGGGTCTATGGGGCATGCGATGCTCCTGCGCCGAGCCCCGAAGTCTGCAATGGGATGGATGACGACTGTGATGGCGACATCGACGAGTCCCTGACTCGCGAATGCGCAACGCTGTGTGGGCGTGGGACTGAGACCTGCAATGGCGGGATCTGGATCGGATGCAGTGCCGGGCAGCCGGGTGACGAGGCCTGTGACGGTCGAGACAATGACTGTGATGGGCGCACGGATGAATCGTTGGTGCGTGCCTGTGAAAGTCAGTGCGGAGCGGGCGAAGAAATCTGTCGGAACGCGCAATGGGTCGATTGTTCGGCTCCGATGCCCGCCGTCGAAATCTGTGATGGCCGCGACAACGATTGCGATGGATCGGCAGACGAACTGGTCTCTCGGGCATGTGCCTCGAGCTGTGGCGATGGCGTTCGTCGATGTGTGGACGGTGCCTTTGGTCTCTGTGATGCGCCAACGCCGGTCGCCGAGGAGTGCGATAGCGTCGACAACGACTGTGATGGGCGGGTCGACGAAGCGCTGACGCGCGCCTGTGAAACCGCCTGCGGTCAGGGGTTGCAACGTTGCGTGGGCGGCGCCTACGGCCAATGCAATGCAGCCGCAGCCGAAGACGAGCGCTGTGACCGTTTGGACAACGACTGTGACGGTCGGGTCGACGAGGGCGTGACGCGGGCTTGCCTCAACTTATGTGGGGAAGGCGTCGAGCAATGTATGGACGGGGTTTTCGGTATTTGTAATGCCCCGGTCCCCATTCAAGAGACCTGCGACGGCGTGGACAACGATTGCGATGGTCGGTTCGACGAAGGGGTGGTGCGAGATTGCGTCGGGGTCTGCGGAGTGGGTTTCGACCGCTGCGTCAACGGTGAATTCATGGGCTGTGATGTGCGGCCGGCGGCCCCCGAGACATGTGATGACCTCGACAATGATTGCGATGGATTGGTGGACGAGGCCCTCAGCCAAGAGTGCGAGACGGTGTGCGGGATGGGCGTGGCCATCTGCGAGGCGGGTCGCTGGGTGGATTGCAGTGCGCGTCAGCCCCGGGCCGAGCAATGCAATCTGGCCGACGATGATTGTGACGGCCAGATCGACGAGGCGGTCACGCGTTCTTGTTTCACGCTCTGCGGGCGGGGGACCGAAACCTGTGACGATGGCCAATATGGCGCCTGTGATGCGCCACCGCCTTCGGACGAATCCTGCGATGATCTCGACAATGATTGCGATGGTGTGGTCGACGAAGGTCTGACCCGCGCCTGCCGTGGAGAATGTGGCAGCGGCGTCATTCGTTGTGTCGATGGGTTGGAAACCGAGTGCACCGTGCCCGTCCCCGAGATGGAGGTGTGCGACGGTCTAGACAATGACTGTGACGGCCGCGTCGACGAGTCTTCCATTTGTGTCGGGGATGCGGTCTGTCTCGGCGGAGACTGCGCCGAACCGTGCGTCAATAACGAGTGCCCAGGGGATACGGAGCGCTGTATTCGGGGGTATTGCGTCGAGGATCTTTGTGCGGCCGTCTTTTGCAACGACGGGCTCCTTTGCTTCCGCGGAGACTGTGTCGAACCCAGCTGCGTGGGTGTCCGATGCGACGAAGGCGATACCTGTTCTCGCGGCGTCTGTATCGATCGAGACTGTTACACCGAAGGGTGCGCCGAGGAGGCTGAGGTCTGCGTTGATGGGCGCTGTATTCCAGATCCTTGTCACGGGATCGCATGTGCCGACGATGCCTTTTGCAGGGACGGGATGTGCCTGAGAAGTTGTGCGGACGTCATCTGCCCACCAGGTCAACGGTGTCGCAGCGGTTTGTGTAATCCCGAACCATGTGCCTCGGTCAACTGCCCCCCCGACTTGGTGTGTGTCGATGGTGCGTGCACCCCTGACCGGTGTGAGAACGTAACCTGTCCCGCGGGCCGGGTTTGCACTGATGGTCGCTGTGTCCACGATCCATGTCTCCACCTCACCTGCCCGCCCGGACAAGTGTGCGACGACGCCGAGTGTATTGGAGACCCGTGTGACGAATTGGTGTGTCCGGCCGGCACCGTCTGTGCCGGTGGAGAATGTGTCGATGATGCGTGTCGAGGCGTCCAATGTCCCGAGGGGATGCTGTGCTTCGATGGGCGCTGCATGCGCGACGACCAAGACCCGCCAGGACCGCTCTTGGACGCGGGGCTCGATCAGGGCCTAGGTGATGCCTCTTTCGCGGACGTCGGAGGGCCGATGGCAACACCACCTGTTGCGGGAGGCGGCACCTGTGACTGCGACACCACGGGCGGTCCCGAGGGGGCCTATTGGTTCGCCTTGATCGCACTGCTTGGTCTGCGGAGGCGCAGACGATGAAGCGACTTCTCATCGGCTTATTGGTGCTCTCGTGGGGGTGTGACGACAACGTGGCCCCGTCGGCGACCAATCCCATGGAGATGAGTCCCGATTCGGGGATCTGCAACGCTACGCGTGAGCCCATCCGGGCGGAGACGTGCGATACCCGTGACAACGATTGCGATGGTCGAATCGACGAAGATTTCAACCTGCAGACCAGCACCTTCCACTGTGGTTCGTGTGGGGTTGCCTGTGATTTCGACAATGTCGATGCCATCTGCAGAGAGGGTGAATGCGTGGCGTTAGGCGGCTGTCCGCCCGGGACCTTCGATGTTGATCAGGATCTGACGAATGGGTGTGAAGGCGCCTGTGAAGGCCCAAGTCAGGTCGAGGAATGCGACGATATCGACAACGATTGTGACGGTCGAGTCGACGAGGACTTCGATCGGGCCAATAACCTCAATCACTGCGGCGTGTGCGGCAACGTATGCGCTTTCCTCAATGGGGATGCGTTGTGTGATGGTGGGCGCTGTCGATTGGCCCGCTGTCAGCCCATGTGGGGCGATTGCGATGGCGACGAGAGCACGGGCTGCGAGTGTCCCTGTACCCCCGAGCGACCGGGGGTCGAGATCTGTGATGCCGAAGACAATGATTGCGATGGTCGGGTCAATGAAGGCTTCGCCCTAGACGCCGATCCCGAAAATTGCGGCCAATGTGGGCAACGGTGCGCGTTCGCCAATGCCGCTGCTCAATGCACCGAGGGCCAGTGTGAACTGGGAGCATGCGATCCTGGTTTCGTGGACTGGGACGGTGATGACGTCAACGGCTGTGAACGAGAATGCCAATTGAGCAATGGCGGCGTCGAGGTCTGTGACGATCTCGATAACGACTGCAACGGCGTTGTCGACGATGGCATCGACAAGAATACCGATGTCCACAATTGCGGTGGGTGCGGGCGACTCGACGAAGACTATATCTGCCGATTGCCCAATGCCGAGGTGGCTTGCCTCGACGGGACGTGCGTCATCGACCAATGTGTGGCCGGTTTCTCCAACGCTGATGGCGATACGGAGAATGGATGCGAGTTGGTGTGCAACGTCTCCAACGAGGGAGAAGAGGCGTGTGACGCAGTGGATAACGACTGTGACGGCACCGTCGACGAGGGCTACGATCTCTTCTCCGATGTGAATCATTGCGGTGGGTGCGGAGAGGTCTGCGACGTGGGCAACGCGCGGCCTGTATGCGATGTGGGTGTCTGTATTCTCCAAGCCGATCAGTGCCCAGACGGCCTTTTGGACGTAGACCGTGACCCGACCAATGGGTGTGAGTATGCATGCGAGCCCAGTCAGCCCCCCTTCGAGATCTGCGATACCGTCGACAACGACTGTGATGGGTTTACTGACGAAGGCTTCGACATTTTCAGCGACGTCGACCATTGCGGTGGTTGCGGCCAGCGATGTGCGCCCCCCAATGCCTTGGCCATTTGTAATGCCGGTGCCTGTGATATCGGCGGCTGTGACGAGGGCTGGTTCGACTCCGATGCCGAGATCCCCAACGGGTGTGAGATTCGATGCACGCCGTCGGCGGATGGCTTCGAGATCTGCGACGGGGCTGACAATGACTGTGATGGCGACAATGACGAGGACTTTGATTTTGCAGGAGATCCTCGTAACTGCGGCGGCTGTGATGTGGTGTGCGAACACCCCAACGGTCGAGTGAGTTGTGTTGGGGGCGGATGTCGAGTGGATGGCTGTCTAGCCGACTGGGTCGATCTCAATGATGTCGAGGCCGATGGATGTGAATATTGGTGTCCTGGCGGTGCTCGAGTCGAAGCGTGTGACCAGTTAGACAACGACTGCGATGGTCGAATCGACGAAGGATTCGATCTCGAGACCGATTTGGATCATTGCGGGGCCTGCGGGAGCGTCTGTCGTCCAGACAATGCCGAAGCACGTTGCGAGGCCGGTTTCTGTCGCGTCGGGGGCTGTCTGCCCGGGTTTGCTGATATCAATGGTGACGTGATCGATGGCTGCGAAGCGGCCTGTCAGCGCGATCCCAATGGGCGCGAGGCATGCAACGACATCGATGATGATTGCGACGGTCGGGTCGACGAAGCATTCGATTTGAGTAATGACCCGGATCACTGCGGGGCGTGCGGTGCGATCTGTGAAGCCGCGAATGGGGAGATGTTTTGTAACGGCGGCACCTGCGCGATCTTGAATTGTGATGCGGGTTTCATTGACTTAGACCGCCGTTCGGAGAACGGGTGTGAGTGCCAGCTCACCAACGCGGGCATCGAAATTTGTGATGGCCTCGACAACGACTGTAATGGCGTGACTGACGACCCTGAGCGCTTGGTTGCTCCGCCCGAGGAGCAATGCCAGAGAACGGGAGTCTGCCGCGGCGTGGAGCCTCGGTGTGACCGCGCCCGCTGGATTTGTGCCTATGCACCAGACGCCTATGAGCAGGTCGAGTCCCTCTGTGATGGCCTGGACAACGACTGCGACGGTGATGTCGACGAACTCTATGCGGAATTGGGTCGACCCTGCAGTGACGGCGAGGGCGTTTGCCGTGAAGAGGGCACCATTCAGTGTGTCAGTCCTCAACTTGCTGGATGCAGTGCGCGGGCGCGGAATGACCGAATTCAGGCCGAGGTCTGTAACGGTCTCGACGACGACTGCGACGGTGTGGTCGACGAGGACAGTGATGTGCTCGTACAGATTCCCGCGGGGGGCGGCGTGCCGGGCTTTAGCATCTACGCCTACGAAGCGAGCCGCACCGATGCCGGTGACGGTGACAGTGGTCAGAGTTTTGCGCGCGCCTGTTCCAAGGGCAGTGTTCTGCCGTGGACGAATGTCGACTTTGGGACAGCCAGTGAAGCCTGCGTCGCTGCCGGCCTGACGCTGTGTTCGGCTGCTCAATGGGGCCGAGCATGTGGCGGAAACGCCGGGCAAGACTACCCCTATGGTGCAGCGTATGTAGGCAATCGTTGTAACGGGCTCGACTACGATACGGATGCGGAGTCGGCCGGAAATCAGGATGAGGTCTTGCCCGCGGGCACGCTGGCCCAATGTAGCCGCAATCTGGGGGGTGGGGCGGTCTATGACCTGAGCGGGAATGTGTGGGAGTGGACCCTCGAAGACCTCGCGCCTGAGGGCGATGGCTCGGCCCGTGCTTTGCGAGGCGGGAGTGCGGGTAATATTGCCGGTGGTCTCACCTGCGGTTTCTCCCTTGCCGCACCGCCCGAGAGCTACCGAGACAACATCGGCTTCCGCTGCTGTAGCCCCTGATGTTTCCTGGTCGTCGGTTGCTGGGTCGGCCTGAACGTTCCATTATCTAGACCGTGTTTAATCCACCCTGATTTCTACTCACGGGAGAGACATATCGCGATGATTGCCTTCACCACTGCACTTGCTTTCCTTCCTAGCGCGCCGCTGCTCTTTTTGGCCGTGCCCTATCTCGCACCGGTCGGCGCGTTTGCCGTGATCGCATTCAATGGGGGTTGAAACAGCCGTTTTTCGGGCACGCCGTCGGCGATTGATGGCGCGTTTGGGTGACCGGGCCGCGCTGATTCCAGCGGGCGGCGCACAGCCGCGTAATTTTCCTGCCAATCATCTGCCGTTTCGAGCCTCCAGCCATTTTCTGTATCTCGTGGGTCGAGGGCTTTCGGGCGCAATGCTTTTGATGGAAGGGGGTTCGGCGGTTTTGTATCGGCCAACCCCACCACCCGGCGATGACCTATGGCATGGGCCGTCTCATGCGGCCGATGCACTGGGTGAGTCCATCGGGTGTCCGGTGCGCCCACTGGAGACATTGAAGGTCCCTCGGGGCACCCTGACTTTGCCGTCGATGGACGCCGTGACGCGGGCCCACCAGGAGAGCCTACTGGGTCGCTCAGTGGGGGGGGCCGTGTCGGCAGCCGATGAGCCCCTCGCACAGGCGATGGTCGAGACTCGACTCATCCATGACGATGCGGCCATTGCAGCGCTCCGCCGCGTGGGCCGGGTCACCATCGAGGGGCATCGTGCCGGCCTTGCGGCACTGGCGCCGGGCAAACGCGCCTATGAGGTGTGGGCGGCGATGCAACAGGTCTTCACAGCCCACGGCATGGGTCACGCCTATGCGCCCATCGTCACTCCTCATGGGGAGGTCCTCCACGCGCACGATCTCGACGCGGTCCTCAAAGAGGGCGACCTCTTGCTCGCAGATGTGGGTGCCGAGACCGCTGATGGTTGGGCCGGTGATGTGACCCGTACCTGGGCCGTGAACGGCCGCTACAGTCCCACTCAGGCAGCGATTGTCGAGGTGGTTCAGCGAGCCCATGACGCTGCTATTGCGGCGTGTACGCCGGGGCGTCGGTATCGTGATGTCCACCTCTTGGCCAGTCGAGTCATTGCCGCCGGCTTAGTCGATTTGGGCATCTTGCGGGGCGATCCCGACGAATTGGTGGCCGATGATGTTCATGCGGTGTTCTTTCCCCACGGCATCGGCCATCTCATCGGGTTGGATGTCCACGATATGGAGGACCTGGGAGATCGGCCGGGCTATCCCGCCGGGCGCACCCGCAGCGACCGCTTTGGACTTGGCTTCCTACGATTGGACCGCACTCTCCAGCCGGGAATGGCTGTGACGATCGAGCCCGGCTTCTACCAGGTCCCGGCCATTCTCGCCGACCCCTCACGAGTCACTCCCCATGGTGATCGGATCAATCGCACCCGGCTGGCGGCCTTCGCTGATGTGCGTGGGGTGCGCATCGAGGACGATGTGCTCATCACCGCGCAGGGGCCCGAAGTGCTCACCCCCGGACTCCCCAATTGTTGAAATGGATCGTTGGTTTCGCGCTGCTGGGCTGCGCATGTATCGAACCACCGGTCAAAACATCCTCCCATCACGAACCGGATCAGGGTCCCAATTTGGGCCGAGATGCCCGCCTCGAAGCAGGCTCGGCACTCGATGGGCCAATGGCACCGGTCGACGCCCTGCCCGACGCGTCAGACATGCAACCGACAGGTCCAGATGCCGATCCTCGACCTCAATGTGGCAACGCACTCGACGACGATGACGATGGGGTCATATCCCTCTTCGACCCCGGCTGCGTACACCCCGAGGATGACGACGAGGTGAACCTGCCCCAGTTACCCACGTGTGCCGACGGGGTCGACAATGATGACGACGGTCTGATGGATTATCCCGCGGATCCGGAGTGCGCCGCAGCCGGGGGGGAGAGTGAGGGCGCCGTTTGTGGAGCCGATGTCTCCGTGGCGTCTATGGGGCAGGATGGCGGGCGTGTCCGTCTCCTTTTGGACACGTCGGGGCCGGCCACCGCCGCTGAGTGTGCGGAGGGCGTCGGCCGTGGTGCCGTGGTGCAGGTTACGTTGACCGAACCATCGGTGGTCAGGGCTGTGGCTAATGGGGGGCCGTCGCCCGGCACTTTGATGATTCACGGCCGTCACCGGTGCCGAGTCAGGGCCACCGAATTTGGGTGCGCGGTGGGCGAGCGGTCCGTCGAGTTCGAGACCCAAGTCTTACCGCCAGGCGTTGTTTTTCTTCATGTGCAATGGGTCGGTGCGGACTTTGGCGTCGACGCCGTGGAACTCGAGGTATTCGTCTCGAGCATTGTGCGGGCGTGTAACGACGGTCTCGACAACGATGAGGATGGTCTGGTCGATGTGTCCGATCCTGGCTGTGCGTCGGATGGAGATGATGATGAACGGGATCCCGAGGTCGTGCCCGAATGCGCTGATGGACTCGATAATGATGGCGATGGCGCCACAGACTGGCCCCTCGATGTGGACTGCGGCGCGGCCGGTGCTCCTCGCGAGTACAACGCGTGCCCACCTCGAGCCCATACCGTCGTGGCCGGTGTCGGGCGCAGCCGCTTTCGCGTCGAATTGGATGGCCGTCACGACGGTGTAACTCACGGTCGGTGCGGCGGGGGAGGGGAGGAGGCCATCATCGTGCTCGACGTTTCTGAGCCCGCGCGTCTGACCTTTCGTCTCCAGACGCCGCGCAGCGGGGCTGTGGCGGCCTATCTGCGCGCTGAGTGTCAAACGTCGGAGACAGAAGTCTTTTGCGATGCGGCTTGGACCGACCGCCAATTTACGGTCGAGCGCGTCGAAAGAGGCCGATATTTTCTCTTCTTGGATCACGACCTGCCCTTTTCCGACGATCTCATTGGCGTCGACATCGAAGTGAATCTGGAGCCGTTGCCCTTGGGACCTTGCGAGGATGGGCTTGATAATGATGAGGACGGTCGGGTGGATCGGGCGGACCCTGGGTGTGGGGCTGCGGTGGATTCAGATGAATCCGACTCGCCCGTCGAACCTCAGTGTGCCGATGGGCAGGACAATGACGCCGATGGACTCATCGACTGGCCATTGGATCCAGACTGCCAACGGGCAGGCTGCGTCATGGAATCTCCAGCCTGTGGCGAGGAGATCGAGCTCGTGCATGTGCCCGATGGCGGGGGGCGGTTCGCGCTACAGCCCGCTCGTTTGTCCCCCGGTTGGGCTCGAGCCAGCTGTGGGGGCGACCTGGGCGGCGAGCGGATATTCGCGCTCAATTTGGCGTCTGCCAGTACCCTCGAGGCCTATATAGATGGGCCGGAGGGAGGCGCTGAAACACGGATCTTCGTGCGCGGAGACTGCCGTGTCCCCGAGACTGAAATCGCATGTGGAGAGCGCCGTATTTCGCTCAATCGGGTCCCCCCGGGGCCCGTCTTCGTCTTTGCCGAGCTGGGGGTGCTCTTGGGCGATGGCCAAGCGCCGGTGATGGTCATCGAAGCCCATCCACTGATTCGGGCCTGCAATGACCAATTGGACAATGACGACGACGGGCGGGTGGACTTGGCGGACCCCGGATGTGCCGACAGTCTGGGCCTCGACGAGACCGACCCGGCTGAGCTACCCGAATGTGCCGATGGGCTGGACAATGACGATGATGGGGCATTGGATTGGCCGGCTGATGAGGACTGTGCTGGTGCTGGTGATGTGCGTGAGGATCAGCCCGTCTGCGCCGGCGTCGCCCAGGTCTTCGAACTGGTAGACGAAGGCGGCCGATTCATGATCGACGTCGAAAACCTACCTGACCTGCATCGCGGACAATGCGGGGGGGGCACGGGAGAGGCCGTTGTACGGCTCGTCCTCACCTCGGCTGCACAGGTGACCATCGAAACCCAAGGCGAAGGCTTTGACACCGTGCTCTACGCCCGCGGGAATTGTGGTCAGGACCCGGCGGGGGAATTGGGGTGTGATGATGACGGTGGTGATGGCCAGCTGTCTCGACTTCGGTTGGATTTGGTCCCCGGGACATGGTTCTTCTTTGTAGATGGGTTCGGTGGCGTAGGGGGTCGAACAGAGGTGCTGGTGGACGTCATCGCTCAAGGAGAAGGCCCGTGATGCGTGCCCTCACCATGAGTTTGGCGGTGTTCATGGTCTGTGCCTGTACTGAACCGGACGACAGACCCAATCTCCATGATG
>Ga0115011_10003598_pt1 | contig 10550 bp, 9 predicted proteins | sample TroAtlMetagenome_2_FD_88705 | JGI IMG/M metagenome (GOLD analysis project Ga0115011, IMG submission 88705) | Marine eukaryotic phytoplankton communities from Atlantic Ocean - Tropical Atlantic ANT8 Metagenome | ecosystem: Environmental > Aquatic > Marine > Oceanic | place: Tropical Atlantic... | reverse complement strand
TTTTCTCTTGTGCAGTCTGCTGGTATTCTAGAGTTTTTGAGTATTATTCTGGAATTGTGGAGTTGCTCTTTTCTAAAGACAACCATTCCGAGAGAATGACTCGTCACATCGTGAGTCCTAAGATCTACAGATGAAGTCTCACCAGCTAAATCGGCTGAACAAATGGCGGCCTCGAGCGCCGCTCCCAAGGCGACACACTCATCAGGGTTCACATCTGCGGTAGGAGGTTCTCCGAATATCCTGTCTATAAGCCCCTTGACCATGGGCATTCTGGTGGCACCTCCAGCCAAAATAACCCTGTCGATTTCGGTTGGAGATAGGTCAGCGTCGTCTAATACATCGAGCATCATAGACTCAATGCGGCGCATTAGCCCAACAGTAAGAGATTCAAAAAGATCTCTTGTGACCTCCTCTCTCAGCACCTTTCCTTCATAGTCGAAAAAGATCCTAACCTTTGGACGTCTTGATAAAGATAGTTTAGCAGAGACGCATTTCTGCCTAAGGGCGTTGTAGGCCGCTAGATCTGCTAAAGGGTCAACGCCGTGTTTCTCCTCAAATTTAGAAGCGACGTGTTTTATGAGCGCATCGTCCCAATCCTTACCACCTAATTCATCAGCTCCATCAGTAGCCAAAACGTTAATCGCTTCATCAGTCACCTCCACCATAGTGACGTCAAAAGTACCACCCCCTAGGTCGAAAACGAGAAGCTTCTTATTACGTGCTTGGTTTCTATGGCTCATGCCGTACGCGAACGCGGCAGCAGTTGGTTCATTGAGTAGCTTGAGTACTTGAAGTCCAGCTAGCTCTCCAGCCTCTAGTGTTGCTTTTCGCTGACGTTCTCCAAAATAGGCAGGTACCGTTATGACCGCCTGGTCTACTCTGTGGCCCAACCGCAATTCAGCGTCGTGCTTAAGTTTGGCCAAGACAGTAGCGGAGATCTGAGCGGGCGAATAATTCTGTTGGTTGAACGAAAAATTGAAATCGGCTTCGCCCATATGGCGTTTAATGAATTGTATCACCTGTTCTGGGTAGACCACAGTCGACTGTTTAGCATAATTTCCAACAACAACCTCACCCTGTTCAAAAAGAACGACGGATGGAGTGATCCTGTCACCTTCGGACGAATGCAGGATCTCTGGCACCCCGTGCTTGTTGACAATCGCTATCGCAGAAAATGTAGTACCGAGGTCAATTCCGACCGCCCGTGTAGTCATTGTCTGCAGCTCCAGAAATTCAAATTAGATTAGATACGCCCACTGTCTGATATTATGTCTACCTGAGAAGGGTTAAACAACTATCTGTTAGGGTATTGAGTCTGATGAGTTGGAATATCATATTAGCGTCGCAGAGTAAATGGCGTCTTCAGATGTTGTTGGATTTAGGTTTAGATGTGACGCCTGTTGACTCTGGTGTGAATGAGGCGCAGTACACAGCCCCCAACGGTCCAGAACTCGCGATGTTGTTAGCTAGAAAGAAGGCTGAAGCTGTATGGGAGACTAATAGGAACTCAATTGTAATTGGGGCCGATCAAGTAGCTTTTCTTGGTGATGAGTTGTTTGGTAAACCTGTCAGTGAGTCCGATCATTTCAATCGATTGTGCTCTCTCAGAGGTAGATCGCATTCATTAGTAACAGCTGTTGTTCTGATTTATCCAAAACCTGGACAAGGTGGTTTAGGTAGCGAGGTAGCCTCATTTACTGAGACTACTGAGGTCCACTTTAGAGCTGATGTATCCGATGAAGAATTGTGGGAATATGTAAAAAGTGGAGAGGCGAGTGGGTGCGCTGGGGGATACATGATTGAGAGGCGTGGAGCTTGGCTAGTAGAGCGCATCGAGGGCGACTATTTTAATGTAGTGGGCCTCCCTGTTCTGGCTCTTGTGAGGTCCTTGCGAGCTATAGGTATGAGGTTGGGAGAATGAGTTTAGAGCGCAGCCAGCTAGAACAGCTATCTGATTTGGTGGCCGAGACTAAAGCGTTGCTTCTCGCCGAGAAGGCACGAGGGGTATTGTATTTACCTGTATCTAGTGAGGGTAATTTAGGTGATTTATCTGCCGAAGTATCGGTAAGCCAAAGTGCACCTAGCGACGCCGCCTATAAACACAAAAAGACCAGTTATTCGCCTAGGCGTAAATCCGAGCCTAAGGCTGACGTAGCGTCGCGAAATATAACAGATATAGTGGTGCCAAGTGCTTTGAAGGGCCTTTATGAAGAGTCTAGGGACTGTACAAATTGCATCAACTGTAATGAAAGAAAGAATGTAGTGTTCGGGGAAGGCTCTTTAGATTCAGATCTATTCATTATTGGAGAGGCACCTAGTGCTATAGAAGATATGAGAGGCAAGCCTTTTGTGGGTCCAATCGGTGAGATGCTAAACAAGATGTTGGTAAATGTTTTGGGCCTCACTAGAGATAAGGTCTATCTTGTAAACGCCGTAAAATGCAGAGTTAGGGGGGGTAAAGCCCCAGGGGCTGATGCTCTGCATGCTTGCAATAGTTATACAAGACGCCAAATTGATATTGTTAAGCCCAAAGTGATTCTCTGCTTGGGCGATTCTGCTGCTAAGGTAGTCCTTAAAGAGTCCAGAGGCGTCGAAGAAATGAGGGGTACCTGGCATTCTTATGGAGAGGTGCCTGTTTTAGTGTCTTACAATCCAGCCCACTTACTTAAACATCCAGAGTTTAAGCGAATGGTGTTTAATGACCTCAAAATATTATCATCAAAATATGATGAGGTTGGTGGTGTTAAGTGATCTTCTTAGTGTTCTTATCTACTGCATTTGCTGACGCAGGCACAGTGCAGCTAAATGGAACAATGGTCGGGTGTGAGGGGCAACCAGTAATGGTTGAAATCTTGCGTCCACTTGAATCTGGACAGCACCCGCTTTTGGTCTGGTCAGGTGTACTAAATGATGGAGACGGCGACTTCTCTGTTTCAATTCCTGCGGAGCTTGGAGATACCCTGCTGAGGGCTGCAGTTGACACAGAGCTAAATGGAATTGGCCTCAATGACGCTCAGACTAGAACACCGGTACCACTGACTATTGAGACTCAATCAATAGATGGGGTGGTGCTGGTAATCGAGCCCGCTCCTGGCCCTACTCTAGACCCTTAAGGAGTTTGGAGATATCGGGGGAGCTACCGCTTGCGTTTTTGAATAGGTCCCCAAGAGTTCCCAGTCCACCGCTGTTTTCTTTTGAGTTTCGCGTAGTAAGCCCCTCAATTTGAGAATCCTCGCCCTTAAGGGTAAGAGACAGTCTTTTTGACGCCGGGTCTACAGATAGCACTCTCGCTGTAACTGTCTGCCCTGGCGCGAGGTGTTTGGAGATATCTTCAACTCTCTCGTTCGAGATTTCGCTCACGTGTACTAATCCTTCGATACCGTTCACCTCAACGAATGCACCGAATTGAGTGATGTTTTTTACTACCCCGCTATGTGTCTGGCCTACCTGCATTTGCATCCAGCTCTCTCCAGCCTCTCTCTCGGCTAATTCGTCCAATATCACCCTGCGTGAAACTACGACATCCTTGTCCTTAAGCTCAATTATTCGAAACATAAATTGCTCTCCAACGTACGCTTCTGGAGGAGCTGCTGAATTCCTGTCAATATGAGATATAGGACAAAAAGCACGGCTACCGCCCAATTCAACAATGAATCCACCGCTAACGGTGGCCGATACCTTGCCTTCTACGGGGAGTCCAGAATCTGCCGCCGCTTGAATATGGGACGATACATGCTCTCCTTTTAGTTGAGCGCTCAACCTTAGAACGCCTTGCTCCCACCCTAAAACCACAGCTGTTATCTTGTCTCCAATTTTTTGAGCCATTACCCCATCTAGATCCGTGAGTTCCGACCTATCGATGACCCCTTCGAATTTTCCCCTGAGTGAAACAAGGACCGCCTCTCCAACGCTTGCTATTGTGCCAGTGACGCTCTCTCCGCTCTTTGGAGCACTAATAACTGCAGTTCCCGACAATAGAGACTCCAGCTCCGCACGGTCCATATTAACTATTTCTTCTAAGTGAGAAGTGTCCAATAGTTCATGCTTGGTGTTCTTGGTGCTAGAACTCGATACTGCGCCAGACCCTTTTGAGGCTTTGACCTCTTGCGTGCGTTTGTTGTCTTTTACTTTTGTGCTGGCAGATAGTTCAATAGCGCATTTAGCTAAAGCCTCTTTTGACGCTGGGTCCTCGCCACGGTTGCGTTTTCTTACCCTAGTTGTGGTACTGCGTTTGTTGCTTTTCACTTCTAACTCCGTAAATTTTACCGATTCATCAGACCAGAGTCGGTAGAATATTCTGGCACTTATTAGACAAGTGCCCCTGTTCGCAAGCACTAAAATCTTCGAACTAAATTCTGTGGATTAACCAAAATTAAACAGCTATGTAGACCCGTAGACGATGAATTACCACGAGTTCATGGAGGCCACAATGCTCGTACTCACACAGCGTGAAGGGGAGATCCTGCAAGTAGGGGATAACGTTAGAATTTACATCAAACGAATCAAGGGTGGGAGCGTTAGGCTCTGTATAGATGCCCCAGATGATGTAGAGCTTCAGAGGATATCTGTGCCTGATTCAGCAAGTGCTGGCTCCTCGAGTATCGCAGGCAAGGAAAGATCAAGTGTAGCGAATGATGTTGAGGTTGTGAGGTTCGCAAGAAGAAGGTAGATGCTGAGTCATTGTGATCTCAATTGACAGCTATCAATACGAACTCCCCGATGAGTTAGTCGCAAAGGTTCCCTGTGACACCAGAGATGGTGGTCGCATGTTGGTTTTAGGCTCCCCTAATAGGCACGAAATGGTTAGGCGGATCGCTGATGAATTGCGTCCAGGTGACCTAGTTGTTGTAAACAGGACAAAGGTTATGCCAGCGAGGCTATACGGTAAGCGGTCGACAGGCGGCGGTGTAGAGTTCCTGTTTCTTGAGCAAAAAGAAGGCCCTATACGTTCTTTAATCAAACCCTCTAAAAAGGTTCGAGAAGGTGAGAAGCTAACTGTGATGTTTGATGGTTCTGTAGTAGGAACGGTCTGCCCTATCACCAATTTGGGGGGAGGTGAGTGGCTAGTCAATGTGGAACCATCTGCGGAAGATGTCATGGCACTGGCTGGTAGCTTACCGATCCCACCGTATATGCAGCGTTCGGCCTCATCGATTGATGGTGAGCGTTATCAGACTGTGTTTGCAAAGGAAGCAGGAGCCGTCGCCGCTCCTACTGCTGGCCTTCATCTTACTGAGTCAATCATCAATGAGGTGACTGAGCGAGGTATTGAGATGGCAGAGATAGTATTACATGTCGGGATCGGTACATTTCGAACACTTAGGCCTGAAGATATAGCTGCAGGCCAGCTACACGAAGAGCGATATCACGTACCAGATGAGACAAGGAAGGCGGTGATTAGATGCAGAGAGCGGGGTGGTCGGGTTATCGCCGTAGGCACAACGGTCACTCGAACCCTTGAGGCTGCAACAAAGTCCAATGAATCCGTGCCTATAGCTGGCGATGGTGTTACCCGCATCTTCCTTCGAGAGGGGTATGAATTTAAGTGCGTTAATGGTCTTTTGACCAATTTCCACCTACCCCGAACAAGCCTGTTGATGTTGGTTTCAGCATTTGCTGGTAGAGATAAAATTTTGAGCGCCTATAAAGAGGCAATTTCAGAGAGGTACAGGTTCTATTCCTACGGAGACGCCATGCTTATCCTTTGAGGTAAAATGTACTAAAGGAAAAGCCAGAAGGGGTGCAATTCATCTCAATCACGGCACCGTACAAACGCCAGCTTTCATGCCAGTCGGCACTGCTGGCAGCGTAAAGGCGCTGAGCCCGAATGACGTCGAAGGGGCTGGGGCTGAGATTGTTTTGGCAAACACATACCACCTGTGGGTAAGGCCAGGTCATGAGAGGATTAAGGCTCTAGGTGGCTTGCACAAATTTATGGGTTGGAAAGGCCCGATACTTACAGATTCAGGCGGTTTTCAGGTTTTTTCACTAAGAGAGAAAAGGAAGGTTGCTGAAGAGGGTGTTAATTTCAGGTGTCTTGTTGACGGTTCTAAGCGCTTTCTTAGCCCAGAGCTGGCGGTTGAGATCCAAGAGGCGCTTGGGGTCGATATAGCAATGGCTTTTGACGAGTGTATAGAGTGGCCCGCCTCTAAGGATAGAGTCGCTGAATCAACGGCTCGTACTACGAGATGGCTTAAGCGGTGCCAGCAGGCTCGTAAAAACAGTGACAAAACGGCGTTATTTGGGATTGTTCAGGGTGGATTTTTTCACGATCTCCGAAGGGAACATATCGAAGAATTGTCATCTCTTGATTTAGATGGATACGCTCTCGGTGGATTGTCCGTTGGAGAACCGAAGGAAGAATTGCTCTCAATGGTAGATTTTGGGGCCCCGCTTTTGCCCTTTAATAAGCCTAGATATCTAATGGGTGTAGGTTATCCCTGCGATATCGTGGAGGCGGTTATCCGAGGCATTGACATTTTTGACTGCGTTATCCCGACTCGAAGTGGCCGTTTTGGTCACCTGTTTACGAGCCAAGGACGGATAAATATCAAAAATGCGATGTTTAAGGACGATCCTAACCCACTCGATCCGCTCTGTACGTGTTATACGTGCGCAAAATTCAGTCGTGCTTATCTTCGACACCTTCATATTTCCAAGGAAGCCCTGGCTCCAAGGCTATTTTCACTTCACAATATTACCTTTTACCAACGGTTGATGCAGCGCTTGCGTGCAGCGATTGAGGGGCCCGAAGGTGAACTTGAAGCGCTTAGAGTCGAAGCCTGGGGTTGGCAATCAAGGTTCGGAGAAGCCGAAATCTCTGGAGAGAATAAATGACATCCATAATCGGTCTATTGGCTATAAATAACGCCGAAGCGGCAAATATTGCGCTTCAAGCACAGCCCCAAGGCGGAAATCCCATGTTTCTGTTGATGATCTTTTTCGGGATCTTCTACTTTATGGTGCTAAGGCCGCAAAATAAGGCACGCAGGGCTCACGCACAATTCCTAGCGGGGTTGAAAAAGGGTGACAAGGTCGTAACCGAGGGCGGTGTGTTTGGTACAGTTTTCAAAGTAGATAGCGACAGAGTGACATTAGACGTTGGCGATAGGGTCAAAGTGACTTTCGCCAAAAGTTCGCTCAGCGGTGCGGTGGCCCCACAGTCCACCGAAAAGGAGTAGACTATGACAGGTTCATGGTGGGCCCGTATGGCCTTTATTACCATCGTTACAATAGGTGCTGGAATAGTTTTAGCTCCATCCTTTCTAGGGGAAGAAGCCCAAGATCGTTTGGCTGCTCAGATCGACCAAGTTGAGTCTGAAGGCACAGGTTCGGCGGTAGGAGATGCGCTTATTTCGGAGGTTATACCTCTGATTGAGGGGGCATTGGGAGAGGATTGGTTGATTGAGAGTAGCTTCTTTGAGGGCGATGAGTCGCGCCTAGAGCTAATTGGTTCAGACGAAGATTCTCTTTCAACTTTATCGGGTGCATTACAAGCGGTAGAGGGTGTTGTCGTAGAGGCTGGGGAGAGAGATGCTGAGTACTACGTGACGCTTAGAGAGACAGGTCTCCGCGCCCTTTTACCAGATACTAGAATTAATCTTGGCCTGGACCTTCAAGGAGGAATTGATATCACCTTGAGGGTTGAGACCAGAGAAGCCGTGCTCTCGGCTGTCGGTCGCGACGTTCAGACTATAAGAGCCCAGGCTGAAGAAGATGGGATTGATATAACGGATGTTCGTCGTATCCGAGGCGAGACGATGCTAGAGGTAGCGCCAGGTGAAGGGGCTACTCAGGAGGAGGTATTAGAAGTTGTCCGCCGTGGCGGAGATTATCGTCATTCTGGAGACAGAAACACTCAGATTAAGTGGTGGAGATATGATGTAGCTCAAGCATCCAGCGAGTCAGGTGAGGGCTCAGCTGTAATAGAGCCACTTGACTTAGACGCTGTTTTAGCACTTGCAGAGGTTGGCGTTGACGCTGAGGGTAGAGACTGGGTTTCACAGGTTGCTAGAGTAGAGGGTGAAGAGGCTTTCGAGTTATCCGTCTCCGAAAATGCTAGCAGGAGCCTAGTTGATAGTTTCGTGGCAGAGATGGGAGAGTTCACTTGGGTTAGTGAGAGAGTAGAGGGCGAGAGCGCTCTCTGGTGGCAATATACACTTTCAGACGAATCATATGCCGAGATAGCGGATAGATCTGTTGAGCAAGCTCTAGAGGGTCTGAGGAATCGCGTTGACGCTACTGGAGTGAAGGAGCCAAGTATTGTAAAAAAGGGCGATGGTGAGATCAACATCCAGCTGCCTGGTATCGATAATTTACAACAGGCTATCGAGGTAATAGGAACCACAGCTGTTCTGGAGTTTTTCTTGGTGGACGAGGAATTTGAGATGGTCGAGCTGGAGCGTTCCTTGGAGAGCGCTCGTGACCAGATGGCTTCTGCGGATTACGACGATGACGGCATATTGAACGACTGGTTGATTGAGAATGGTTACATCACCCCACGTCACTTGCTTCTCTGGGAGTACAGGGAGACAGAGAGTGGCAATAAGGTTCGTGACACTCCATATATCCTAGTAGATTCGGTCATCTTGACAGGTGAGGATATAAACGATGCGTTTATCCAGTGGGACAGACTTGGCGACCCATATGTTTCATTGGAGTTCAAGCCTGCTGGTGGTAGAGTATTCGCTCAGGTAACAGAAGATAACGTAGGGAAGCGCTTCGCTATTGTCCTTGATAGCGCTGTTCGGTCCGCTCCAGTAATACGTGAAAAGATTGGCGGCGGTAGAGCTCAGATTTCAGTTGGCTCTGGCGATGTTATGTCAATGCAGAGCGAAGCTCAGTTGCTATCTATGGTCCTGAGAACAGGCGCACTTCCAGCCCCAGTTACAATCGGGCAGGTGCGAACGGTTGGAGCTCAATTGGGAGCGGACTCAGTAAGTCAAGGTGTCACTGGTACGTTGGTTGGTGCCTGCTTGGTCTTGATCTTTATGTTCATTTTTTACACGAAAGTAGGACTGGTCGCCAATGTCGCATTGTCTATGAACGTGTTTTATATCATGGCGTTATTATCGTTGGTCGGTGCCACTCTTACCCTACCTGGTATCGCGGGCATCGCCCTGACAGTTGGTATGGCTGTAGACGCCAATATTATTATCTTTGAACGTATAAGAGAAGAGGTGCGATTAGGGAAAACGTCGAGAGCCGCTGTGGATGCTGGATTCGGCAGCGCTCTTTCCGCTGTATTGGACGCTAACATAACTACAGGCATCGCTGGCGTCGTACTGTTTAGCTATGGTTCGGGGCCCATAAAGGGCTTTGCGGTTACGCTGTTGATTGGTATAGCGACCACTCTGTTTACAGCTATTTTCGTCTCGCGTACATTTATGGACTTGGTTGTGCGTAGGTCAACCAGTCGCTTGGGGCTATGAGGTAGATATGCAATTAATTAAAACTGGTGTAAATGTAGACTTTGTTGGTCGCCGTGGCAAGGCGGGCATCTTCTCGGTGCTAATGGTTATTGCCTCCATATTTCTTATGGTCTTCGTAGGCCCTAATTGGGGTATCGACTTTACTGGTGGCTCTGAGATTTTGATGAAGTTTGATGACAACGTCGAAATTTCGGAGATCCGAGCAGCAGTGGTAGACCTCGGTATGGCTGGAGATTCGGTTCAGCAGGTGAACGCGGATGAGGACCATGAGTTTGTAGTCCGAGTCAGGGATACGACTTTTGCCGTCTCAGAACTAGAAGGCAGCGTTATTGAGGCGTTAGGCGAGTCCTATGGTGCGGATTGGATCTTAGGGTACAGCACAGCGGCCGAGGTAGGGGCTCGTATGACAATAGAGCACGGCCTACCTAGAAGAACAGCGGCTGAGATCAATGCTGTTCTTCCTGAGGAGCTCAAGGATAGTGGCGTTGTGGCGGAAAACGCCCAAGACACTGGCGTCTTTTATATAAAGCTCCCAACTATAGAGAGGCAGGTGCAAGAGGCAATATCGACAGGCCTTGCAGGCCATAGCTTCGAGGTAATAAAGGTCGACTCAGTTGGACCTAAAGTAGGGGGGCAGCTCAGGAAGCAGGGTTTCCAAGCCATGTTCTTCACTATTCTGTTGGTTCTCGTCTATATCGGGTTCCGATTTGATCTTGGCTTCGCCCCAGGTGCGATTATTGCACTTGTACACGATGTTTCGATAACAATGGGAATCTTCGTAGTTATTCAGCAAGAGGTGAACCTCTCCATGATCGGGGCTCTGTTGACTATCATCGGTTATTCGCTAAACGATACAATCGTAATTTATGACCGAATTCGAGAGAATATGAACAAGTATCGGCGAACTGAACTGCCGAAATTGATCAATGATTCTATTAATGAGACTTTGAACCGGACCGTTGCCACCTCGTTGACAACAATGGCTGCATTGTTAGCCTTCCTGTTCATTGGCGGCCCAGTCATACAGACCTTCGCACTTGCCATGATGATCGGTGTAATTGTCGGTACTTATTCTACAGTGTTTGTAGCGACACCAATGATCTTGGTGATGGAAAAGTT
>Ga0115011_10003596_pt1 | contig 10550 bp, 5 predicted proteins | sample TroAtlMetagenome_2_FD_88705 | JGI IMG/M metagenome (GOLD analysis project Ga0115011, IMG submission 88705) | Marine eukaryotic phytoplankton communities from Atlantic Ocean - Tropical Atlantic ANT8 Metagenome | ecosystem: Environmental > Aquatic > Marine > Oceanic | place: Tropical Atlantic... | reverse complement strand
GGGAAGAGTGGAGTTGGGGACGGCTGTGGAACCTTTTGGACGCCCTCTTAGCGGCGCTGGGGCACGCCCATGCCCGAGACCTCATCCACCGCGACCTCAAGCCAGGCAACGTCATCGTCGTGCCCGATCGGATCGGCCCCAACGCCGTGAAGTTGGCGGACTTCGGCATTTCTTTGGCCCTGTCGGAGACCGCGAGTTCGGGCCGACGGATCGAAGGAACGCCCGCCTATATTGCGCCGGAGGCCGCCTCGGGGAATGTCGCCGGGATCGGGCCATGGACTGACCTCTATTCACTCGGCGTCATGCTCTTCGAGATCGTCACCGGCGATCTGCCCTACAAGGGCCGACATCTCCTTGCGCATCACCAGCGTACGCCCCTTCCGCCAGTGGCATTGCGAGCAGGCGTCGAGGTGCCGTCGGGCATCGTACCGATCATCGAGCGGTTATTGGCCAAGTCACCTTTGCTCCGCTACCGCTCCGTCGCGGCCGTGCGCGCAGACATCGAAGCACTCCAGCCGAGACCAGTGGCAGAGGCCATCGGTGCGCCCCCGGGACTCCTTGATACAGAGGAGGACCTCCCCACGGACCACGACACCCTCCACGTAGACGAAGGCGTGGTAGGCCCCGGCCTGATTCACCTGCGAGAGCCCACCATGGTGGGACGCGAGGACGCGCAACAGCGACTCCGTGTTGCGGCCAACGCCGTATTGGATGGCCGGGGACCGCGGGTCGTCATCATCGAGGGGAACGCAGGTGTGGGGAAGAGCCGCTTGGCGGCCTGGCTGCGGGAACGGGTCGAAGAGCGTGGCAAGATGCGGACGATGATCGTCCGCAGTGAACCCCAGACCGGGCGGGGAGAACTACGACAAGCGCTGCTTCGATTTATTGGCGCGTCAGCTATGAGCCTTGAGGAAGCATCGCCTTTCTTGGACCGGATTTTCCCAGATCCACGGATGCGACAAGACGCCATTGAACTGATGTGGCCTGGGGAGCCGAGCGACCGGGTCGCCAGTGAGTCTCACATCAAGCAGGCTGCTCGACTCATCGAGTACCTGGCCGGCGGACACCCATTTTTGCTCTGGGCCGACGATGTCCAGTGGTCCCCCGAAGGCAAGATGCTGCGGTTAGTCAATCGTTTGGGTCGAACCGAAGGCGGCGGCAACAATATCTTGCTCGTGGTCACGATGCGTCACAGCGCCCGTTCCACGGTCCAAGCCGCTCGACGCGCCAGTCTGAAACTGCCTGGGGCCGAACTGATCGATTTAGGTCCCATCAATCCCATGGCACTGGCCCCGACGCTGGATGCACTGGGCCCATTACCCGACGGTGTTGCGGAGGGCGCCTGCGTTTTGGCCGCCGGAAACCCGCTCATCGCCCTCGAGGCCGTACGCTCCCATTTGCGAGATACCGGTCTCCATCAGCCGCCCTCGGACCCGAGCACGGTGCTCCAACAGCGGATCGCGAAGGCCACAGAAGGCCCCGGCGGTGGCGAATTATTGAGCGCTTTGGCCCGCGCGACCTTGCTGGGCCGCTCTTTTACGCTGCGCCCACTCCTGGTTCTCTGTGGTGTCCAAGGGGACCCTGCCGCCCCAGGGCTGAGTGCCCAACGAGAGGTTTTGGAAGCGCTCTTGGAACGGGCCGTCAACACCGGCTTGGCTGTGGAGCAAGGCCCCAAGCGGTGGCGATTTAGTCACGACCTCATCCGGACTCAGCTCCGACAGGCATGCCGGCAATTGCCCAATTGGGCACAAATCAATCTGGCCGCCGCAGAACTCCGGGCCGAGCGGGCCAAGGGCGATCCAACGGGCATCGAGATGGAGGTCGTCGCCCGACACTATTGGGCCGGTGGTGAACACGACCGAGCCCTCTTCTTGGGACTCGAGGGCGTATATCGTCTTTTTGGGTCTGGCTTGATGGGTCACACCACTTCATTTGTCCGACGCCTGCTCAAGTGGGATGACGAAGCAGAGGTTTTCGGCCCCGAGGATCGGGGTGAGTTACACCTCTTGGCCAGTATTGCGGCCGAGCACGCCGGTCAGCCCAGTGAAGCGCAGGCCTACGCAGAAGAGGCTGCCGTCTTGGCCAAACAAGCCAATCTCGACGCCTTGGGCGCCCGAGCCTGGGGCCGTGTCGGCATGCTCCAACTCCGACAAGACGAGATGGAAATCGCAGAGAGTTCGCTATGGGAAGCGCTCCGATACGCACGTTCGAGCGGCAATCCAAGGGCATTGGCGGACGTCAATTTGTCCCTCGGGTATTTCTACCAACAAGGCGGCAAGACCAACCTCGCGATCACCGCCTTCGAGTCGAGTCTAGACAGTGCGCTGAGCGGCGGTATCTTGGCCTCAGAACTCGATGCATTGATTGCGCTGGCTCGACTCGATCGACTCCAGGGACACGTCGAGGGCGCCGAAAAACGTCTGACCCATATCATCGATGTGGCTCAAAGAGAGGGGCTCGAGGTGGCCGCTTTGAGCGCTCGCCTCCACCTTGGACTCTGCGCCTGGCGCCGCGAAGCCATCATGGAAGCCCGTGATGCCTTCGAAGAGGTCCGCCAAGCAGCGAGAGGCAATCTTTTCAGTCACGAATTCTACGCGTGCATCGGGGCAGCCTGGTCTTTTGCCGCCGAAGACCGCTGGACCGACGCCGAGCTCTGCCTGATGCAGGCTGAAGACCTGCGTTTCGATGTACGCCTGAGTGACGCCGAGGCAGAAGAACTTCGGCTTGCGCTGCGCAAAATGGCCCTGGAAGCACGCCGGGATGACATTGTCTCACGCATCGACAAGATCGATATCGTGGGCACCAAGACCAGCACGACCCACCACACTCAATGAGCACCTCGGGTCGCTTCGAGGCCTACTCAGTCGTCTCTTGGAACGCACGCGCGGACCAAGGTCCCCTCTCCATTATTACGCGGTAAGCAACGTCGGTCTCCGGCGCAATCTGCGTCCCGACAGCAGGGCTGGCGACACACTCCATCCGCACACAATCCACTGGCACAAGAATCACCAATGCCACACCGATCATCATCGGCCCCTGGCCCTGGAACCAACGGTACGCACGCTGAGGTCAGGGTGCCATCGAAGGCCTGTACCTGACCGCATCCTGAATCGCCTGGACAGTCTCCATGGGTGCAGCACATATCGGCGCAGCGACCGGGCAGACCACTATTGGGGACGGGTACCGGGATGCACACTCCGCTGCGACAGTCGATCTCAGAACCACACGGCGTTCCCGTCCGGCCATCGCCCAAGAGCGGCAAGTCACACATCGCTCGAATCGCGTTCCCCGCCGTCAACCAACGACACGCCTCGCCCCCGATGCACTCTCGATCCGTACAGCAGGCACCTAGACAGCGGTCTGCGCGGACATCGCACAAGCCGCTCCGGCAGGCGTTCCCGCTCGCGCCACACGATTGATTGACCGAGGCGTCGAAATCATAGCCGGGGGGATAGACTCTGCTCGGCAGACAAAGGCGTAGACCACCCAAGTAGAGGCAGCCGAATCCCACGGGACAATCGGCCTCTCCACAACACGGTTTGCTACAGACCGTGGAGCGACGCTCACCGATTTGAACATCGATACACATCGCCGTATCGCACTGTGCCGCCCGCTGACAATCACTCCCCAAAGTACCGTCGGCAGCATTGGGGTCACAGCGGCCGGTGTCCGGGTCACATACCTGATTGTCGGGGCACCCGTCTCGTCGACAATCCGCGGCGACGGGCGCGCAACGGCCATCAGATCCACAGGCCTCCCCTGGCGGGCAATTGATGCCTTCGCATGGGTTTGAAGAAACGCACTCCCCCTGGTCATCGCACCGTTCACCCGGGGCGCAATCGACATCACGGCAGGATTGTGAGTCGGGCTCACACGTGCCCGTGTCGGGATTGCAACGCTCGCCGTTGCTACACGACGGCGTACAAGAGGCGATACACCGTCCAGTCTCTCGGTCACAGTCAGTCCCCTCGTCACATCCCCGGGCCAAACAGCCGGATGCACAGACCTCTCTGAGGCAGATCGTGTGAGGCGGCATACACTCGTCATCAGTCTGACATTGAGGCGGCGCTGCATCGACCGGCGTGGGCGGCGCATTGCATTCACCACTCTCACACTGAGTTCCTGGAGGACAGTCACGATCCACCCGGCAGTCGAAGGCGCATCCCCGCTCGGGATGACAGTAAAAACCCGGGTCACAATCACTATTGAGTCGGCATGGCGCCCCCATGACGTCGGGCAACGCATCGGGCAAGAGGGCGTCGACAAGCTGACCGGGGCTTTGATCCCCGCCATTGCCCTCAGTGCTCCCATCTTCACAGCCCAAGATGAAGAGACTGATCAGCCAGATCAGTCGCCGGTCCATATCCGCTCCAGCCCCAATGAAAGCCCTACATAGGGGGCACCCCCAAGATAGGGATCGACGGTATAGACGCCCAGAATGCCCGCCATGGTCATGAGCCATGGACCCCCTTCTAGGGCCGTCCGCCACCCCGCAATCCCCCCTAGAATCTGTCGTTCGATACCTGTCACACGGGTCCAGTGCCCTTCCCAGTGGAGGCCGGCCATCATGAATCGATCAGCGCTCGGCGCCCCCCTTAGGAAGTAGAGGAGATCGCCTTTGTGCGTCAGGATTCGGTCTCGGCGCGCCAGCAGCAGATTCTCGGCTGCTGGGATGAAAGTGGTGCCCGGAGGAATCTCGGCGCCGACCCATTTGTAATGGGTGTCGAAGAGCCCCACCACGGGACCGAGTTTGAGCCGTAGCATCGCCTGGGCGACCAACCGATAGCCCGTCCCCGGACGCCCTACGTTTTGCTCCCAGCTCCGTCCGTGGAGGACATCTGGACTCCAATCGGGGGCGTGTCCGGGAAAATGAGAGAGATTACCGAAGGTCCCGAACCAGCGGAGATGTTGCGCTGAAATGCCGAGTAAGAGCGGGCTGATGGGAATAATCCGAAAGAAAGCCGCGGGATCGAAGGAGGCCGGACTCAAGGCCAGCTCGGTCCCCGCTTCGGCCTGGGCGCCGCTGAGCAGGATATTGGACGAATTCCCGAGGGGTACCCGATAGGAAAGGCTCGATTTGGTGCCCACCCCATTTCGATTAATCCGACCTCGAACGGCCGTCTCGAGACGCCAGTGGGCAACCCGTGCGTGTGTGTCCCCGTCGTCAGCGACTGCATTCAGCGGCGGCAGAAAGAGAAGAAGGAGGGTCGTTGCGGTGAGTAAACGCTTCATCGTCCTCGACGGGAGCCGTTAGGGACCCATCGTACACAAGATGGCTCCAATGAATACAACTCCCCCGAAGCCGTGACCGTCGCCCACACAGAGGCCTTTCCGAAGGGCTGATGCGGATCGGAACCACCGGAGTTGTGGATCTAGAGCGGCGGACCAGCCAGACTGCGAAGGTCAGTTTGTTTTGGCGGGAGCAATGTCAGACCCAGTCCTGGTAGCCGAACGCTACGCCCTGATCGATCGCCTCGGTGTAGGCGGAATGGGTGAGGTTTGGCGCGCAGAGGATCGGATAGCCGGCGGAATCGTCGCCGTGAAGGTCTTACGTCCGCCCATCTCGGGCGCGCCGGCTGCAGAGCTCCGTTTTCAACGCGAAGTGCAGGCGATGGCGCGCCTGAATCACCCACGCGTAGTGCCCATTATCGATGCCGGCGCCGATGAGCAGTTCGGTCTTTTCTTTGTCATGGCCCTCCAAACAGGACAGCCGCTCCATGAGGTCGGTCGCCAGTGGCGTGGATGGGACCAAATGGCACCGGTCATTGACCAAATCTTGGAGACATTGGCCCACGCCCATGCGCAAGGGGTCATCCACCGAGACATCAAGCCCGACAACATTTTAGTCACCAAAGACAACGAAGCCACGCTCTTGGACTTTGGTGTCGCTCGGCTCCGAGACCAAGCCCGGAGCGGCACCTCAGCCTATGATTTGCTCGGCACCGTCGATTATGCGGCCCCAGAGCAGGCAACCGGAAACCGACGACGAATCGGACCCTGGACCGACCTGTACTGTTTCGGCATCGTTCTCTACGAGATCATTTGCGGTCGGCCGCCCTTCTGGGCATCGAGCCCGGTGCAGTCGCTGATGATGCGGTTAGAGATGTCCTGTCCGCCCTTGGATCCGCGGCCAGGTTTCGTCACGCCCACCGGTCTGTGGCGCGTCCTCGATCGAATGATGCAGCCCGAACCCTTCGATCGATTCCGGCATGCAGCAGACGCTCGGGTCGCCTTTGCCCGCTTGGCTCAAGGCCCCTTCGAAACCATGACCCCCGGTGTAGACGGCGGGCACTACGAAGAGACTGACCCAGCCGAGCGGATCACCGATGACGAGCCCAGTACATTGATGGGCGTAAAGCGAATCCGCCTGGCCCAGGCCGAAATTCCCTTCGACAAGGAGGCACGGCCCGAAGCGCCACTGCGAACGGCCACATTGGTCGGTCGAGACGAGCTTCTCTTGCAGCTTTCACGGGGCCTCGATCGATGGCGTAAACAGCCACAGCCGGGCGTGTTGGTGCTGTCGGGTCCCGCCGGCAGCGGGAAGTCTCGACTGGCCCAAGAATTGGTGAGTCCATTCATGGCCCAAGGTGACGTCGACGGCCACTCCCATAACTGGGAAACCGGCGCGAGCATGCGAGAGACAGCCTTGTCCATCACTGGGGGAATCGGCCTCGACCGAGACGCCTTGGTGGAGCACATTTCCTGGTGGCTAAAGGGACAGGGTACGCCCGAAGAGCACTCCCGTCGGCTGATGCCTTGGCTCATGGGGGAAGCGGACGTCCCATCCATTTTGGATACGGCCCAACTCTTCTCTCTCTTCATGCAGCTGTGTGCCACTATCGATCGGCCTTTCGTGCTCACCCTGGACGGCCTCGAACGCCTCGAGGGGGAGGTCTTGGCCCTCGTTCAAGGCATCCGCTCGTTTCAGCTGCCGATCATTGTGATCATCACCTGTACCCATGCCGAAATCGATGGACGTCGACGCACACCACGATGGCTCAAAGCGGCGACTCGGCGCCTCAATCCGCTGGAACCCGCTCAGTTGCGGCGCATCGTCGACGAGTTGACGGAGTTACCCCAACAACTCAAAGCCGACCTGGTCGAACGGGCCCAGGGTAACCCGCGAGACCTGTTGGCCCTGCTCTATGAAATGCGCCGCGCTGGTGAAATCGTGCCGGCCTGGCCTCGGTGGATCGAAGCGCCGGCAGACTGGACCCCGGTAGCGAGTGGACTGGCGTCCTTTACCTCGCTCGCTTCTTTTGCGCCTCTCGGGGACCCTGCGGACGATTAAGATTCGCGCCCCGCCCTAGGGCAGAACCTCGAAACTGACTGTCGGACCGGCCTGCTCAGGCAAATCCCGTGGCCACACGCGCAGCCGATGAGTGCCGGGGGTCAATGACCACCAGATTTCCAGTGGCCGTACCGAGCGGCCCACAATGCGGCCATCGACTTCCCAGACCAATTCATCGACCGATGTAGGCGCCTCGGCCCGAAAACGAACCCGTGCATGTTCGGTGGGCACGTCGGTGTCTTTTGCAAAAACGTCTCCATCATCTGGAAAAACGACGCGAACCGAGCGGGCGGGCCGTCGCCGTGCAATCCCTTCGGGGGCGTCGGGGACCACCCATTCATCGAGTCCATGGGAACACTCGGAGGTCCAAGGCGCACCGGTCTCTCTACAGAGCCGGATCCGAGACAATTCACCGCGCTCGAAGGCACGACCCTCGCGGTCCGCCATGGCTGCGTTCATCACAGCACTCCAAAGAGGGCCAGCGCCTGCAATGCCGCTGACTCCCTGCATGGGCTCACTCCCGAAATTCCCCACCCAGACGGCCACCGTCACCTCCGAGGTATAGCCCACTGTCCAATTGTCGGTGAAGTCAGTGCTGGTTCCGGTTTTCGCCGCTGCGGGGAAAGCGAGATCGAGGACACTGTCCCGACCAAAAGACGCCGCGCGCGCACCACGGTCAGCCAAAATATCCGTCAAAAGATGCGCCACGGGGGCGGGCATGACTTGCCGATCCGTTCCGACGGGCACGTCGAGCCGCCAGCGTACAGGGCTCCACTGTCCCCCGCGGGCAAGGACACGGTAGGCATTGGCCAAATGTAAGAGGCTTACCTCGCCGTTGCCCAATCCAAGGCCGAGGCCATAGTAAGCGGCATCACGCGTCAGTTCGGTCAGCCCGACCTCGTGCAGCCTGCGCAATAACCGGGGGGCACCCATTCGATCGACCAACCACACCACCGGAATATTGTAGCTATTGGCCAAGGCCGTTCGCAGTGTGACCCACCCATGAAAGCGCCGGTCGTAATTTCGGGGTCGGTAATCTCCGGCGAGGGTGGGAAAATAGAGCGGAAAGTCTGGGAGTTCCGTATTGGCCGTAAACCCCTCTTCAAGGGCAAGGCCGTAGACGAAGGGTTTGAGCGTCGATCCCGGCTGCCGCATACCCAAAACCATGTCCACCTGACCGGCGTCGGGCGCGAAAAAGTCCGTGCTCCCCAACCAGGCCAAGATGTCTCCAGTTTCATTGTCCAACACCACGGCTGCCGCTTGACTCACTCGTTTGTCCGTCAATTCTCGGATGACCCGGCGAGCCGCCGCCTCCACCTCTGCCTGTAGATCGAGATCGAGGGTCGTGGGAATTCGGCCTGGTGGGGAATTTCTCCCCAGGGCCCAAGTGGTAAAATGGGGTGCAGAGAAACGGTTTTCACGCTCGACCACTCGAAGTGTTTGGGCCCGGGCAGCGGCCAATTCATCGGCGTCGATGACCCCCGTCTCGTACATTTGTCCAAGAACGTCTCGTTGTCGGTCACGGGCGCGAGTCGGGCTGGTGAAGGGATTGTTCAAGGAGGGAGCTCTCGGAATCCCCGCGATGAGCGCCGCCTCGGCCAGACTCAAACTCATGGCAGCTTTATCGAAGTAGAGGCGTGCTGCGGCCTCGACCCCGAATGCACCGTGTCCAAAAGGGGCACGGTTCAAATACTGATCCATAATCAAATTCTTGTCGGCCAACCGCTCCAGACGCCACGCGCTGATCGCTTCTCCCAATTTGCCCGATAGGGTGCGAGGGCGGTCTTCGAGGAGTTTGACCACCTGCTGCGTAATCGTGCTGCCGCCCGAAACGATTCGACCCGCTCGAATATTCTGCCAAAACGCGCGCCCAACCCCTCGATAGTCGACGCCGCCGTGTTCGAAAAATCGGCGATCTTCGATGGCGATGAATGCTTTGGGCAGCCAGGGACTCACCTCGGTGAGCCCGCGCCATACTCCGCGACCTTGGCGATCGCTGAGCGCCTCACGCATGAGTCGCCCGTGACGATCGAAAAGGCGTCGACTCTCAACGGTCTTTTCGGTCAGCAAGTCTGCCGAAAAATCGTCCGCATACACCGCAATGAGGAGTCCGGCCCCCAAGAGCAGCGGTAGAAGAGCAAGGCCCACAGCGACTCGAAAGAGACGCCGTCGGCGGCGTGGAGAAGAAGATGCCATCGACACCGGAGCAGTCTAGCGCTAGCCTCGATCCATGCAAGCCCACCTCGACGGTACCGTTCGCGTATTCACCTTCAAAGAGGGGCTACTGTCCCGTATCGCGCATGATTTACGACTCGACGTCGGTCGATTCGATGTGCGCCTGGACGGGGAACGGGTCAAAGCCTCCTTCGAGACGACCTCTCTTACGGTAGACGGCGTCATGAAAAAGGGGCGACTGGATCGAAATGGGTTGAACAAACGGGACATGTCCCAAATTCAACGCACGATTCGCGACGAGATCTTCCACAGCAATCGATTTCCCCAAATTTCCTTCGAGGGTGTCCGGGAGGGCAGCCGCATAAGCGGCACGCTCGAAATGAAAGGCCGGCGAGCCGATCTCGCTTTTGATATCGGTAGCAATCCCGCTCAGTGGACCGGTCGGGTGGAACTCCGGCCTTCACGCTGGGGTATCCCGCCCTACAAAGCCTTGATGGGCGCCATCAAGCTCAAGGACAAAATCGTGGTGACGCTGGAACTGGCGGTGCAGGCCATAGACGGAGATGGGGCTGACTCATGAGCGACGCAGTGGAGCGACTCACCCGGTTGCTGCGACCGGCAGGTGGCGGCCTCTATGTCGTGAGCACGGGCGTCGCCGAACAGCGCGCTCTACAGCGTAGGATCTATGGGGCTGAGACCGACCAAGCCATCGACTCTTGCTGGCGAGCGGCCATCAACGACATCTCGCGAGCACGCGTCGTGGTACTGGGTGTCCCGTCGGACGTAGGCGCTGGATTCACCCGTGGTGCAAATCGGGCGCCCTCAGCCCTCCGTGAGTTTTTGATGAAGCACCCGTCTCATCCCATCTGGGACAAAGACGTCGTTGATGTGGGGGACGTCTTTTGTGTCCCGCAATTGCTCAGTGACGACATGCTGTCTGCCGATCAATTGGCCGCGACAAAAGAGGCGCTTTACGGCACATCGGAGACAGATTTACCCGTCGCGCCGCTGGACATTTGCCGAGCTGCACTCGATGCCATTCACAGCCTCAATCCAGAGGCGGTGACGGTGGTCATCGGCGGTG
>Ga0115011_10003593_pt1 | contig 10552 bp, 8 predicted proteins | sample TroAtlMetagenome_2_FD_88705 | JGI IMG/M metagenome (GOLD analysis project Ga0115011, IMG submission 88705) | Marine eukaryotic phytoplankton communities from Atlantic Ocean - Tropical Atlantic ANT8 Metagenome | ecosystem: Environmental > Aquatic > Marine > Oceanic | place: Tropical Atlantic... | reverse complement strand
GCGCCGCCTCGGACCCGACGCCATGGTGCCGCGCCGCCTCAAGTACCGGAAATTCGCACGGTCGTGACCAGCGAACGTCCCGAAGAGTTGCCCCCCGAGTTGTGGGCACGCGTCACCGCATTCGTCGAAGAGTCACCAGGCGCCCCCGTGGAGCCCTTGGTTGATGCCCTCGTCGAATGGGCCGAAGGGCGTCATCCGGATGCCTTAGAAGACCTCCTAGACGCCCTTCGAGGGCGCAGGGCGTACGTGGTCTCTCTTGGACTTCTCGAAGCTGCCTGGAACTCTGATCTACCGCCCGAACGAATGGGCCGCATCGTCGAGGACTGGATCGGGAGCGTAAAGTTCGGTCTCGACGATTCCGAGGGAGCGGAGATTGTCGCCCGCCACATCGCAAAGACTGCCCATCGACATGGACAGGCCTTCGTAGCGGACCTGGGAGATCTTCTCCTTGGGTGGAGCATGTACGAAGTCGCGGGTCCTCTCGTGGAGTCAGCCGCAAAGGCGATGCCCGGCGATCTCAGCGTGCAGTTCAATTGTGGCGTCATCCAAAAGATGAAAGGGGCCTGGGCGGACGCACAAAAGTGCTTCCAGCAGGTCCTTCGGCATCGTGATGATCAAGCCTCACGCTGGAATTTGGGTATTGCCTGTACCGCCCTAGGCGATTGGTCAGGGGCACGAGACGCCTGGACCAAGCTCGGTATGAAACTGCCCGGCGAAGAGGGGGACTTTGCCCACGAAGAAGGAGACACCACAGCGCTCCGTCTTCCCTTCACTGATGCCGCAGGCTCCCTGCGCCACGAAATCGTATGGGCCCGACGCCTTGGGCCCGCACGGGCTCGACTCCGTACCATTCCGCGCTTCTCGACAAGCATTGGCTACGGAGACACCCTCTTGATCGATGGCGTCACGGTGGGGGAAACAGAACTCGAGGGAGAGCAAGTCCCCATATTCGAAGTCCTCGACACCCTCGAGAAGGGTCAAGCCGAGGTCTTGATCTTTCGACGCGCAGATACAACCCCTACGGCCGCCGAACGCGTGCAAGCCCTTGCCCTACAACTCAATCACGATGGCTGGCCGGCCGCCAATTGGTCGAATATGGTCAACAATGAGGGGCTTTGTCTTGCTGTGGCCGTGGAAAAGCACCGCGATGCGGAGAGCGCGAGACTGCGGGTGGGCGAACTCAGTGCAACCCTCGATCTCGAGTGGAATGCACCGGACCCCACCATCCACTAGACGCACTGGTCTGGCTCGGTTCGCAAGGGGTGGACAATAAGATAGGTAGAGTGGACTCGTTGCGAGCAACCTGTGCTCATAGCGCAGAGTCCGACCCAATCAACCGTCGTCGTAACGGCAGATTTGGCCCAGGCCCAGAGCGGTGGGGATCAGCACTCGGGCTCAATACCCTCGTTGATCCAATTGGGGTTCCGGAAGCGAGAAGTACTCTCATCGAGTTCTTCTAGAGTCGGAAGGTCCTGACCTGGGTGAATGCGTCTGGCTTTCTCCAAAAGTTCCGACTCAGTTTCGCGGTGGGCCGAACTCGGGACACAGCACTGGACAGGACAGACGGACTGGCAAGCCTCGTCCTGGTGAAAACCAACACACTCGGTGCACAGATTGGGGTCAATGACGAAGACCTCGTCCCCCTCACTGATGGCTTCGTTAGGACATTCGGGCTCGCAGGCTCCGCAATTAATGCATTCGTCGGTAATAAAGGTAGCCAAGGTCTTCTCCTGTGGTCACGACCTATTCATGGAGGCGCTTGATGAACTCACTCAGTTCATCCGAAAGAGCCTTTGGTACATCATTTTGCACCATATGTCCCGCATCGGGCAATACGATCCGCGGAATTTTCGGTCTGGAAGACAGCCAATCGTCCACCACGGGACCCAGCCAAGGACTCTCGGATCCACCGATCCAAATCGTCGGCGCAACGATTCGGTCCAAGAAGGAGCGGGCGACATCACGCAAGAGGGGGTGAGGCGATCGCGTCCGATGGAGTGGGTCGTACTTCCAATGATATCGACCGGCCTCATCCTGCTTGGAGACCTCGCGGGCCAAGCGTTCGGCCATGGCCTGTCCGAGGCGCGGATTCGCCCGTCTTAGCCGCCGAATGACGTGCTCGATGTCATTCATTGGCCGCTGAAATCGCACCGCATCGAAGGGCGCTGTCTGATCGAGCCAACGGGCAAAACGGTCTGGATATTTGTCGATGGGGATCTGCGGTGGACCCAGACCTTCCAAAAGCACGAGCCCATCGGCCGCGTCGGGTCTAGCGCCAAGCCAGAGGGTCGCGACCATGGCGCCCATGGAATGCGCCACGACGATGAGACGTCGCCGACGCACCTTGGCCGCGATTTGCTCTAGGTCTCGAACATAGTCAGGAAAGTGATAGTAGCCCCCCGGTGGGAGCCAATCCGAGTCGCCGTGCCCGCGCCAGTCGAGCGCGACAAAATGCAGATCATTGGGCTCGAAGGACTCCACCATGAACGACCAATTGAAAGCCGTGTCTAAGTATCCATGCAGGAGGAGGACCGTGGTGTCCGCCCCCATCCCAAACAGCGAGATGATGTTGGAGTCCGCTGGCTTCGACATACTCATGTCGAAGCGGCGCTGTGCTCACTGATATTGACCCATGACGAAGAAGACGGCGGCGGCGATGAGGATGATCCAAAGGAGCGTGCCCATGATGCCGCTCTTTTTCTTCTGCTCCCCGACGCCCACGGCGCTTTGAAAACCGCCGCGCATCCGGGTCATCATGCCACCGCCCCCGGTATATTCGACCGATTCCGACGCACTCTCCGTGCCTTCTGACGCCGCCCGCTCAGCCCGTTTGGCTGCAGTCACCTGGGCCGCTTTGCTCTTTTGCCGGCCTTTCTTTCGCTTTGTCTTTCCACTCATTGGGTCCTCTCGTCTGACCGCCTTAAGCACTCGGCCCGCCAACTCGCCAACGCTTGCCTAGATGACAGTTGCGGACGGACATCCATTTGTCTGAGTCGAGCCCCCGGCATCGAGGTGCTCAAATTGAGTTGAACGATGTCGGAAAAATCGAAGCGAAGCACTCGAAAACGACGGAGTAGATTAATCACCGGCCGCACGCACCAATGGGGGAGCTGAATCAGCCGTTTTTCGAGGATCCCGGCGATGGCCTCCAACGCAAGCGGCTCATCCCCCGCCACCATTTCGACTGCCTTATACTCTGGCGCTGCCGCGAGTTCGACGAGGTGTGCGGCGGCATCCATCAGATCAATGAAGTGAACTTCGGGGTTGGCGCCGCGAAGCGCATATAGATATCGGTGCCCCAAGAGGCCCACCAATCCAGTCGTGAGCGCAATGTCGAGGATGGTGCAGAGCCGGATCGAGACAATTTGAAGCTGGGGAGCTCGTTCTTGCCAATGAGAAATCACCGCGGCGAGAGACTTCGCCGTGGCCAATTGAATCGTACCGTGTCGTTTGGCGAGCGCAGAGCGATCGGTCGACTCACCGCCGGTGTCTTCGGGCCCTCCCAAATCCACTCTATGAAACCGATCCTGAATCGGAATGAGGATCCGCTTGATGCCGGCAGCATTGGCCGCTTCGAGCATTCGGTTCGCCATATGAAAGGCGTGTCGGGGACGAATGCCTGGCGTGAGTAAACCGAGATAAAGCAAGACATCGACTTGATTCATCACCAACAAGTCACCCAAGTCGACCTTGCCCTCATCGGCCGCGATGAATTGCGCCGGGCCCAAGATCGTCGGCGCACGGTGGTCGATGCCAACGATGCGTCCAAATGGATTGGTCTCAATGAGCGTTTGAATGATCGCTTGCCCCAAATGCCCACTCATCTCAGTCACGAGCAGATTCATGAAACGATGCCGTTCTCGAACGTCAGATCTTTACGTCGCATGGTAAAGCCCAGGGAGTGATAGAGGCCAACCGCTGGGGTGTTCGCCGCATCGACCGCCACATCCACAGTCCGGAAACCATGCTGGGCGAGGGCAGCAATCGCCGCCTTGGCCAGGTACTTACCCAAACCCTGTCCTTGCCAAGGGGGGGAAATCTCCAATGCTTGCAGCACACCGACCCCACCATAAAAGGGCAAAGTCTGCGCCGAGCCGATCACCCCATCCTCCCCTTCGATGACCATCCAACGCCCACCGGGTACTGCTTTTGTGGCGTCCAAGTCCACCATCGAGATGGGCGAAAACCCAAAGGCATCACGATGGGCAAGATTGTAGAGCCGGGTGAGCGCGTCACGGTCTCGCGTCGTGTCTGCGTCGCGCAGGGTCAAGCCGGGTGCGAGGGCATTCATGGTTGGAGGCACGCCACACCGACGGAGATGCAAAATCGTCTGTCGATTACGATACCCACGATCGTCGAGCGCTGTGTGCAGTTCACCGAGCTCTGCGTCAAATACGGTCCGCCATACCACGCTCTCCTTTGGATCTTGGCCCTCTACTCGGGCAAGGAAGCGGGTCTCGAGACCTTGGTGCTGCGCGCGTGGGTGAACAATGATCTTGAAGGTCCGAATCGAGTGGTCACCTTCTCGTTGTGTGGTCCGCGCCGATAGAAGAACCCCAGCGATGCCGTCGCCATCACATGCCACTACGAAGTCCGCCCCCTCCCGATTCTCGGGCTGGGCGACGAATGCAGCGAACGCATCGTCCTCCGGCCCGTCAAACCGAGGGTCTCGGCGGTGAACATCGCGAAGGAATGCCGCAACCCACGGGGCATCCTCGGCTCGATAGCTGCGCAGTCCGTGACTCATAGAGCAAGTGTACTCAGAGAAAGGCGTGAACGCACGTCTGACAAGCGCCATGGCCAAGACGTTGATGACTTCCCAATCGGTGTCGATGGTCTTTTGAGTCTGAACCCAGCTTTTTCGGCCCGACCGAAAAGCATGGGGCCCCCCGACTTATCCAAATGAGAGAATCGTCTACGGCGAAACAAAAATAGGTCTGTGGTGTGCAGGGGTGGCTGTAGACCACGAGCCCGCGCTCGCAGAGCATGAGTCGGAGTGCGACCCTCTAGAGGGTGAGTTTTTGCGCGCGATGACCGAGTACGCCTCGGCCACCGCGTCGACTTTTGCGGGGCGACTTGGGGAGAGAAAAAGCTCGGCCTGGGCTACCCCTTGGCCAGTTCCTCGGTCAATCGATCGGCAGCCTCGGCCAATTGAACGCTCGAGGCGGCGAGAGACACTACGGTCTCTGGCCAGTGCTGATCCACGAGGGCGGACCAGGCGCGGTTCATCTTGCGCTCGCCCGCTGAAAGGGGGCTGAACACCGCAGCAAAGCCACTGAGGCCGATTCGGTTTTGGAGTTGGTGTCGCGCCTCGACGAGGGGGTCGATTGCATTGAGCTGGAGTTGCTCGATGCGCACCTTGACGCCGTCTCTCTCTGCTTCGGAGGGGTTCTCCATCTCTTTGGCGTCCGCCGAAAGCGTAGCTGTGTCGTCACGCAGTTGAGCCAAGAGCAAAGCAAAGTCGACCTTCCCGTCCGCCGTACCGCCCGACTCGCCGGCCATATCCGCCTTGATGGCCTTCCGACTCACCATGGCGCCCCCCACAATCAGGAGTAGCCCGATGAGGAAAGGAATCCCAGCAACCGAGAGCCAGCCGTCAAAGCGGTCGCCGGGGCCAGGCAGCGTTGCTGCGGCGAGGCGTGCCTTGGGCTCGACCTCTTTTGCCGCCGCTGCGATCCATGCGGCACGCGCCTTCCTAAGGGGGTCCGACAGCGTCTCAGTCGTGGCCTCGAGCGCCTTGTATGCTGCTTTGCCAGCGGCCAAAGCCTCCTCATAGGTGGGCTTGGCCGGTTTCTCAGCCGCTTTGGCGGGTTCAGCCGTCTTGGCAGCGTCGGCCGCAGGCTTTTTTGGCGGTGCACATTCTCCCTCGGGCTGCGCCGCTTTAGTCCGTGCTTCACAATAGGCCGTCTTGGCCTTTTGGGTTTGCTTAGCCAAGAGGTCGGCGGTACCCGACATCTTGATGCGATCGTACATGTCATCACTGTTTCGGCCACCGTATGCAGCACACACGCCAACGCCAACAGCAAGGATGAGGACTCCTAGATTCTTCATTACTTTCTCCTCCTCAGCCCACTGCCAACGTAATGAGCGTAGCGCCCAAACTGGTCAGCGCTTCGCCGATGATGAAGCCCGCGGCGACGGGGACCAGGGTCGAGCCGAACCACTCCCCCCCGTTCTTCTTGCGCAAGTAAATGGAGAGCAGCGCCCCCACACCGTAGGTCAGGGTGATGGACACCGGCAGATACATGGCAAGACCCACGAGGACGCCGAGACCGGCGATGGGAAAGATGCCGAGACCAAGCCCGATGGCCAAGCCGCCCATATACTTATCGAGAGGCGCCGCCCCTTGGCTGAGACTGTCGATCACCCCGGCCAGCGCGGCGCCCTGAGGCGCGGAAAGATCTGGGTTACTGGGACCAAAACCACCGCCATCTCCCCAGAGCAGGAAGAGGACACCGACAGCGACGGGAACCCCGAGCCAACCGACGGCGAACTGGGCGATTTGCTGACGTCGCGGCGTCGCACCGACGAGGTGACCCGATTTGAGGTCGCTCATCATGTCTGCGCACTGCCCAATCCCGATACATACGGCCACACCCAGAATAATCGATGCCGTGGCGTTGCCATCGGACATGAAGAACATCAACGTCACGCCGATGAGCGACATCCCCGACAAGGGGGAGATGTCGGTCATTCCGGTGGCTTGGGCGACAACGAGGCCAGCCAGAGCCAGCCAAACGGTCCCGACCAGGGCGATGCCGATGGCCTGTACGACGCTGATGTCCCCACTCGAGAGCATTGCCGCGCTGAACAAAATCACCACGGCTGCACACATTCCCGAGTAGAGGACCTTGGTGCTCAACTCTTCGCCCCCGCCGGCTGCGCCGGCCTTGGTGGCTTGGGAGAGGCTCTTGAGGGCGCTCCGCAATGCAGGGAAGCTGGCAGCAACACCGGCCAACGCGCCACCGACAAGAATGCCGATGCCCAGCGGTCGGAGCATCTCGGAATAGATGATGCCGAGGCTCCACCCTTCATAGCCGTCGGGCGCAGCGGAGAAACCAAGGGCTTCCGGCGTCGGGACCCAACCACTCATGACCGCGACAGGACTGATGACCCACCACGCCAAAACGCCACCGAGGACAAAGGGCAAACCGCCCTTCCCCGAAAGCAATCCAGCACCGAGGCTGGCAAAGGACACATACAGTGCGATGGGGATATACGCCGGGACACCGAAAAGATCGCCGATGGGCAGCTCGTGCGGGACCAGGTGCAACTCGCCACCCACGTGAATGACAGTCGCCAGTAATGCCCCGCCGATGAGCAACTTGGCTTGCCGAATCCCCGCCCCGGGAGACTTGAGCAAGCTGGCCACAGCAATACCACTGGGAAATCTTAGTCGCTCGAACTCGATCATCTGCTTACGAAGCGGAATGATGACCGCCACACCCAAGAAGGAGCCACCGATCGCCGCGAGAATCGCCGGCAATGGCTCGACGGTGATCAAGCCGGGGTTGGCTGCGCTCAACAAGAAGAGTGCGGGGAGCGTAAAGACGATGCCCGACGAGGCATTATTGATGCCCGAGGCCACCGTCTGATTGATATTGTTCTCGACGATGCTGCCCTTTTTGAGGGCACCTCGCAGGACGGCAAAGCCCAAAATCGCGGCCACGGTCGAGCCGGGCAGAGTGAAACCGAGTTTCAACCCCACATAGACGAACGCCGCCGTCATCACGAGACCGATCAAGATCCCAAAGAAGACCGCTGCGAAAGTCAGTTCGCGATACGGTGCTTGGGTGGACGAATTGTCCGCCATAAAACCCCCAAGTGGTCAGGTTTGCGTGTGAATTCGCGAAGAACTACCCCAGCGGGGAAGGAATGGCAATCAATCTCGCGCCCGTGAGGCGGGGACATGTGCGCGCACGGCTTTTCCGGTGTTACTCCAGTTCGATGACGCGTGCCCAAACATCGAGGGTTTCTGAGCAAACCTGGCAGATTCTCCAGCCTAAGCCTCGCCCCGCTTTCCTGCCAAAATCCAGTCAATCCCCGTCGCCAACTCGTGGACATCGACCCGAGAGTGCCGCTCGATACGATTGAGATGCGAAGCTACTGAGCGATATTGGCCATCACTCACCACCAAAAGGCTGTCGGGCACTCCGATCTCTTCGAAGAGGCTCTCCAAGGCTGACTGAAGGTCGGTTCCTCCACGGAGACGTCCACCCTTCGATTCATCTTCGGGAATCAATCCATCGGCAAAGAGCCTGACAATCACCCAGGGGATCTGACTCAATTGGGTGCGGAGGTGCTCGACATCATCTCTCGCATACGCGGATTGCATGCTGCCAGAGACGTCGAGGAGAGCCACGGTAAGGTGAGCGTGGGGTCGCAAGCCGGCCGCATTCATGGCCCACTCCAAATCTCTCGCCACTGCGTCTCGAACCGCGGGTGCGGCCGGATGTAGGCCCTCGTGGTAGCGCACATTGTCGGGGACGATGGGGCTCAAGCCTGGCGTGTCGTAATTGACCAGGAGGACCCCGCCAGCCTCCGGTGAGCCCATGCTATACGACGTGCCCACCTCGTCAAAATGGCCGTCCCGATCCCCAAGTCGTTGCTTGAATTCAACGACGACCGCACGACTGGCGATCTCGCCCTTAGCGTCATAACAAATGGACAGATCTGGCCGAATTGCCCGCCGAGCACCCCGCCGAAAATCGGTTTGCAGTTGAACCCACACGCCACAATCAGGTCGATCGACAACGTCTAAGGAGGCCACCATCATGGGATTCGTACTGTCGAATCCAGTACGCCCATCAATCACTTCGAGGCGCGGATGGAAAGCCGTGAGCGCCCTGAGGGATTCGACGGTGGCCCAGATCTCGTAGGTGTGCCAGCGATGCTTCCAAAACGGCATCTCGAGGAGTTCCAAGGGTTCAATTTCCGGTCCCCATTCCTGGACCTCGGCCGCCTCAAGCATAGGCTCGACCTCAGTCTCGAAGAATATCTGCGCCGCCTTTCGTTCAGAGGGACTCAATGCGCGATAGGCGTCAAAGTAAAAGCCCCACCTCGGAATCAGATCCGTCAAAGCGAAAGCGCCGTGTCCAATGGCCGTGTCCAGGGGATCCACGCCGGGGTTCGACCCCCCCACCCGCCTCCGCGTGTCATGGTCCAAGGCGTTGGCCTCGGTCATAATACTCTCGAACACCCGGTGAATACGGGCCATGATCCGGTCGAGAGGCGCGTCTCCCGGCACGAAGGCCGGGGGCAAATAGGGTTCGAACGGCCGGTAATCGGGCCAGCGCGCCTCATCTCGCGTCCCTCGAGTAGTGAACATTTCGTGCAAGGCGAAGAGTGCCGAGGTGGGCCATATATCGGTTTGCCGCACCCGGAGCGCACGTCGACTCGTCTCGGCCCATACCCGGAACTGCTCGAGGTCGAGATCGACGCCATCGGTGTCGAGACCAAACCGAATGCGCAGCGTCTCCTTGGCCCCCGGCGCAAGATGGGTCGCCAGATAGGCCCAAATTTCCTGGAACATCTGCGCAAACGGCGCGGCGACGTCGAGAAAGGCCCGGAGAAAAGTCTCGCTGTCGATATCGCTCTCGGCGAGATGGCTCGCGAGGCCCCGCTTACACCCCAAGGCCGCACACAGTTGAGCGAGGAGCGCATTGTCGCGGCCATAATCGTGCCGCAGGTGCAGTCCTCTCGCCTTCATGGCCTCGTATAGACCCGCGCCGGTCGTGATGGGTTCCATGACTGCCTCGCTCACTCTCTCTGCGTAGAGAACCAGTCGACGGTCTCGGCAATCCCGTCGGCGAGGGCGATTTCAGCCTCGAATCCAAAGGTCCGCGCACGAGAGATGTCGAGGACTCGACGGGGTTGTCCATCAGGTTTGCTCGTATCCCAACGGGTCACCCCTTGATACCCGGCCGCCTTGGCGATGAGTTCAGCCAACGCTTTGATGGGGGTCTCTACACCCGTCCCCAAGTTCACTGGGGCGGCGTCGTCCCGACGAGCTGTGGCCAATAGAATCCCGCGAGCAGCATCGCGTACGTGAAGGAACTCTCGGGAGGGGCGACCTGACCCCCAGTTGACCACTTCTGGCACCGCCGATGCTGCCGCCTCGACGTAGCGCCGAATGAGGGCGGCGACCACATGACTGTGGGCCGGATCAAAATGGTCTTCAGGTCCATAGAGGTTGGCCGGCAAGAGCACCACGCCGCGCTGATCATATTGCTCGCCATAGGCAGCGACCGCCTCGTGGAGTAGACGCTTTGCCATCCCGTAGGGCCCCGTCGCCCCGGTCGGCTTCCCTGACCACAAATCATCCTCGGACAGCGGAAGTGGCGCATCTTGGGGATAGGCACAAGTGGTGCTGATCAAGACCAGTTTCTCCACCGAAACCGCTCGCGACGCCTCGAGAAGATGCAGACCCATCACCGCATTCTCATAGAGAAATCGTCCCGGATTGGCCACGTTGGCCCCAATCCCACCGCAGGCCGCCGCCAAATGAATGATCTGCTGGGGCCGAGTGGACTCGAGCAATTGCCGAACAGCG
>Ga0115011_10003592_pt1 | contig 10556 bp, 9 predicted proteins | sample TroAtlMetagenome_2_FD_88705 | JGI IMG/M metagenome (GOLD analysis project Ga0115011, IMG submission 88705) | Marine eukaryotic phytoplankton communities from Atlantic Ocean - Tropical Atlantic ANT8 Metagenome | ecosystem: Environmental > Aquatic > Marine > Oceanic | place: Tropical Atlantic... | reverse complement strand
TGAGCCCCTATCAATCTGAATTTTAATTCAACTAGCTTTCCTTAGTTGATTTAGGATCAAAAACATCCCGCAACCCATCACCGATAAAATTTAATGCCATCAGTAAAGCTGCCAGTCCTCCGGCTGGGAAAAGGATCATCCACCAATAAACACGAACCGGATTAATCTGCGCAGCCCCTTCGGCAATCAGCGAGCCTAAACTGGCATGTGGCGGCTGAATACCTAGGCCAAGGTAGCTCAAGAAAGATTCATAGAGAACAACAGCTGGCAGGGTCAATGTTAGATATACTATCACTACCCCAAAAACATTAGGCAAAATATGCTTCCAAAGAATCGGCCAGGTTCCAAGTCCCAATGATCGAGATGCTTCAACAAATTGCTGCTCACGCAACGCCAACACTTGACCTCGAACAATCCGAGCCATCGTCAGCCACGATACAGCACCCAAACCAGCGTAAAGTAAAATATGCCTTGCGGTCTCACTTCCATCACCCCCAAACATCGACTCAACCCAACCCTGAATCAATCCCTCAAGTGTTGTGATTATGACTATAACAAAAATAATAGAGGGCAATGAATAAAGTATATCTACAGTACGCATCATCCAGTTGTCCCAATTCCCTCCAAGTAAACCAGCAGTAGCACCCCAAAACACCCCGATCACCAAGCTCACAAGCGCACCAACCAATCCAACAAGCAACGAAATACGAGCGCCAGCAAGAACACGCCCAAATAAGTCGCGGCCATGGACATCAGTCCCAAACCAGTACTGAGCACTAGGAGCATGAAACTGAGCATCGCTATGTTGATTACCTAAACCGGATACAAACGGCCAGCATATCGCTATCACAATCAAACTTATCAAAAATACAGAAGCCACCATCGCAGGAAGGTTCTCACGAAACCTCAACCATGCCCGGCGGTTAAGTGATTCACCTAATTCTATTGATTGAGTATTATTTGATGTTACTTCAGCCATAATTGACCCGCTTGTCGAGCACCCCATAAATTACATCCACCACCAAATTTAATGTTAACAAAAGCACCGAATAAAGTATTACCAACCCTACCACCATTGTGTAGTCACGATTAATCGAACTGTTTACCAGAAACACGCCAACCCCAGGAATCTGAAACAAATTTTCTACTACAAATGAACCAACCATCAGATCTGCCAATAATGGGCCACTATAAGTCACTACAGGTAAAATCCCTTCCCGCAAAGCATGTCTAAACACAATAGATTTTTCACTGACTCCCTTGGCTCTTGCAGTTGTTATGAAATCTTGCTGCATAGCTTGACTCATTCCTTCTCGAGTTAATCGTGCCACTTTTCCAGCGAAATAAGTACCTAGTGTAACCGCTGGTAAAATTACATGCCAAGGACCACCCCATAAACCTACTGGAAATATCGGCCACTTAATACCAACGAGTACGATTAGGATTGGACCCAATACAAAAGCTGGAATACAAACAGCCAAAATTGAAATAAAACTTCCTAAATGATCCTGCCATCTTCCACGCCGCAAAGCTGTCCAAATCCCAATTGGAATTCCAACCCCAAGAGAAAATCCAAATGAGACCAAGCCGAGCAATAATGAAACCGGCAAACCTTGAGCTATTATATCATTAACTGAATGGTTTCGATACTTAAGAGATGGACCAAAATCACCTCGTATAAGGCCTCCTTCATATCCAATACCAATAAACCTTAGATACTGCTTCCACAGTGGATCATCAAGGTGATATTTGGCTTTTAAATTTCTCTCAATATCAGGTGAGGCAGGCGCTCGCTCCTTGTCAAACGGCCCCCCCGGTGCCACTCGAACCAAGCAAAAAGCAATAAAACTGATTACTAAAACCAAGGGGACTAACATCACCAGACGTTTAAAAAAATAAGCCAAACTCACCGGAAAAAACCATGCCTACTAAAAACCATGCATGTAAAGAACTGCCCATAAAGCATAGTAAAAATTTTGATCGTGATGATAGAGCCATATTGTCCCTATAACCACTTAATTGCAACTGAGCCATTATGTCCCGTTTTTAATTTTTTTAATTAATATATTAGTTTTTTGTTCTATTTTAAACGAAATTCAATTGGCACAAATGCTGCATTAAGAGGAGAAGTTGGTTCAATAAAAACCGTTAATTAAACAAGAAAGGAAAACTAATATGATGACTATTAATAAACGAAATGACAATCCACTCAATGTATTTGAGGATGTTTTTGGCACGATATTAAATGATTCTGTGGGTGCTTTAGCTAAAGCAACACAAACTGGATCGTGGAGCCCTTCCGTTGATATTGTGGAATCTACAGATAATTATACCTTAACAGCAGATCTGCCTGGTCTAACGAAGGAAGACATTCACCTAACAGTAGAAGAAGGCGTGCTAACACTATCAGGTGAACGAAAAAGTGAACGAAGCGAAAACAAAGAATTCGGCCACCGCTACGAGCGGGCATGTGGCAAGTTTAGTCGATCATTCCAACTCGAAAGCGGAATCGACAATAATAAAATAAAGGCAGAGTTCAAAAATGGATTACTTAAAGTGGTACTACCTAAAGTCGAGGCAAGTAAACCATTTGAAGTATCTATTGCAGAATAATCAAAGTTAATTAATTCAAAATAAAAAGCGGAGCTATATGCTCCGCTTTTTCTTTTAAAGTTCTTCTATCTAATGAGCTATATTTATTTACCACGACTGCGACGGCTGTCCTCACCCTTTTTTGAACTACCTGATCCTCCCCTAAATTCCGCAGCAAATTGTTCCTTAATTTTGGCCTTTTCTGCTTCACTTTTACCTCGAGTAAGTTGCTCATAAGTAGAACGCATTTCAGCCCTTTGTTCAGAAGTGAAATTAGAATAGCTTGAAGAACGGCGTGAAGATTCTTCACGCTTCTTTTTTTCTGCGTCTTCACGCTTCTTACGTTCATAAGCCTCTCTTCTCGCGTCAGCCGCCTTTTTGGAAGCTTCAGAAGAACGAGAACTTGATGATTTCGAAGAACTTCGAGGAGCTTTGCTTACTGAAGTCTTAAATGTGTCTTCCTTAAAAGTAAGGCTTCGCAAAGAACCAAACTCTTTAACGGTCACCTTGCCTGTTTTCTTGTCTATTGAAACAATCTCAATGCCTCCTTGTTTTTCTCCAGCAGCCAATTCAATATACTTTGGCGGTTCTGCTTTCTTTTTAGGATCAACCATAGCCAAAGCCACTCGTTCAACACCTTTATGCCTGTAAATACCAGTCAATTTAATATCCTCACTTTTTTCTGGCGCTGGAGGAGGTGCAGCTTTCCTAGAAGGAGGCTCATTACCCAGATTAAATGCGTTACGCTTGTTAATTGCCAAATAAGGATTTTCAGCTCCTTCTAGCTGGAAATTAAAAACTAATAAAAAAGCAAAAAAAAGAGCTTTTAATGATAGATTACAACCAATTTGAACCATAATTAAATTTTTATTAGATTTAGAATTCTACTTTACCCAACCACATTACGCTAAAACCATTCGCAGGGTTACGAAAATCACCTTATTAATCAAGTTTAAGTCTAGTTGGCACCAAGGGAGCTAGCCATTGTGAAAATAGGCAACAATAAGCCAAGTGCAAGGAAACCAATACCAGCAGCAACAAGGCAAAGAATCACCGGTTCAATAAGCCGTACAGCCTGATCTACCTGCTGGTTAGTACGACGTTCAACTGAGTCGGCAATTTGCAACAAAACTTTCTGTAATTGATTTGATTCCTCTGCAACGGAAATCATGGCAATCACCTGTTCAGGGAATAATCCACCAGCCTTTAAGGGCTCAGTAAGTGGTTCACCTGCTCGAACGCTCTCTAGTGCCTCATTGATATTCACGGCTAATAGTGCCGAACCAGTAGCGTCACGACTGATAGCTAGTGCCTGCAGAATAGGCACGCCATTAGCTAACATTGTACCAAGTATTCGACAAAAACGAGTTATGGAAACCATCTTTAATGCATTTCCAGCCACAGGGATCTTAAGTCGCCAACGCTCGACAGCCTGCTTACCCGCCTGACTTTGAAGAACACTCCAAAAAGAAGCAATAAAGCCAATTATTGCTGCGATAAGAATTAGCCAGTGATTGCGGAGCATTTGACTGAGAAAAAATACGACCTCTGTCGGCATTGGTTTATCAACATCAGCCAACATCGGCTCAAACTTCGGTACGAAAAAAAGTAAAGCTCCGACCATCACAGCACTCCCCATAAACACTAGCATAACCGGATACACTAACGCTCCAAGCACCTTACTGCGCAACTCATCAAGTCGCTCCAGAAAAACGGCTAAACTAGCTAGCACTTCCTCCAAGAAACTAGCTCGTTCACCAGCCTGCACCATTACCGTGTGCAGAGTTGGGAAAATATCCTCATGGCTAGCCATGGACTCGAACAAAGATTTCCCATCCGCTACCTCGTTGTGAATATCACGTAACACATCTGCAAGCCGTTTATTCACTGTTGACTTAAAAATCGATTTTATTGCACGTAGCAAAGGCACCCCTGACCCAAGTAAATCAGAAAGCTGACCGTACATGATACCAAGATCACGTGAGGGTATATTACGACGAAATGAACTCGACGCTTCATTCTCCTCAATGTCCCAAATGTCGATTGGAAACAACTCACGATCTTCCAACAATCGGGTGGCAGATGCTTTACTATCCGATTCAATCTGACCGGAAATCTTGCCTCCTTTTTGATTTCTTGCCGTGTAATGAAACTTAGGCATAACTTTGATTAAGCGGCGGTCACACGCATAACTTCTTCAGGGGTTGTAATTCCTCCTCGCACCTTAGCCCAGCCATCCTCGCTAAGCATGCGCATGCCATTCGCACGACCAATTCGAACCAACTCACTTGCTGCCACCCGATCAATAATACGCTCACCTAGCTCCTCATTCATCATTAAGAGTTCATAAAGGCCTGATCGACCACGATAACCACTATTGCGACAAGCTCTACAACCAACGCCATTATATACCTTCCCGCCTTTTGGCCATTTAAGGTTTTTAGGTAGTCCCGCTTTCTTTAAATTAACCTCTTTTTTGCAACTAGGACAAATAACACGCACCAACCTTTGAGCCATAACCCCACTAAGAGTACTACTTACAAGAAATGGCTCAACTCCCATATCGATTAATCGCGTTGCAGCAGAAGCTGCATCGTTGGTATGCAAAGTAGACAATACCAAATGACCAGTCAGTGAAGCCTGTGTAGCTGCCTGTGCAGTTTCAAGGTCCCTAATTTCTCCGATCATAACCACATCCGGATCATGACGCAGAATTGCTCGAAGCCCCATCGCAAAGGACATTCCAACCTTATGGTCAACCGGAATTTGATTCACTCCATCAAGGTTATACTCCACCGGATCCTCTGTAGTTATTACTTTTTTCTCAGATCCTACAATCGCATTAAGGGCCGCATACAAAGTTGTAGTCTTGCCGCTTCCGGTCGGACCAGTAACTAGAAAAATACCGTGTGGTTTGGCAATGAGTGTTTTGAATTGCTCAAAAGTCCCCTCATCCAGACCAAGCTCAGTTAAACTATAAAGCACAGTGGTCTTATCAAGAATACGCATTACCACTCCTTCTCCAAATATCATTGGAATCACACTCACACGAACATCTACCTGCCGACTGCCAACGGAAAATTTAATACGTCCATCCTGAGGTAATCTTCTCTCAGCTATATTCATATTTGAGAGTATTTTTACACGACTTATTATGGCAGCCTTGAAACGATTAATCTGAGGGGGTACAGCGGCCTCCTGTAAAACACCATCTATTCGATAGCGGATTGAGAGTGTCTTCTCAAATGGCTCTATATGTATATCACTTGCCCTCTCATTTATTGCCTCCAAGATGATCTCATTTACAAGTTTGATAACACTAGCTTCCTGCGCCATCTGTAACAAATCTTGGCTATCATCTTCTGATCCAGAAAGCGCAAGCTCCTCGTCACCAGCCATCTCTTCAACTGTATCACCCCCAACCCCATAGTGGTCTTTTATTATTTTATCAATTTCATCTTTTGGAGCGAGTACAGGGCTTACCTCCAGGTTTGTTAGCAACTTAATCTCATCAAATATATATAAGTCGAATGGATCACTAGTAGCCACCTTAAGCTTACCATCCTTACAAGAAATGGGAGCAAGATGATTGCGATATACAAACCGAGAGGGCAGGGACCTTATAGCATTATCCTCAATTTCTTCATTAGGAAGATCAACAATTTCAAAGTCAAACCGTTCGGCCATTACCTCAAGAAAAGCTCGCTCGGTAATAGCACCATTTTCAATAAGAGCTTGGTCCAGGCGCAAACCTTTATCTTCATTCAGTCGCTGAGCTGAATCAATATCTTCAACAGACACTAATCCTTTCTCCACTAAAACTTCTGCGTAGCTACTCATTGTTATTACTCAACTAAATACTAGTTTAACGACTATTCACGCCGTCCCCCTATTCAAAACCATTGTAAGAAAATCGCAAGCGCAGGAAACAAGCCTAATAATTTGCGATTTACAAAAACACCCCTTGGTCTAATCTGTGTCTAGAGGCTAATCTTGGCTAAACACCAATACAGCTCACATTTTTTATATGGAATCCAAAAAGCTCGCACTAACTTGTGCCCGCCTGGCTGAAAACAAAAAAGCCGAAAATATTGCCCTTCTGGATCTCCGAGAAATTTCCTCAGTAGCTGATTATTTTGTCATTGTAACCGGATCAAATGAGCCGCATCTGCGCGCCATCGTCGATGAAATCACCGATAAACTAAGACTTGATCATAATATTCGACCTTTCTCGACAGATGGGGCGAGAATTACACCTTGGATCGTTCTAGACTTTATCGACGTACTTGTCCATGTCATGAACGACGAATTCCGAGAATTGTATGACCTTGAAAATCTTTGGGGAGATGGGGGGAAAATTGATTTTAAACCGGAGATCTCGTCGGTCGAAAATTAAGTTTGAAGCAATAACAAGAATCCCAAATAGAATTGAGCATCTAATGTGAATAACATCGGCTTGAAAACTTCCATCACCGAATCATTATTCGCTTCGTGTCAAATAATACTCTACTACAACTAGATCTACCTGGAACACCAAAGGTTCGAAGCGGAAAGGTACGCGAAATGTTCGATCTTGGTGATAGCCTTCTAATGGTCGCTTCTGACCGTATCAGTGCATACGACGTTGTATTGCCTAATGGGATACCTCAAAAAGGGGAAGTTTTAACGATGTTCTCCCATTTTTGGTTTGAGCGTGTTGCCGATCTAGTACCAAACCACCTACTAGCAAAAGCCAATGAGCCATTGCCAGAAGCTGTGCAATCGCATGCCGAACAAATTGGCCGACGAGCTATGGTCGTAAAAAAAGCCCAACCGCTGGCCATTGAATGCGTTGTGCGTGGATACCTTGCAGGGTCTGGGTGGAAAGAATATCAAAAACAGGGGACCGTATGTGGAATAAGCCTGCCTGATGGCCTTGATAACTCCTCCAAACTGCCTGACCCAATTTTTACACCCGCCACAAAAGCAGAAGAAGGACACGACGAAAACATTAGTTTTGAAGAGGCTATCAATATAGTTGGTAAAGATATTGCAGAACAAGCACGAGAATTGAGCATAGAACTTTACAAGCGAGGTCGCGATCACGCTGCCGAAAAAGGTATTATAATTGCAGATACAAAGTTTGAGTTTGGTATTTTTGAGGGTGAATTAATTTTGATCGATGAAGTGTTAACACCTGACTCGTCCCGTTTCTGGCCAGCCGATCTTTACTCTCCTGGAAAGAGTCAACCCAGCTTTGATAAGCAGTTCGTTCGCGATTATCTAGAGACTCTCGACTGGGATAAAACTCCTCCAGGGCCTGAGCTTCCGGAGGATATCGTACAAAAAACTAGCGAAAAATATATAGAAGCATACACTCGAGTTACGGGCTTGGAGTTCTAAACCCATAGAACTGCCTAACGAAACAGGCTAAATATCCATTATAATGAAAACATTTCAAAATTTAGGGGTATTTTTAGCCTTGATTCTGACCAGTAAAAGCTTGGCTGTTGCAGATCCTGAATTAAACCAGCTCAAAAAGCCGTCCCCAAATATACCGGAGGAGCCACTTGCTAAAAGCATGTCCCTAGTTAAAGCGGTTGAATTCATTGATCGTGCTTCACTACATTGGCAGAAGTCCCGCGAATGCGTAACTTGTCATACCAACGGCGCCTATCTTATGGGCAGAGCACAACTTCAGGGCGATTCTGCGCCTCACGCTGCCGTTCGTAGTTTCTTTGAACAGTATGTAATTGGCTGGAAAGAGAAAAAACCTGGTCCCCATGGCATCGTCGCCACGGCTGCAGCGCTAGCCCTTGACGATGCTGCCAAAGGCAAACTTTCAAAAGCCACGCGTAACGCATTTACTGAAGCATGGAGAACACAACGCGAAGATGGCTCTTGGGATTGGCTTAAGTGCGGGTGGGGCCCTTACGAATCTGATGACCACTATGGAGTCACTCTAGCTGCTATCGCAGTAGCAAATGCCCCAGAAAAATATGCCTCCTCAGAGGCCGCTGCGCCGGGCTTTGACAAGTTATTGAGTTGGTTAAGAAAAAATCAACCTAAGATGGCGCACCAAAAAGGAATGATGCTCTGGTTAAGTGAAGCCGCTCCTGACTCTGTTTTAAAAGAAGAAAAATCACGCTGGCAGAAAGATCTTCTTAACCTTCAACAAGAAGATGGGGGCTGGGCAATTGCCACTCTTGGCAATTGGAAGCGTGCTGATAACACGGCGCAAATTCTTGATCAAAGCGATGGATACGGCACTGGATTTGTCTTATTCGTTTTACGTAAATCTGGTATCGCGGTAGATCATCCAGCCATAATCCGAGGTATCGAATGGATTAAATCTAACCAACGTGAAAGCGGCCGTTGGTTCACTCGCTCAACCTACAATGATAAACACCACTTTATCACACATGCAGGAACTACTTTCACTCTATTAGCCTTGGCTGAATGTAATGAGCTAGCAAAATGAATCCTATTGCTTAGCTAGCAAATATTCGATCAGATTGCGAAATTTCTCAAGAGGAATAGATTGCCCAAATCCTGAAGGCATTATCGATAAGGGTAATTTTTTTTGTTTCTTAATATCTTCTTTTTTTACAGTTGTTTCACTACCATCAATCATAGCAAATACAATCGATTCGTTCACCGAACGTCGTTTTAAACCTGTAATAACTCGGCCGCCTTTGAGCTGAACTACCGAATAGTGAAAAGCTAAATCAATATTTCTATTTGGATCGATTATATCCTCGATTAACCGATCTAAACCACGGTTACTTACCCCGTCAAGCTGTGGCCCTATATTCCCTCCAATATCGCCTATTTTATGACATGCGGCACAATAAGTAGCATACACTTCTTTACCCTTTTTAGCATCCCCTCCTTTACTACGATAATCAACAATCCGATCTGCAATAATACGTTCAACTGCTTCACTCGGCTTAATGATGTTTTTCGTCAGTTCTAATACTTGCGATTTTGAAAAACGCTCTCGGATATGAACATCTAACAATAATTCAGGAGGCGCTTGACTATTTTGTACTGCAGTAAAAAGACGTTTAGCTCCTGATTGAGTCTGGGCGAGTGCTCTAGCAAGTTTAATCTGTAACTCAGCAGGCGCTATACCAACTGCTTTCAACAATGCATCCTGAATCTGAGATAAATGCGCACCGTTAGTTGCGATATCCAAACGCAACGATTCCGGCTCCATGCTATCTAACAACAATCCAGACAGTTTAGTTAACTGTAGTTTACTGCCATTAGCCAATAATGCTTTAGCCATAAAGGAACGGGCCTTAATCGAAGCAACAGGATTATACGCAATATAATCAGCTGCGTGGAGAGCATCATTCAAGTTAAGGTCATTAATCAAAATAGCAATGGTTTCCTGTCTTTTAACTATTACCTGCAGATTACTTTCTGGAATCGGGACTAAGGCAGCAGGCTTAAATTCTCCAACTGCCAACCATGAAAAGCTGCCACTAGTATTTCCATCCACAATTTCTAATCGCACACTTCTCCCATCAAATTCGCGCAAGTCCCATTCTATATTTTCACCAAAATCATTTTGTGGCGGCAATGTTTTCTTTAGCACACGGTCAGTACTTGAATCAACGAGTTGAAAATAATTTTTACTGTTTGGCGGATTATCTGGATGGCCACTATATCCCATGATCGTAAATGCAAATTTCGGAGGTGCATCGAATGCTAATGAGCGAAACAAGCCTGTTGCTTTTTCACCACCAGGCCCAAGACTCGAAATAATTTTACGTTTAGTAAACATTTCAAGATCAACATTAAGCCGTGCCATCCCTATCCAAGCGAAAGCGCTACCTGTATCACCATCGACAAGCTCTAGGTTTACTTTTCGGCCAACCTTATCTATCCATCGCACAAGATGCCCCGTATCACTACGCGGCGGATAAGCTCGGTGCAGTTCTTCTCCAGTTTTGGAATCCAGTAGACGGATGAAGTTT
>Ga0115011_10003591_pt1 | contig 10557 bp, 7 predicted proteins | sample TroAtlMetagenome_2_FD_88705 | JGI IMG/M metagenome (GOLD analysis project Ga0115011, IMG submission 88705) | Marine eukaryotic phytoplankton communities from Atlantic Ocean - Tropical Atlantic ANT8 Metagenome | ecosystem: Environmental > Aquatic > Marine > Oceanic | place: Tropical Atlantic... | reverse complement strand
TGATGGACGATTTGCGTTCGGATTGATATACTGTATGGAAGAAAAGGAGGAGGATTAGTATTGTTTTTTTTTGTCAGTCGTGTGTTACTATTGCGTTCGAAAAAAAGCAAAAAAAAAAGGACACAAAAAAACACCCTCCTCCCAATGCCCAAAAAAAAAAGAGGATAAAAGATCGGAGAGATTTTTTCCCTCGTCGTTTGTTCCAAAAAAGGGGGCTCAAGTTCCTTCCTCCCCCAATCGGACCAATCGCGCAATCTCTCTCTCCCCTCTCTCTATCTCTCTCTCTTGTCGCGCTCCCCGGGGGTCCGGAGACGGACATCACGAGACGGCAGAACACACAAAGACGAGTACACGTACCATTCGCGCCTCCAGCAGCTTTCAAATTCTCCAGCGCGGCGTTACTACTGACGGCGGCTTCGGAAACCGGTCGGTTTAACGTCGCGGGCCGTGGAGCCCGTTTCACCTCGTCGGCCCCTTCCGATGCAGTGGCTTCACCGACAGCAGAAGATGAGGACGATTCGGAGGAAATCTTCTCGGTAACATCCGACGGCTCTTTTATCGCTCCATTTTTGCGCACTGATCTGCTGGAAATTCTATGCCGAGTGAAAGCGGACGCCTTCGTCGCGGATCTCTTCGTCGCGTGGTGGAGCGCGCGCGTCGTGTTCGAGGCTAATGCTATTTGAGATGATGACGCCGAAGTTCCTATCATTTTACTCTCTCCTTTCTAAAATCGTGGATTTCAGTTAAACGACGAGTCTCTCTTTCGCGCGGGTGATCTGAGCGAACAAATACGAATTCAACAGAACGGGATACTTTACGATTGGTTCGCGCAAACTCTCGTAAAATGTATCGTTCGCGAATTGTACGTTCGACGACTCTCGGAAAGTGAAGTCTTTTGCGCTAATTTTATTTTCTTTCTTTGGGCGTTGAACAGAAAAAGTAGATTTTTGGAGATCTCAAGAATAATGGATCACCCCAAAACCTCCTCCTTTACTTATGTACCTTAAACCCGAAGAAACAAATAATAAAAGAACGAAGGAACAGGAAGAGGAAGAGGAGGAATATAAAGCCTGCTGAGCACAGACTCCGTGATAGAAAACCCTCTCTCTAAACATGTATTTTTATAACAAGCGCACACCAAACAAAAGATAATATAGAAACACACGATCTACTCGCGTTCTATTTATTTATGCGTATATTTTGAGACACATCATCAAAAATCCAGCGGCCCGAGATCGCTCGGCACTAAACTCGACCCGGGAAGCAAAATTAAGAAAGCGATGGCGATGCACGCAAAAGCTAACGTCGCTCTCGACTCACCAACTTCCGTGACGTCGTCTTTGGGAGCGTAATCCGGAGTGCGTTGGCAAATGACGATGAAAAGGAGCCACGGAAGGCTCAAGGTGGAACCCAAGATGCCGAAAGTGAGACCAAGGTAGGTACCGAGGGAGGTGGCAGAGAGAACGCGGCGTCCAAAAGCCGCTTGGGCAATGCGACCGCCGTCAAGTTGGCCGACCGGGAGGAGGTTGAGAGCGGTCGTTGTTAACGCGCACCTGCGGCGTGAATAGAAAAAGAGAGAAGGAAAGAGGTGAGCGTTGTGAAAAAAAAAATTGAGAAGCAAGCAAAGAGAAGAAAGAGAAGAAAGCGCGTCTCCCTCTCTAAAGGAAAATTCTCAGAGTCATGGAAGTTTTTTGCTTCTGCAGCCGACAAAACGCACGAAGCGCAAAGTCGCTTAGTGGGAAGTCGGTAAAAACAATTGTCTTCACGGAATTTTTCTTTTCTTCTTCTTTCGCGTTTCGCACGATAAATAAAAAAAGATAAAATTTTCGGCAACAACAACAAAAAAAAAAGGAAGGAAAGAAAAAATATCACTTACCATCCGGCTATGAAGTACGGATGCACGACAATCGCGTTCGTGGCCGCCGCAGCTCCTGTAGCAGTAGCATCGCTGTCACCCATAGTCAATAAAAGTTCGCTCACGCCACCTAACAACAAGGAACTTCCAAACAAGTTCCCGGGAATGGGAACGCACGCCGGATCGTGCCCAATGGATAAAATCAAACCGTAAGAAAATAATGCCAAAGCGGTAACACCACCGCAAAGAGGTCCCGCGATGGCCACGTCAAAGAAATCTGAACGGTTCTCTGGTATGGATTTTATTTGCGTGATTGTACCAAACGTCCCTAATTGTCCGTTGGGAATCAAATACGGGATGGACAATTTTACGTTTCGAATCGCGCCGACGACGCGGTGTCCAACCTCGTGTGCGAGGGAGGATAAAAGAACACCCGCAGTGATTGGTAAAGCGGCCTCGACGTACGCAATGGTATCAAAGTTTTCTAATCCTGGCGGAGGTACGTTCGGATCGATGCGCGTGTCAATACCAGCCCCGCTGCCACCTTCCGCTAACCATCGCATCGTCTCCTCGGGCAATCGCGAGACCTCTGCGACCAAGCCCAATTGGACGGCAGAACCGACGGTAAAACCAATCAAAGCCAACGCGATGAGGTATTGCCAAACCCCGGTTTCTTCGGCTGGACCGGCTTTGTCCGCCGGAACGACTAAGAAAGAAACTCTGGGCCCTCTGGTGTTTGAGACTGATTCACCGGGTCCGGGCGAATTTGGTGACAACGCGTCCGGTTCTTCGAGCATGAAAATTTCGTATTTGTTATCAAACTTGTCGTAAATCTTCGCGCGAACTTCGTCCCAAACTTCCTGTCTGTCTTTTCTTAAGTTACCCCTGAACAACGCACCGGCTCCACCTTGACCCATGGACGAATTTCGTCTTCGACCGCTGGAAGACGCCTCTGCGGCGTTATCGCCGGGACCGGATTCCATGTCGTCCAAATCGCCACCGATGGTCTCTACCGACGTCACGAAAAACGTCTGCATGCCAAAAATCTCGCTCTTAATCACATCCACGTCTTCTTTCGACACCGGTGGAATCCCAGGTTCTTCTAAAATATCTAACAACGCGTCAAACTGTTTCTGAAGTTCTCTTTCCTCCTTTAGCAACTCGGCGTCGTCGTCGTCATCCGAAGATGCCATCTTCCCTTCCTCTTTCATTTTCTTCCTTTGTGCAATCTTCCCGAGATCGGCTAAAACTTTCTCCAATTTTTCGTCTCTGTTGCTGATATTATCGTTATTATTAGTACTACTATTATTATCGATGTCCTTACTACCACCCTCTTCTTCGTCGGACGGTTTCAACAAATCCATCAATCCATTTTCGCCAGACTTCTCCTTCGTCAAATCCACCCGAAACTTCTTCCTGTTCTCTTCTCTAATTTTCCTCGTCCGCTCGTCTAACCTCTCGTCCATCTCGTCCATCTTTTTCTGTTTCATTTCTCTCGTTTCTTTCAACTTTAAATATTTCGCCTCCTCTTCTTTCTCTTTGCGTTCCTCTTCCAATTTTTTTTCGTCCGGTCCTAGCAAGAGCTCGAGGTCGGCTAAAGCCGTCGAAGCGTCCAAATTCGGCAAAGCTTTTTCTTCCTTTCGAGTCGCTTTCGTAGCTTCATTTACGTTCGATTCCTCGTTCGTCGCCGGCGATTTTTCTTCGTTTTTCTCTTCCTCTTCTTCTTCTTCTTCTTCTCCTCCTCCTCCTCGGTTATTGTCGTCGTCACCTTCGTCGCCGCTAAAAAAGTTTCCGAGCCAACCGCGCGCGACGAGTAACGACGACGTTCTCTTTCGACTCGTCGTCCTCGTCGTTCCCACCGATTGTCCTCTTTCTCTGACCGAAGAGAAGGACGACGACGACGACGACGTCGACGAATGCGCATCACCGCTGCTACCGTGCGCTCGGACGATCGAAGCTCTTCTTCCGCCGTTGCGTCTCGACGACGAGAGAGGTGGACGCGCAGAGCGCGATTGAAACGTCGTCGTCGTCGTCGTCGTTATCACCATCATCGCCGATATCGGTTTGTTGTTTGTGTGCCACAGAGCTGTTTTGCTCCCCTCGCTCCTTTCTTTGTTGTTGTTGTTGTGAATTTGCGTTTTTTAGTATTCCCAAGACGTCGTAAGTATGGAGTTTGGTAAGGTACGGAATAAAAATGATTTTGGAAAGAGGTTGACACAAGCAACGAAGAGAAAGGGAACCTTTTTTTTTCTTTCCTTCTCGATTGTTCGACAAAAACACACGAGCGAGCCGAGAAAAAAAAAGAGAGGTCTTGTTGGCAAAAAATTCGGCAGTTGTTTTACGAGTACACTTATGTAAGTAAGTATGCCATACGTAGATACTCGATGTAAAACAGAACTTTAAATCGAGCGCAGAGAACTTTTTCCTCCTCCTCCTCCTCCTCTTCGCCTCCTCCTCTTCGCCTCCAAATGGCATCGCCCTCGCACTATCGCCAACACCATCGACAAACGCTCGCGTCGTTCAGCAGTCGAGAGATGAGAGAGGAAATTCCGGGCGTCTTTTTGATTGAACATTTTGTCACCAAAGAGGAAGAGCGAAAGCTCATCGAGGAGAATAAGAAAAAAGAGAACGAGAACAAAGACAACGACGACGACGACGAAAACAACGAAGAAGACACGAATACGAAGAAATGGAAGGTGTTGTCGTCATCGAAACGCCGCGTGCGACACTACGGGAAGAAGTTTGACTACGACACTCGAGACGCTGTAAACGATGCGGATGAGAAAATTCCGGAATTGCTCGACGTGGACGTGCGAAAGAGGCTCGCAGCTCTTACAGTCAACGCTGCCGCGCCGAAAGAGAAAGAAATGGTAAATTGGGGAAACGAAGAAGGAGGGGAAGGTGCAGACGTCTTCTTCTGTACAGGTCAGAATGCGAACGACGACGCGTGGACTGAGGATGAGAGAAGACAAATATCCGAAGCGATTAAAAAAGTCGTCGCGTTTGATCAAGTCACCGTCAACGAATATCCTCCCGGATGCGGCATCGCCCCTCACGTAGATACGCACTCCGCGTTTACCGAAACCATTCTTTCTCTCTCCTTGGGCGATCGATGCGTCATTGAGTTTCGCCACCCAAACCCAAACGAAGAAGACCATTCTGCCGCCGCAAAGAATACCGCCGCCGTTACTGCTGCTCCTGCTGCTCAGCAAAACAAGAACGAGAACAGCGACGACGCGATGGTGTTCCCCCATCGCGCTCTCGAGTTACCTCGGCGATCTCTTCTCATTCTTACAGATTTTGCCCGGTTCAACCGCCAGCATTACATTCCAAAACGAAAGTCAGATCCGATGATTGACGGAACGCGACGAATGCGAACGGAAACCAGATATAGTTTCACCATTCGACAAACGATTAATAACGATAACATCAATACTAATAATAATAATAATGATGAAAACAACATTGAGAATGGAGGCAAACAGCTTCGCTCGTGCGATTGTCAATATCCGCTCTTTTGCGACGTCAAAGATGGGCCGTTTTCGAGAATCATTTCGAGGAAGAATAAAGATGCAACGGGTTAAGAGAGATGTGTAGTGTACAACAATGTAGCACAGAAATAGAACTATAGACGCGTAGATGTGAACGCCGTAGTCTCAAATAGCTAGCCCGTTTTGTTTTTTGCTTTTCCCCTTTCTCTCTCTCCTTCCATCGCGCGCGTCTTTTCGCGACGCGTTTTTTGTCCTCCCTTTTTTTTGTTTTTGTGTTTGTGTGCACTTTTTCAATCTTTGTCTTCAGTTTTTCTCTCTTCTTCTTCTTCTTCCTCCCCCTTCTCTCGCGACGACCGAAGCCCGACCGTCCGACGGACGGACGGACGGACGGACGGACGGAAGAAGCGAGCGATAGTTTCCTTTTTCCCCTCCTCGACAACGATGACGGCGACGACGAGTAAAGGAAGGAGAAGATTATACGCAGCGTCTTTTCTTCTCGGTCTTCTCGCGCTGTGTTTGTATCTCATCGCCTCCTCCTCCTCTAACTCAAACTCGAAAGGCGCCGGGATGTTCGGTGTTTCCTCTTCCTCATCGCCATCCTTTCGCGGCGGGAATGACGGCGAAGACGGTGGAGGTGCTGGTACAAAAGAAGAAGAAGAAGAAGAAGAGAAGACGTTTTTATCGCCGACGAGGAGCAGCAAAAACAGAGAGAAAAACGATGACTTTTGCGACCGAACACGTCAACTATGGGTTGAAGGCGAACCACCGAAAGTGAGCGCGAAACTGAAAAGAGGCGGTAACGGCGGTGCGCCGAAAAATTTACCGAGGTTCGCGCCGCCCAAGTGCAAGAGAGATCGAATGGAACGGGTTCGAATGGCAATCGCGGTTGCGACGAGGTACGCGAGAGGAAGGACGACGACGAGTTGGGCGGACGTTTTAGTAAAGAAGGTACACGCGAACTTGCCGAAGCAGTGGAAAGCAGAGATTATTTTTTACGAAGACGGCGGGGACGACGACGACGACGACAAAAAAGAAGAAGACGGTGACGAAGATGACAACGGCAAACGCAAAAGGGAGAGGAAGAGGAAGCGAACAAAAAGAGCCGCGACGACAATGACACGGACGAGAGAGTTTGTGAAGAAAGCGGCGAATTCGGCGAAAGATGGTAAAGGGTACGCAGTTTACGCGACGTCGAGGGATACGGACGCTAGGGTGGTTTCGCGATTGTTGAGATTGACGGGCGCAGATACGTTGCTTTTGATGTATCCTTCTTCTCCTTCTTCTTCTAGTTTTAGTTCTAGCTCTGGTTCTTCGAGAGAATCCGAAATAGATGTATCTGTGGGTTGGATACGAAACGCGGAAGCGATGTTAGCGAGAGATGCGAAATTAGTGGCAATATTTGTTGCTGACAGTAGTTTTAGTGGTGAAGGCAAGAAAAAAAGTAAGGATGAGAATGATGCTTTACTGACGTCTTCCTCGAATTCGATTGTATTAGTAAAACGAGAAGCTCTTTTGAGAGGAGGGTACCAACTTCTCGCGGAGAAGAAAGCTGCGCCGTGCGGTTCCAATAATCCAAATCCGGACGATTTAATCAAAGAAGCAATAGAGAACGTGGGCGGAAAGTACGTTGCGATGCACGCGGAATCGCCGTACGAGGTGATTGATATTTTCCCTAGTAATAAGTATCAACACGACGCGTCTTCCTCCGCGACGAGAAAATCGATGACATCGAGTGGAAAGATATTGCGGCGCGACAGTGACGATGGCAATGCAGTTTGTGGTCCAGAAGTTTTAGACGTGGAGCCTGCGTTTTGTAATGACGGTGCCAAAGGGGACGTCTTGCAGGCTGAAAAGAAAGTTATGGCATCAATCGTGATGCAGTTCTACGACCGTCCAAAATCTATATCGACTCTTCCTGCGTTGCTTTCCAAGCGAACTCCAGTTCTCGCGGAACTCCTGATTAACAATGACTCCCGGAGCGGTCACGAAGCCTGGATGAAAAGCCTTCACAGATTTCACAACGCTATGCTAATCCTTGCCGCGGGAAATAGCACGGACGACAAAATATCGACGAGAAGGAATAAATATTCGGCGCCGTTCGCTTTGCTCGTACATAGTCCAGATGTGCACGAAATTAGGGCTTATAATAGATTAGGTCGAGCTGCAAACGGGCCTTTTGTTGCTTTCATTCAGGATGACGATCGGCCGAACGATCCAAATTGGCTAGCCCGGGCTTTGAAGCTATTCAAGGTTCAACCGAAAATGTCCATGCTCGGCGGTCACGCCGGCAGATTGGACACGTCAAAAAACATGGAGGTAAAAAGGCAATGGGGCGCTCGATCCAAAGGTTACCGTGGAGGCCCAACTTGGCAAAATGCGGGAGAAAAATATGGCAACGCCGCCGGCGCTTTACCGATCAAATTTTTAGATCCGAAAACAGACGAGGCTTTTATGTGGGCATACAAAGTTAACAGCGCGCCTTTAATTGTCCGTACCGATGATTTCATACGAGTTGGATTATTTCATCCCATGTTCTCGTGTCCTGGTGAAATGGGAATTGGTTTTGATTTTGAATTTTCAATACGACTTTGGAAAAACGGCTTAGGAGTGGGATTGTATTCGTCAGGGTTCAAGGACGGGTTAGGCGGCGGAGGGAGCACGCGATCGAATCCAGTGGCGCTCTTGCGGAGAATGAGAGCGTGGAGATCGAATAACATTTTGCTGTATTACTGCTATCCGAATTTTCATCACGAGAAGGGAACTAAAATAGCGCAAGCGTGGAATAAAGAACTTGCCCTTCGTACAAAGACGAGACGGCCGGCGAAGAGCTCTCCGCATTTTTAATTGTATTCACGGTAATCGATATATACAACAGACACGTAGTGACTTTTTAAAATAAAAGAGTACTAAAAACCCACAGCAGGACTTAAAACCAAGACAAAAAAGTTTATTTACCACTGCAAGTCCGCCTCGCTCTCGATGGCAGTGAGTAGTTTAGAATCCACACCCGAGTCTCGTGGCAAAGCTACGCGGCCACTTCTGGCAACTTCGAGAATACCGTACGGTTCTAACAAACGCTGAATAGAAATGATCTTCTTTTGTCGTCCACCAACTTCGATGGTGGCTGTATTTTCAGAAACGTCGACGATTTTTGCGCGGAAAATTGTACAAAGGTCGACTAATTCGCCTCTTTGCTTTCGGTCGCAAACGATCTTAATCAACATCAACTCCCTTTCGACGTACGGTGTTTTTGTGATATCGTCAGCACTAATCACGTATGGAACTTTTAAAATTTGTTTGAGAAGCATTCTGATGTCCTCTTGCGTGCCCGGTACCACGGTAGAAATGCGAGAAATATCGAACGTAGCTTCCGGGCCGACGCCTAAAGATTGGATGTTGTATCCTCTTCGCGCAAACACTCCGGTGATTGAGTCTAAAACGCCCGGCTTATTATCGACGACAATAGAAAGCATGTGTGCAGTGAAACCACCATCAGCGGCAGTGGAACCGATGGGTTGCTTCGGGATATCCTCTTGATTTTCGTTAATTTCACCCGTATACGAGGAGGATAATACGGGGACGTCCCAAACACCTTTGACTTCGTCTTCGAGATCGCCGCCGTAAACGTCAAGATCCCTGGACGCTGAACCGCTGAAAAATCGTTCGTTCAAGTCTCCGTCTAATCCCGCAACAGCCCTGACGATTTTTGACGCAATCAACGATTCGGCGCGATCGTCGGAATTGAAGCCACCACTTGAAGGTGAAGCAGAATCGATGTATGTGCCGTCCATGACTTGTTTTGCCTTGCGCAGAGCTTCCATCAACTTGATTTTCCTCGAGCGTGACTCCGAATACATCGGCTCCCTCTTCAGAGCTAACTTCCCAGTCCGAGCGACTTGAATCGTGCCAAATTTAGACAGCGCAGATTGAAAGGCACGATTTTTCCCCGGATCTCCAGTCACGCATGCCGTTACCGAGTGGTTCGAAACGTCAACAACGGATGCACGAAAGATGCGAATAACTTCCAATAACTCCGTGCGAGTGCTCGAATCCGATTTCACTTTCACTAAAAGTAATCCTCGATCAACGCACTCTTTATCGGTGACGTTTTCAACCTTTCTCACCTTGGCGAGTTTGTTCAGCTGTTTGATTAACTTTGCGATCGAATTATCGTCACTCACGACCATAATTGTAAAAATCGCCTTGTCCTCGTTCAAACCGACGCATAAAGAATCAATGTTATACCCGCGTCTCGCGAACACTCCGGCGACTCGATTAATCATACCGGTTTCATCCGCGACGTACACCAGTATGGTGTGTCTTCGCAGACCTCCAGCTAAACGCGTCGGGCCTTGATACACATCTTTCACCTCAGCTTCTCTTTTTTCTTCATCTTCTTCTGTTTCGTTTTTCGAGTTGTTACTGCCGTCGTCGACGCTCGCTTGAGCCGCTCTTTGCACGACTAAACTTCTTCGTCTGTTTCCCTTTCGACTCACTGAGCAGCTCTCCTTAAAAGTAGTGGTGTTACCATCGTTACCACTTCTTTCGCTCATAACGCGATGATGACGGCGACGACGGCGACGACGAGCAGTAATGGTGCTCGAATCCATCAAACTTCTCGTCATCGTCGTCGTCGTCGTCGTCGTCGTCGTCGTCGTCGTTGCTGCCGCCGTCATCGTCATCACAGCACCCTTTGTGCTCGCGTCATTTTTTTTCGTTACGAACGGGGAAGCCCTGAGGGGAAGCCCGGTCACGCGAGGAGTGGCATTGTGTTGAAGGAAAATGCGACGAGACTGCCTTTTGTCTCGCTGTAGATCCCCGAAAGAAGACGACGACGACGACAACGACGACGAAAAGGGGAATGCGGTGGGTTTGTGCGCGCAACACGGCGTCATTTTTCTCTGCTCCTCCGCGCAATGTTGTTGCTTCTTTTAAAAGTTGGTAAAAAGAATGAGGTTCTCTTTTTCTTTTCTCCTCCTCCTTCTTTTTCTCCCCCTTTTTTTTTGGGTTTGATGGTAAGGTGTGTGTTGGACATGAACGAGATTATAAAAAAGGAAAGAAAGAAATCAAAGAAGAAACTCTCTCGCCAGCTTGCTCGAACAGTTTTGAGAGAGAGAGACTTTTTTTTTTGGATGACGACGACATTTATTAGTACGTACGCACGACTTCGCGGGAGGAAGACTTATAGAAAAGAGAGAGAGAGAGAGAGAG
>Ga0115011_10003590_pt1 | contig 10558 bp, 7 predicted proteins | sample TroAtlMetagenome_2_FD_88705 | JGI IMG/M metagenome (GOLD analysis project Ga0115011, IMG submission 88705) | Marine eukaryotic phytoplankton communities from Atlantic Ocean - Tropical Atlantic ANT8 Metagenome | ecosystem: Environmental > Aquatic > Marine > Oceanic | place: Tropical Atlantic... | reverse complement strand
TGTATTGTGTCTTATTGGCCATGGTAGAGGAGCCAAAGCATCGTCTTCAGGTGGAGAAGCTTCTGCTGGCGGAGGTACTCATCTATAAGAGGAGAGTGGCTCCGGAAGAGTACATGAAGCCCATGGCCACCGATGTCTTGTATGAAATGAAAGACAAGCTCAACGAGGACACTCATGCCGAGCAGATTCCTGACTTATCCGTGGTTAAGGGAGCGGGAGGCTCGTGGTTCAGAGAAGTCTATGGAGGGGTCGCAAAGGCTGGAGGCTTCGTCGTGGATGAGTCGCTGACAGAGCGGGGGGCCCATCTGGCTCAAGCCATGTTGACTCAGACGCCAGAATTCAGATTGGCCGTTGAATCCTTGATACAGAGGGTTAGGGATGAGGAGGGGAAATGAAGGACTTTTCCGAGCGGATCGAGGCCCTTCAACCAGGGAAAGTGAGCAATTCGGTTCTCCGGGTTATCGCTGACGGCCTCTCCACCATGTCGGGTGTGAAGCAGCTTGGTCCTTCCTGGAGAGCCACTCTAAGCTATCGCAACGATACGGTTCGTCAGCCGGATACTCCGGGAACGATTCGACGTCAGGTTGAGCGCATCATAGAGGGGCCTCCTTTGAAGAGTCGGCCAGTCGCTTCTGCCCTGGAAGATGTGGAGAGGGTAGCGAACTTCGAGCATGCGTTTCGTCTGTCGGTGAATCGGTTCAGAGCCAAATTGTCCCAAGAGGAGGCTATCCGGTGCAGCGTACGCGAATTCAAGATCAGCGAAGAGTCTGAACTGAACCATGCTGATCTGCTTGGGGCGGCAGATGAAGTTCGCTCTGTTCTTGTGAGCTATCGCATGAAGCGGGAACATCCTGTTCGAAAATTTGTAGAACGATTGGTGGCGAGTAAGTCCAAGTTGGATACGACTCAAGCGCTGCTGGATTACCTGGACTGGGTTGCTCCAAAAGAAGGACCATTCGTGATGAATCGCACCAGGGATGTGATTACCCTGAGGCCCGGTTGGACGAAGAAACATGCGACGGATGATGCGAGAGGTATGACATTTGGTCTGGATGGCTTCGGCAAGTTTCTCGCGGAAACCCGGTGGCATTCCGCTCACCCCTCTCTCGGGTTGGATGGAACGGTGAAAGGTACCTTCGATCCCGGTCTTATCCTTCCGGATGAGTGGGAGGAGGACCTTCCAATCGACAAGCCACCGAAGCCCACCCCCATTTTGCCCCCACCGCCTCGAAGCGGAGAAGGTTTGGGTGCCCATGAGTGGCAGGCAAATGGACGTTCACATCGGACGGTTTGGGGATTTGATGAACGGGATTATGAGGTTCGTTTTCTGAAATTATGGAAGAAGGATCGTGGCAGATTGCCTTTGCGTATTCCTGTTCAGCCTAAGGGCCAGCAGCTGAGGGCGGCTCAGTTGATTCTGACCAATCCCTTTACAAACGACCCCTACGGGAATGCCCTTTCTGAACTCGGAGATCGATTAACGGAACTTGCAGGGGACGTCCTGAAGGACAAACAGGGGGAATTTATCCGCGACTTTGTGGCTTCCTTCCCGAGAATTGCTCATACGGGTGCTGCCGGGGACTTTCCCGTCTTTCCCTCTGAGTTCTTCCTGAGGAAAGGGGGAACTCTTGAGCAGGCGAATATGGGTTTGGCCGGACTCCTTTTTGCCCTCAATTTGCCGTTTGCGGTGGTGATGTCGGGGCGCCGCTATATTTGCGCGCTTCCATCCAGTCAGAAGGAAGTCTCGGGTTGGGAGTTTGAGGGTGTGCATTATACTCCTGCTTTTGAGCAAGAGGAGGCAGAACGGACCCTTCGCCCCGGAGTCGTCATTCCGTCTCCCGGATTCAGAGATCAGAGGGTATCCGCGTCTCCATTCATTATGGGCCGCTATTCAGGGCGAAAGGGTCATATTTCTGCAGTGATGGTGGATAGAAACCTGGGGCAGGGCAGTTTGCAGTGGGTTGCATATGCTCGGGATATTTTCGAGATGCCGCTGGAGCAAAATCGCCTGGAAATTGGGAGTGTGGCCCTGGAAAGGGGCCTCCGTGATGGAGCGTTGCTCTCTGGAGAACTGTTGACGGGAGAGCCGGCTCCAGAGACCTCCAACCCGTGGGTAATTGATCTGGTGGCTATGCTGGATGGAACGCCGGTGTCGACCTGGTATGCCGTGGGTGTATTGGCTGGAGGCCAAGACCAAATGGATTCCTGGACTGTTCCTCTCGGAATGGAGAAGCTCGGGGAGTCCTTGGTGGCAAAAGCTGCCAGAGTAGAAAAAGATGATTTGGAGTCCGAACCAGCCCTGGCGCAAACAGAGGAAGGGGAGGGTGACATCATCGGGGCGCTTATGGACGAAAACGTAGCCTCAGTACCCCTGGCATCTCCTCCTCTCGAGGCTTCGGAAAATGAAGGGGAAGAGCAGAAGCCAGTCGGGTCCATTCATAGAGATATTGAGGAAGCCCAGCCCTCTGTGGAAACCGAAGATGAGGGAATTGACAGGGAGTGAGGGCTATCCTCAGTTCAAGAGCCTTTAGTCGTATAGACCGCCCGCAGTCACCGTATTTACGGAAAACCGATCAAAAAATTGGCGATCCGTCAAAACTCGATCCACACTTTTCTCTGTAACGAAAGGAGGTGTGACATGTTCACAGTATTGTACGGAGCGAAGACATTTGTGTTGGATAATAAGGGTGCTGCAGAACTCGTGGAGATTGCAGCGGACCATAAACGTGTCGGAAATGATGAAACAGCAAGTCAGTGGCTGTCATTGGCTGTGAAAGTGGAGGCTGGAAGGCTATCCGTTACAGATGCACATTTCGAGATGAGTGATCTGGCAATCGCCGCGTAACCTCTCTCTTTTATCCAACGGCTATCTCTCGAAAAGCTGCTTTCCTTATAGGAGGCGAGGGGGGTCTCTCCGGCCATAGAGACCGGAACTCCTGCACCTACCTTCCTCCATCTTTGAGCATCACCCCTTCTGGTATTCGAAGCACTGCGATGCCTTCTTTATGCACAGGTGTAAGAACCCAAAGTGGCTTTGTCTCACTTGGCTGGGCAAACCCATTTTTTTAGGCTCACACCTATGGTTCAGCGGCATCTGTCTGTGATATTCTTTGTTCATCAAATAATTAAAAAAGCTTCCGCCTCTTCAGGGCTAGTGCGATGTGGCGGCGGAGTTGTGGAGGGATAAGTATGAGAATCTCGCAGGTAAATCTGTGTTTCATGTTAGTGGCTTTTGCATGCATTGGATTGAGTGGGTGTGATGGGGGAGAGGAGTTTTCATCCGAAATGGATAAAGCTCTGAAAGAAGCCGAGAAAGAGATGGCTGGTGCTGTCGCTGAAGCAGCGAAAGACATGGCTGCGGCTTCGGCTTCGGCGGATGGTGGGACCATGGATGTGGTCGTGACCCTCAATGAAAAGAAGCCCAACGGAAAGGCGTGGGATGCTTTGGGAGGGAAACCTGATGTGGCTCTTTGTTACACCTCTGGAGGAAGCAAGAAATGCATCCCGGGTGGTGGTGACACGGTGAAAGCTGGCGACCCTGCACATTGCCAGGATGCTCTCAGTTGTACTTTTAGCGTACCTGTCGGGGCCTCATCATTTGAAGTCTATGATGTGGATATGGCCTCCAATGATTCTGTCGGGTCAGGTACTTGCGCAGCTGGAAATACCTGTCAGTTTGAATCCTGCTCAATCACTCTAGGGGGAATGGGAGTTGCGAAAGGAGCTGCCGTTGCTCCAGGGAAGGGTGGACTGGCGGTCGGAAGCCGCGTCTCCTGTAATTGGAAGAGTGGTGGCGTATTTTATAATGGAACCATCACGAAGAAGAATGGGGATGCGATTCATATTAGTTACGATGATGGGGACCAGGAAGATACGGTCGTGAGCAAGTGTAAACTCATCGGGGCAGCTTCCAAGAGAGCGTTTGCTGCTCCAGCTGCGGCTGCTCCAGCTGCGGCTGCTCCAGCTGCGGCGTCTCCTGATGCAGTGGCTGCCAGGGCTCCACAGGCGGCACCGAAACCCAAACCCAAGTATAAGGAATATAAGTATCCCGTACCTTGTAAAAAGGTGGATATGAGTCGTCACGTGACCATCAAGAAAGATGAGGAGTGGTGTGTACCAAGTCACCCGGCTCATGTGGCCATTGCGGGTGGTTCGGTGATGCCATCCATGCCGAGCGGCTATTCCGACAACAACGAAATTGCCCTGCTCTCCAGCCCAAACAAGAAAGCGGATGAGAGTTCCAGCCTGACCAGTTCGGAGCGGAAGAAACTGGCCAAGGACGTCAAGGCGAAGATCTTCTATACGAACATGTGGAGCAGTATGTGTGAGAACTCGTTTGTTGATGCCAACGGGAAGCTGAGCGCCAACTGTGATATTGCCCAGTCCAGCTTGTACAGTGGTTCGGCGCCCTCGGTGAAGAAGACAACAAACTGCGAAACGATTGAGGGTTGCACCGTCGATGACCCATGTTCCAGCCATGATGATTGTGACGGATGGCTGTGTGGATGCTCGCAGTCCCGATGTACGATTTGGGGAGTTTGTACTCGTTGTCCCAGTGATAGGGAATGCGACGATCCTGAGTACGATTTGAAAACGAAGGACTGGAAATTGAGTGCCAAGTTCAAGAAGGAAGCGAAAGCCAGCGCGAAAGACTTCTATGACAATCAGAGCAGTTATAAGTTCTTCATGGCGTACAAGCTAAGCTCACTTTGGCGGAAAGTGAGTACGGCGAAAGAATGCGAAGAGGATTATGATGGAAAGCGGGTCTGTGAGACTGTCGTCGCGGATGACACCGGGTATTACGGCAAGATCACACCTCTTTACGCGGGTTTCATGAAGTGTGACGGTTCAGACTGTACAGTGGCCAACTCCAAGGATCCTGTTGACCTCAAAAACTCGACGTTCTCTGTGACGTTGGAGAATCAAGGACACAAGGCAAAGGTGACTTGCAAGAAAGGGGCTTGCACAGCGAAGCAAGCCAAATAGTCGAAGGGAAGCGACGTGAACTACGTCGCTTCTTTTCGGTTCCTTCCTCTCGAATTCATTCCCGAACTCATAGTCCAGCCCATCTCGTTCTTTCCTTGCCCTTGAGGTAGGGAGAAAGGCACTTCTCTGTTTCGGTTTCAGATAGATGGGATGAGAGTTACCTGAGGAACTGATGAGGAGCAGGGGAAGGCACTCCTCTGTTTCGGTTTCAGATAGATGGGATGAGAGCTACCTGAGGAACTGATGAGGAGCTGGGGAAGGGATTCTCGTCGTTCGGGCTGTATCGAGTCCGAAGGATCAGTTCTCATCACCGATGGGAGCGGATGGTTTTTCAGAAGCATCCGGACTTAATGGAGAACCCTCTTCCATTGCCTCTTTTGAAACCTCCTTCGCTTTCTCTATGAGGTTTTCTGTGGCCTCTCTGGCTTTGGGAGCGAGTTCAATGGCCTTTTCTTTGGTCTTCTCCACCATCTCTTGCGCGCCGTCGATGATTTCAGCTCGATCTTCTGCTACCGGAACCAGAAAATAGAATAGACTGACGGCCACTAAAGCGAACAATACGCCTTTTACAACCGACTTGAGAATCTTCCAGGCAATCCAGGAGAGCAGGAAAAAGCCTCCAATACTGATTCCAAGGATAACGGTTGAACTCATGATGAATCTCCTTTGCCTCTACGGGCATTCTTTCCCCTATCTTGCTCCATAGGGGGCCTTTTCAAAAATACTGGCCTGGAAAAACGTATTTTCCGGGTAGTCGAGTGACGTCCCAACATAAAAAATCACGAGGTTTCGCCCCTGGTCCATGAACGTCCCCACAAAATAGTCATTCTCTCTCTTCTGCATAAAGCTGGTGTTGACCTGGGTGGTATGAAGGAGGAAATAGCCCACGTCGGACTCTTTTGGAAGTACCTGTGCGAAGGTTTCTTCCATGATGGAAAAGAGCAACTGGGCATCCACCACCTCACTGAATGCACCCTCCGTGGCTCGACTCAGGGCTTTGAGTGAAGCCGTATACTTCTTCTCGATGCGGGTGTACCCGACACTGTGAATGGGAATTCCCGCTTCCTCCGCTTCGGTCAAACAGGTCAGGAAATCCGCTTTTGAGCCTTCATCCTTTCCATCTGAAAGAACCACAATGGACTTTATGGCCTCCCCGGGTGTCGTCTTGAAGGAGTCAATGGCGGCAGTGACGCCGTCGTGGAGTGTGGTCTTGTTGTCCCTTGCTTTCAGTCCCTCAATGGCCTTGAGAAGACCGTCCCGGCTCTGACTGGAGAAAGGGGTGACCTTTGCTTGATTGCCCACCGTAATCAGGGCCACATGGTCCTGAGGGCCCAGGCGTTTGACGAGTGCTTTGGCAGCTCTCTTTGCCTCAGTAATGGGGACTCCTTTCATGGTACCGGAGACATCGAGAACAAGAGCGAGATACCGGGGCTTAGGTGATTCGGTTGCGGCGCCAACCCGTTTTGGGACGGCCCACTTCCCAGTAAAGAAGAGGTTCTCTCCCATGATGTGGCGAAAGGAGCCATTGGGGCGAAGGAGCCAGGATTCCCGGGTCTCGTCAATCTTCTCTTTCCGGATGGCGACCTCAATATACTCACCATTATCTTTGTCCCATGCGTAATACCCGGCCAGTTTCCATGAGCCTTCCAGTCTCTTTTTCAGGTCTGCTCGTACAGCTTGAGGCAGGGCGATGTGCGATTCCTCTCGCAGGGTGTTCGGTGTCTTCAACTCCTGGCTCAAGGGGGATGACACGACGATAAACAAGGACAGTGTGGTGAGGAGCAGGGTCCGGATCGGATTGGTTGAGATTGGATTCATTACGAACTGCCTGGCCTCTGCTGGTATGAGGATGTTGCCCGTACCACCTGGTTCCCGAGTGTGAAACATCCTGAAGTATCATTCTTGTTTAATTCTTAGAGAATAGTGCACCCCATGTTCACTGACAACAGGTCCTCCAGGGATTCCATGAGAGGTGAGTCTGAAAGCTCGGCTGTTTAGTTGGTCAGCTCAGGTGTTTTTTCCCGTTGATAGAGGTCATGCGAGCCATGGGATTTATTCTTACCTGCCTTCAGGGGCATGAAACCGTCTCGAAAAAATGTTCACACTCAGATATCATTCGCACATACCACAACAAAAGATTGGTGAGGCTTCCCGGCGGGAAGTTTCGAGGGGCAGCAACAAGGAGGCCCGTATGCGCACATTTTTGGAAAAACTCTGCAAAGGAAAAGGGATACATGTTGCGCCTTCGATTCCCGATAAAAAGCTGAATAATGCTATCCTGTCCTATGCTCCAGATGTAGATCCGGACAAGGTGGTGTTGCTTCATGACGATACTGTTTTCGGGAGTGCGGCCGAGGGACTTATTGTCACAGAGGATGGCCTGTACGGAAAGGACCTTGATGGTGAGCTTAAGTTCAATAAGTTTAAGAAAATCAAGTCTGTAGTGATCGACAAGGGACTCCTTTATCACACCCTTCTCGTCAACGGAAAAACCTTCATAGACATCACTCAACCCGATTATGCGGCTTGCTTGTTGCTCGCGGAGTTCATTGAGAGAGTTGCGAGTGAAGGCCCTGGCGTCATTGAGGTACTGAAGGAGGAGGCGGGGCCACCAGATACCATTTCAGAGAAGATTAACGAGGGTCTCGAGAAGGCAGGGAGTGTTGCCTGGAAGGTGATTGGTGGCATCTTTGTTCTCATATTGCTGATGGTAGGTATTACGACCGTTTTGGAGGAAATGGAACCGGATACAGACGGGGACTACGTCAAAGACCATGAGGATTGCGCACCAGAGGATCCGAGTATTAGCACGACCAAGCACTACGACAGGGATTGTGATGGGATATCAGACTCTGAAGACTGTGCGCCCAGCGACCCGAAGATAAATAGCAGCAAGTACGAAGATAGTGATTGTGATGGTGTCGAGGATAAATTGGATTGTGAGGAGTATGACAAGTCCATCCGAACCACAAGAGCCACTGACAAGGACTGTGATGGGACTCCCGATGATGTGGACTGCGCTCCTGATGACCGATATTCCTCCGCGGACAAGACCACCGATTCGGACTGTGACGGGGTGTTAAATAGTGTGGATTGCGACCCCAACAACAAGGATGTCGCCTCCGCAAAAAGCGAGGATTCGGATTGTGACGGAGTTGTCGATGCCAACGACTGTGATCCTTCTGACCCTGGCCTGGCCACCAGCAAGTACAACGATGAAGACTGCGATGGGGTCAACAACGACGAGGATTGCGCGCGAGACAATCCAAAGGTTCGCACGAAGAAGGGGGAGGACCGGAACTGCGACGGAGTCAATGATGCGGATGAGGTGAAGTACCCAGCCCCTTGCAGTGGTCTGGATATGAGTATTCATGTGAAAGTGAAGAAAGATGAGGAGCGCTGTGTTCCCAAGTTTTCTGCATTGGTGTTGCTTGCCGGAGGGCAGAAGTTTCCGGGCATGCCTTATGGTTATAGCGACGACAATGAACTATCCATGCTTCTGAGCCCCAATAAAGTCGCCTATGAGGAGTCGAGCCTCACCAGTTCCGAGCGAAATGCAATTACGAGAAAGGTGAAGCAGCGTGTGTACTACAAGACCATGGATGCGGGTGTGTACTGTGATACGTCCTTTGTCTGGGCCAACGGTAAGCTGAGCTCCAAATGCGACATTGGAAGTGCAGACCTCTACACAGGCTCTGCTCCGAGTGTCAAAAAGACCCAGGATTGTGAAACCATCGAAGGGTGCACTATTGATGACTTTTGCTCCAGTCATGATGATTGCGATGGGTGGTTTTGCGGCTGTCCGCAATCACGATGTACAATCTGGGGCGTGTGTACCCGCTGTGGAGGGGACCGTATCTGTGATGACCCCATCTACTCCGTGAAAACGAAAGACTGGAAATTGAGCACCAAAGTGAAGGGTGATGAGGGTAAAAGTCGTGTGAGCAACATGGCGGATAACATGTCCGATTACCAACTGCTGATTGGATTCAAGCTCACCTCTGCCTGGCGAAGAATCGCGACGGAGCGCAAGTGTGACTACAACTGGGATGACAAGTATGTCTGCGAACGTGAAGTGGCCAACAACACGGGCTATTATGGGAGGATGACGCCTCTACACGCCAGCTTCATCAAGTGCACGGTGGATGAGTGTACTGTTCAGAATGCATTGGAACTCACCGATCTTCAGAACGGCTCTTTCAGCGTGGTCATGACCAATGGCGCGCACTCAGCCACGGTCTCCTGCAAGAGAGGCGAGTGCACAGCACGGAAGAAGTAGGCCTCTGAAGAGATACTTACCGCGTATTGAAATCAGGAGATGAACCCGGAGCCCCACGCCCAGGCACTCCCCCACGTATTCAAGATGTAGTCTCCCACGCTTTCCAACCCTCCAATACAGTAGAGCAGGACAGAGGCGTAAATCATGACATTTGCGGTGGGAAGAAACATCCATGAAAAGGCCATTCCCGCTTTATGCAGGTCGGTTTGGGCAGGATGGGTTTCTCGCCATGTGGATGTGAGGTGATAGGCGATGAGGAAGCCGATGCTTCCCTGAACCACCTCGGTGTACTGTCCATCGAGGAAGAGGGAGGCGATGAGGGGAATCAGCACAAGGGTCGGAAAGAAGTAGGGCGAGATCATGATGAGCCAATTTCCCGCTCCTCCCGAAAATCTGCACTCTCCTCCCTCGTTCCAGGTGACTGTCAATCCAGCCACCTTGTGGAAAGTCATCCACGCGAACAGGGCGTGAGTCAATTCATGTTCAAAGGTGGAGAAATAGCTCCCTGAAAATTGCTTTCGGAAGATAAGATACCAGGCCACCAGATAGATTCCCGCTCCGTATACGACCCACAGCTGATGTTCAAAAATGACTTCCAGCACTCCTGTATCCCAAAAACTCATTAAGGAGAAGGGAAGAAGAATGGGGGACGCCAGGGCCAGCGGCCACTTGATTACTTTCAAGATTCCATTGGGAATACTGGATGGATACATCTTTGTTCTCCTGACTTTTTTTTGTGTATGCATATTCTGGTCCGAATGGGTCCTTTTGTCACCCACTTGCGAAAACCTGTTGGGTCGAAAGCCTCTTCTCGCCAGCTTTTTCGGTTGAAGTGCCCTTGTCCCATGATACCTTTGCCGCTTTTTCGTTTCATTTGGCTCGCGAAATCGGGACAATAGACAGGCCGAGGTCATCATCATGAAACACAGATTAACCGTCGTGATTGTATTGCTATGCGGGTTCCTGCCCGGAGCCATTCCCTCCAGTGTTGGAGAAGAGGATACTGGTGCGACCTTTCCCGCTTATGAAGACAGGCTGGACGCGATTCTGGAGATGCGAAAGAGTGCAATCACCCCGGAACAGGTATCCATGCTCCTGGAAATGGCAGTGGAAACCACCCAGCGCTCCTGGAAAGAGGAGGGAAGGACATGTCTCGAGAAAATGATTGAGCTGGATGGTACAGGGCCAGGCCAAATAGGGGCAGATACGCTGGAATCCCTGGCGTCTGCATTGGTGAACTTTGAGAAGCCATTGCCGGGGGTGGCCCCCCTTGTTCAGTTCTTTGCTTATCAG
>Ga0115011_10003589_pt1 | contig 10558 bp, 4 predicted proteins | sample TroAtlMetagenome_2_FD_88705 | JGI IMG/M metagenome (GOLD analysis project Ga0115011, IMG submission 88705) | Marine eukaryotic phytoplankton communities from Atlantic Ocean - Tropical Atlantic ANT8 Metagenome | ecosystem: Environmental > Aquatic > Marine > Oceanic | place: Tropical Atlantic... | reverse complement strand
TTACTGAATAAACTGCTGCAAAAGATGTTGTAGAAGACACTCCAACATTTACAGTTCCAGTATCTACAAGACCAAGACCTTCAGCACCATGAAGTTCCCAAGTTAATGGAAGTTCTTGTGGAAAAATATTTTCTAATTTATATGTCCATGTAACTGCTGTTCCAGGACTTGCTATTGTAGATCCTACTGATACTGATTGTATTGGTTCTGGTTTATTTTGTTTATAAAGAGTTATTTTATTATGTAAGAAGTTTCCTGTTGTACCTATTGAAATTGTAGCACCAATACCAGTAGATAATGTAATCGAACTTGCTGCTACTCCTGATATCGTACAACTTTCACCATTATATGCAAAAGTATCTCCTATACTTACAGTACCTTGCATAGTATCAAGAGGAGCCTCAAATATTATAGTCTTTCTAGTGTTAGGAGTATTCTTATATACAGGTGGTCCTGCAAGTTCTATAATTTCAGTTCTTTGACCTATCCAAGAAGTAGTTCCAATACCTAATGGATCATTAACCTCTGCAACAAATCTAATTGCCTCATCAGGTACTTCAGTAACTCCTGGTGCTAGAGGAAATTCTGCTTTTGTAAATCTATTAGGCCATTTTGCACTGGCAGGTAAATCTCTTAATCCTTGACGATATGTTGCCCATGCAGTCTTAGTAGTACTATCTAAAGGAGAATCTACATTCTGTGTCCAATCTGAATCAAAAAGTTCTCTAGATCTATATGATTTTAATACCATAACATCATGATCATTCATCTCATCAAAAGAATATGCTTGAGACTGCAAGAGCTCTTGCTGAACTACAGGATCATTTTTATCATCCGTAAATACAGTAGTTCCATCTAAGTAAATAATTGCACTCATGTTTATACCTCCTTATGCTGAATATCCAGGAGCAGGAGTACCTGTACCTGTAATGTGGGGATTTCTCATACCATAAACAGACCAATAAGCCATCGTCTCATTATAAGGTTCCATATATCCACATTCATTTCTAATATACAATCCAGTCCAACCTCCATCTTGACAACACCAACCTGGCCAATTGTGTTGGACTAAGCAATGCATACAACCAACACCCCATTTTCCTATTGCACAACCAAAGTTATCACAATGGTTCCAATGGCACATATTATAATTCATTGAAGTAGTTTTTGATGTTACTGCAACACTATTACAATTCCTTGTTCCATCCTTAAATATCTGAAATCTTACATTAAATGCAACGCATCCATTATCATAACCACTTGTGCAACAACATTGTTGAGTTTTAAAGGTATGGCACTGTCCATAAGATTCCCATGAACCTCTAGCAAAACAATTTTGACAGTAATGACACATCCATTGCTGCATACTATCACATAGACATTGACCATTCCACTCTGGCATAAAGCAATAAGTATTTTCGTAACAACAATTCCTATGCTTAAATCCAGCAAATCTTACATCAAAACCATCATAACACCCCCAAGGGAGCTTAATAGTCATTTCACTACCATAATCTGTAGTCCAAGGATAACAGTGAATAAGACAAGTCCATTGAGCCTGGCAATGAAGTTGCTGCGATGAGAGACCGCTAGCACCACCACCAGTAGATGTTCCATCAGCAGATCTAGTTGTTACAAAACGTGCCATTAACCTTCATACCCCCATACTTGGAAATTAAAGTTTGTTCCAATTGCAACGCTTGCCATATTATTAATAAATAATCTTTCGTCACAATCAATAATAACACCCGTTCTTTCATAATTATTGAAGGATAACTTCCAATCAAGAATACCTTCTTTACATACAGCACCATCAAAGGATGAACATGTCCTCCACTTACAAGTAGTACTCATATATTCAACGATACAATTATTAGGATCGCTATCAATAACTGTAGTAGAACAACTAGTACCTTCAGGAGATTTTGCCCAATTAATCAAATCAGTTGATACAAATGGATCCATTACTTCAGTGTCGCAGTTAAAAACACCCATTGCCCATAAGCATTTTTCTACCCTATGAATACATGTTGTACACATTATAGGAGAATAATATTTCTCCTCAGTCCATACAGATGGCCAATTAGCAACCTTCGTAAAGTAAGTAGTATCACATGGCCATATGCATGTTAAACCCTGATTACCTAATTGCCAATCTCTATATTCATGCTTCTGTCCCGATCCAAACCAACTGAATATTCCACATTGGTTAGCATCTGACGATCTTATGGCAAAATATGTACAACACTTCTGAGGATTCCATGATAGATATTTGATAGCATACTCATTTGTTTCATAACTTTCACTACCATATTTTGGTGGATTTATCCATAAATCTAACATATGCAGGTAGCAACTACATCTCTCACAATACCAAGTACATGCATACATATTTCCAATGAAATACATCTGACATTGTTGCATTGTCTTATGATGCCTCACCATCGCACACTGAGTTCCTGCACCTGCAACACCACCATAAGGATTCATTGGGCAATTTCGATGATTACATGTCCATCCGTTACTCCAATGTACCCAACAACATAAACAACAGAACCATGAATAGCAGTCAGTATACTGAGATATACAACAACATTCATACCTATTTCTACACCATCTTCCACATTGACTACAGAAACATACACAATACTTATGTGGTCCTCTTGCAATCCAATTTAAGTATACCTCATTATCACCAGGATCATGATATTCTGGACATTTCTGCACGTAATAACCAAAACATCTATCACAATCCCGTTCACAAACCTGACAACCGCTACAACACCAAGGCTTACAAACAACTGTAGGTTGATTATTTGTTAATTGATACCAGTTATAATATCCACCACAGTTATAGTCATTATATCCATAACATATCGCCATAGTGCTAATACTATTACTCTCATAACTACACCTACCACAACAACAGAATTGATTTACCCATAATTGTCCTGCTTCTATTGGATTTCTAGCATGACATCCATGTACTATCCAGCTGTGTGGAGGCAACTCTCTACATGGTCCATACATACATGTACCAGCATTAGTCCAACCTAATGCATGAGCTGATTCGTAACTTCCACCTGTAAAACCCCACGCATCATATGGTTCTTGAGCATTCCAACATAATCCTGAATATTCATTATAGTATGATAATCCAAAGTTTATCTGCTCTTGACCACCCCAAAATGTATTTGCACACCAACTACCACAAGCACCATCTGGCCAAGGTCCAGCACAAATACATATACAACAACTCCAAGGATTATGACCTGCTTGCCAATTCTTTGTTTCTGTTCCATCACAACTGACAAATGTTGCCATACCTGGTGCAGAAGCACAATAGCTACCACCTGGACAATTACAGTTACAACCTAAGTAAAATGTTCCAAAAGTTGTACTAAATCCTGGTGCGTTGGACCCGTCAGCCATAGCACCAAAATAACGCTCATAATTACCAGAAGCAATTCCAAGTCTTGATGAAAATGATGTAGTACCAAGACCAACCGCAACTGACATGCAAGCATTTCTATCAGTACTTATTGCTTGAGCACTTAATGTTACTGATAATGGCTTTCCAGTAGTATTTTTCCAGACTCCATCACCTGACCCCGTTCCTGCAGGGACTACTGTAGATAGAAACCTCTTAGCACCAGCCATTTATCTAGACCCTCCAAAACTTTTGTTGTTTAATAAATTTCTCATATTATTTATATCGTTGTTGCTCTCATTCCATTACCCACCATAAACCAAGTTTGATCCATAGATCCACCACCACCACCGCCTTCTATATTTATAGTAGCGATTCCAGCAGAAACAGTACATGTAGAAACACCTGCTCCTCTTAAATCAAGGAAGGTTGCTCCAGTACCTACAGTTCCTCCTGCAGTAATAATTCCAACACCAGAAACTAGGTTCTGAATGTTCTTACCATTACCATAGAAATTACCATAATAATTAACAGGTAATGATCCCTGTGTTGCTGTTATAACTCCAGCATTATTTGCAGTGTTCTTAGTAACAGTAACATGCTGCATCGTAGCGATACCAGCAATATTCATTGTTGGACCAGTGACTGGTGTAGCAGCAGGTGCAGCACCTTGTACATTGGTCGTGTAGGTAGAAAGACCAAGTACGTCAACTACAAACTGATCACCATCATCAATAATTAAATCAATACCATCATTTACAACAACCTCTTCATAATTAGTGTACGCAACATCAGTTGAGTTGGGTGCAGTAATTGTAGAGTTAGTTGTAATTTCTAAAATTTCATTTACATAATAAATCACATCCTGGCCAGTAGTTCCTGGAACAGCAGTCATATCAATAGCAGTACCTATACCAGCACCGCCACCAGCAATACTAATATCAACAGTAGTACCATCTACTGAGAAAGTATTACCAACTCCAACAAAATTAAGAGTTGTTATACCAGCATTTCCATTGATTAAAGTACCTGCAGATGAAATTCCAATTTTAAATCCATCGGATGCATCAGCAATACCATCTATATGAAAATCGTCTGATGAAGAAACCTTACCACTTGAGTAATAAAATCCTTTACCAGTGTTTCCAGCAAAGTATAAACCTGGAACATTTTGAGAACCTGGAAGAATTCCAAGTTGACCCTCCATCTCATCACCAGATCTAGAAAGGAATGTTCCTAAACCAGCAGCGACATTAAATGGAGATGCATCAATCCATACTCTAGCATTACCAATACCTAGTGCAGGTTCATCATAGAAGATAAAAGTTCTACCTTCATCAATATTAAACCAAAGGTCACCACCGTCAGGTCCAGCAGGTGCAAGACTACTAACGCTGATGTTTCCACCACCGCCTCCACCTTGGAAGTAGATAGTACCAATACCACTATTAGCATCAAAGAATCCAGTAGAAACACCAGCTCCTCTGAAATCTAAGAATGTAGCAGCATAACCAATAGCACCAGCTTCAGTACCGAATCCAATAGAGGATCCCTCAAATCCTTGTGCAGTTATAACACCAGTAGCGTTAATACCACCCTGAATATCAAGGTAATTGGTAATCTGATTAGTAACGTCAAGTTTATTGATCGTTGCGATACCACTTATCGTGACATCCCGTGCAGTGATTTCATCAAGAACTAAGTCATCCTTGACAAATAAATCACCCCCAACATACAAATCGCCACCAGTGGTCGTTATTCCACCAGTAGCAGCAAGAGTTGTTATTCCACTAACATAGAGATTGGTAGCCCCAATTCCACCGATTACATGAAGAGTATGGCCAACGACAGTCGTACCTATACCTACAAATTGTTTTTCAACATCTGTAAGTAGAAGGTCGGTATTGACCTCTAAGCCATTTTTGACTACAAAATTCTTATTTACAGCCATTTAGGGTTCACTCTCCCCCGTTAGTTTTACGTAATAGTTATTTAGCTAAGTTACTACTCTAAGAACAACTTTAGCTTGAGATACACTTCCACCCTGTGATGCAGAGACAATAGTGACTGATCCATCAGTATATCCACTACCTCCACCACCACCTCCATTGGTTCCACCGTCACCACCTGTTGCACCATTACCACCATTACCACCAGTTCCAGCAGCTTGTCCAGCAGTTTGAGTTACATCATAACCTGCCTTAAATCCTCTATCTATAGTATTAGTAGTAATAAGTACCTCTGTACCATCAGATTGTCTAAATCTAGTCAATCCCATATCTTGGCAAGGAGTATATGCTTGTTGTGCCCAATAAACACCTTTTGTACAAGGAGTTGTTTTACCTGCTTGCTGTCCAGTTGCATTAGTATCAGGAGCAATAGCAGTTAATCCTTGGTATAAAGATCCAAATGTACCAGTAGATGTTAATGTTCCTGCAGTAATACCAGATCCACCACTACCAGCACCACTACCAGTTCCAGATGCACCAGCAACTCCTACTCCACCACCATCTCCACCATCTCCAGAATTACCAGCATTACCACCTCCACCACAACATGCGATTAAAGATGACCTATGATATAAGTAAGGAGCATTAACAGTACCAATCAAACCAGATAAAGTATATTCCTCATTCTGCTTCATCGTAAATCTGATACGAGCATAACCACCCTGTCCACCAGCAAAACTTGGAGTACTAAATCCAGCACCACCATACATATCCATCTCAATATCAATATCCCTATCAGGAGAATATATGACTTGATACATATTCTGCTGACCACCTGCTTGACCAGAAACATTTATCTCAAGAGAACTACTTGCTAAGTTATGAGTAGAAATAACAGCAGCAGTACCAATACCTATCGTTTCTATTTTAATAGTTGCCTGACTAAGTGTTGAGACAACATTATAATTTACTCCATCAGATTCAACTGGTGTATTAGTTGCACCTGCATTTGATACAACACAACTCACAGTATTGATACCTACACCATCAGACTGAATTGTTAACTTATCAGTTGTTGTACCTGAAGCAGTATGATTAACTGTTGTAATGTTAGTCGTTGGTGGAGTACCAGGAATAACATTTCTTACAGAATAATAAACAGCTCCATATCCATCTGAAGGAGATCCAGATGCATACTTTGGATTATATGATCCACTAGTATATGTTAGCATATCACTTCTATATGTACTCGTACCTCTATCACCACCAGTTGCAGCAGAAGAATTATCATTTCCAGGAGTACCAGCAGTAGCACTACTAGTACCAGCACCACCTCCTCCAGCACCTGCACCACCACCATCACGACCAGTAGTAGTTCCAGGAGTTGCAGGAGTACCAGGAATAACAGTAGTTGTTGTTACTTGTTCCTCTGCAGTTATAGAGTAATACGAAGGGTTAACCCATGTATTACCACCATCAACTTGTAATGATCCACCAGAATATCTAAAACTACCATTTACTACAGGTTCAGATTGACCTGACCACATAGAAATACTTCCTACAGTAGAGAATTGATAGACATATGTAAATGTTCCTCGGAAGAATCTAACATAATTTCCTGAAGCAAAACTAAATCCAGAATATCTTGTTACCCAACTTGTTGTTGTTACAACCTGATCAGGAGTTCCAGGACTACCACCTGTTGTTGTTACAGAATCATCATGAACAGCATCACTACCTGCATAGTATTGTATGGCACTAGTACTTGTTGTCCATTGCACAGTAGGAGGAGTGTGAGTTCCTGAAGATGTTCTTACTGGTCCAGCATCTCCACCATCTGTACCATCACGACCAGCAGATCCACCACCAGCACCGCCACCACCACCAGCAATACCAGCAACTACATTATCAATTTTGACATGCGTACCACCGCCACCTCCTCCACCGCCACCAGAAACACCTAAACCACCAGCATTTCCTCCATTAGCACCAGACATATCCAAATTAGTTCCACCACCAGCACCAGCACCTGATGCAGTTCCACTTGTTCCATCCTCTGCTGCTTTACCAACAACAAACTCAAAAGTTCTTGCATTTGGAGATGATCCAGCAGAATTATTGATATCTTGCGTATTTTGTGTAGGGAATGACCTATTTGCACCCCAAATAATTCTTACTGCTCCATCTCCACCCCTACCAATTCTCGATCCACCAGTACCACCAACACCAACACAAAGATTATAAGTTGTACCAGGTACTACTTGCATAGTATTTGCAAATGCTAAACATCCACCACCACCAGTTCGGGTATCTGGATTTGGAAGTCCTGCTATAGTACCTCCTCCACCACCATATTTTGCTCCATTAGAATCAGTAGAATCATATCCAGGTGCACCAGAATTTTGCGATCCACCAGATCCCCAATGATTAGGATCTCCAGTATTACCCATTACACCTACACCACCACCTCCAGTTGGATATAATTCACTACCATCTGTACTATGATCTCCAGTAAGAGTACCTCCACCAGCACCAGATCCAGATCCTGCTCCACTACCAGCATTATCATACCAATTAGCAAATGTTCCCTTACTTCCATCTCCACCCTGTGCTGCTCCACCACTAGAAGTCCATCCACCAGCTCCTCCACCACCTGCACCATATGTACTATTTGTTCCATCACCACCAGATGATCCAGATAGACCTTGTGCTGTACCAGACATAGCTCCACCGCTTCCACCACCACCTTGATTTGTGTTTTGATCCCATCCACCACCGCTTCCACCAGCAGCATGAATCTTATATTGACCACTAATACTATTATAATCAAACCATGAAGGATATCCATGACCTGTAGCAGCTGGTCCAGAGGAGTTAGCTTCCCCTCCTCCACCACCAACACATACAACATCTACAGATGTTACATTAGCAGGTGCTGTCCAATTATGAATACCTGGAGTTTCATAAAGTGCTTGACCTGTCGAATTATCACCTATTACATCAAACCATGCTGACATTCCATGACCACCAACACCACCAGGATTTCCTCCTTCTGCTGCACCATTTCCTCCAGGTGCTCCAGCAATTTCGACTCTTACATTTTCTGCTCCTGCAGGTACTGTAAATGTATTATCAGCAGAACTATTCGTAGCAGTAGCATTAAAACTATAGTTAATTATTTCTTCAGATGTAGGAGTTCCTGGTGTTACTGTTATATTTTGTGTAGAGAATGATCCATTACTAATATCACTACCATTCATTCTCCACTGATATCCCATACCAGAAGTAGAAGAATCATTTAGACTAGCATCAATCTCAAATTCAGTATCTGTATTTGGAATAATAGTTGATGCAGTTGGTTGAGAGTTTACCTGAATAAACCCATACATACCAACTGTTGCTATACCTGATGTAAATGGTTCATTCCATGCATTAGGAGCAGTTGCAGGATATGGATCTGGAATATAATCAATAACAAGAAAATACTGCGAATTATGATCCGCAGTTGCTATACCTGATATGGTTAATGTAGTTGTACCACTTCCAACATATTTTGCACCATCACTAACAAATCCAGTACCTTCTTTATACCATCGATAATTTATATTACCAGTAGTAGCACCAATTCCAGTAGTAATTCCAGGAGCAATCTCTTGGGTAAATCTGGCAGTAGCAATACCAACTAAATCTACACTACCATTATAATTACCAAAAGCACCTGTAGGTTGTAAAGTAAATGATAAAGTTGGCCCGTTAATTTCTAGGGACGTATCTATGTCCCTATAAAAATCTAATTGTGTCATGCGAAGTTCTGACCTCCGATTACTCCGTATAGTCCTTCAGCAACTGCATTATTTCCATCCCATACCTTAAATGAATAGATATCAGATCTATTTGCAGTTACCGTAACTGTAGGAGTAATTCCACCTGGCCACCTAACTGGAATCAATGCACTACCGTTAACACTAAAGTTATCTATACCAACAGATCGACTACCTATTCCGTCTTGATCAACCCTAATCGTAAATGATGTCGATCCAGGCGGCAAATTAGTAAGATCAAACTTGGTTACATCACTTGTTGCTGTACATATCCATGATTGTGCCTGTGAAAGATCAACTGTTACAATACTAGAATTGATAACCAATGATCCTACATTTTCAGAGTATGTCTTAAGTGTAGTATGTCCCTGAACGTCGAGAGCACTTTGAGGTTGAGTTGTGCCGATACCGACCTTATCTCCTGTAACAACAAACTCACCAACATTAAATCCAGTAGCAGTAATAACACCAACACTAAGTTGACCTTGTGTTCCTGTCTGCAAGTCAATCGCAGATGCAGTCAACATACCACTTACATAAACGTTAGTAGCAGTTACTAATCCAACAAACTCAGATGTACCATTAACCTTTAAGGCAGTCGCTGCCATTCCAACTTCACCAACTTCCAAATTAGTCTTAGGTGTGGTAATACCAATACCTATGAAGTCTTGGTTAGTGTTGTATGTTCCATCGTTATCAACAGTTCTTGACCAACCGTTAATCTGACCGATATTAGACCATCTAATACCACTACCAGTTGATTCAATAACTTCACCTGGAGCACCTGCTGCACCATCAATGTCTGTAATGTTACCACTAAATCTAGCACCAGAAATAATATGAAGACCATATCCATTTCCAGTTGTTCCGATACCTACACCATAATCATCAATAGAAACTAATGTAGTTCCTGATCCAATTTGGAATCTGTTATTATTAGGTGTAATTGTACCAATAGCAACCTGATCATAAACTCCAATATTAGAATCCTTAGAGTTACTTACATTACCAAATCTTCTCCAATCATTATCAGCACTCATTATCCAACCAACATATCCACCGTCAGTTGGGTCAGAGTTCCAAACAATGTCACCTGGGTTACCAGATAGTGTAGGTGCTACATTTGATATAGTATGCTTTCTAGAAACAATCTGATCACCCTGAATATAATATGACTGTGCTTCTATACCCTTATCAGATACAGATGTCAACTTGTTGTTCAGAATAACAGGACCATTAAACTCAGATGATGCCTTATTATCAGGACCACCCTCAACTTTAATAGAACGACTAAATGAACCTTCAGTAGCATTTGTTATATTGATCGTAGGAAGAGCACCAATATCTTCACCAGTAAC
>Ga0115011_10003587_pt1 | contig 10560 bp, 5 predicted proteins | sample TroAtlMetagenome_2_FD_88705 | JGI IMG/M metagenome (GOLD analysis project Ga0115011, IMG submission 88705) | Marine eukaryotic phytoplankton communities from Atlantic Ocean - Tropical Atlantic ANT8 Metagenome | ecosystem: Environmental > Aquatic > Marine > Oceanic | place: Tropical Atlantic... | reverse complement strand
TGCTTTCACTGCTGCCTGATGTTCCTCACTCGTCCAGTCGTGAGTATAAGCCACCAGCGTGTAATGAACAAAGCCCCCAAGAACGATAACCAGAAAGACAAGGTTGAACATATGGCCGATTCGCTTTCGCCCGATAAAAGGCATCAGAAACACAATTGTGGCCACAATGCCGGGTATGACAAATGCCCCGGTAACCAGATCAAAGTCTTTCAACAGGGCGAAGAGAGACATGAAATACCAATCTGGACGAGCTGCTGAATAGTTCTCCGACGGATCTGCAGGCGCACTAAGTTCCGTCCCGACCTGCCAGACAAAAAAGAGAATTCCGCCCAACACAACTGCACACGCAATCGCATCCCGGAGGACTTGGTCCGGCCAGAAATAAACATCTCCTGGACGTGGTCGGTGATCGGCCTCCTCCAGCCGTTTCTTCCGGACATAAAGGTAGATAACCCGCATCAGGCAGAGACCTGTGAGGATTGCGGGAGCAACACCGACGAGTGGCCGCGATGCCGCGGGAAACTCCTTCCAGTTGATCCCAATCAGAACCATCGCGAAGGCCATGACGAAAAGAGCCACCCACCAGAAATGACGAGCAGAGGAAGCGGTCTTAGGAGGTGCCGGAGTGATACCGTGTTTACGAAACAGGTAGATATGAAGCACGATAAGGCCGATCAGGAGGGCTGGCAGGACTCCGGCGTGTAGCGCAAAAAATCGGGTGAGAGTATGATGCCCGGCCTCATTGCCCCCAATCAGGATCTGTTTCAGATAATCCCCGACAACCGGCGTATTCCCGACGATGTTGGTTGCTACCTCCGTGGCCCAATATCCTTTCTGGTCCCAAGGAAGCAGATAGCCAGTCAGTCCGAGTCCCATTGTGACACCCAGCAAAGCAAGACCGAACCAGAAATTGAACTCACGGGGGGCCTTGTATGCTCCATCCACTACCACCTGGACGAGGTGCAGGACCAGCAGGACGATCATGAACTGTGAGGTCCAGTGGTGGACCCCCCGAAGCAAGGCGCCACCTTTCACATGCTCCTGAAGATGGTGAACGCTTTCCCACGCTGAATTCGCACTTGGACTATAGAACATCCACAGCATGATTCCTGTGATGAACTGGACCATGATGGCAAACGTGAGGGTGCTCCCCCAGACGTAACGCCACCGCGCACCTCCCGGGATATTCTCGAAAAGTGCTTCCTGCGTAAACCGCCTGATTCCCGTCCGGTTATCGATCCAATTCAGAAGAGGTTTCATAGTCTCAGGAGAGAAGGTTTTGCACCGATCATGAGACTGCTTTTTTCTCTGAAATGCCTGCCTTGAACTTCTGGAAGCGAATCCAGATTTCGCCTTCTTGCAGTTTTTCTCCAATAACCTCCAGGGTATCCAGCCCCCTCTTTGCCTGAGTATTATCCGGAGCCAGACTACCATCAGTCCTGAAGCTGCTCTCATGGCAGGGACAATAATAGTGAGCACCGCGATCTCCCTCGTTACGGTATTCCACCGCACACCCGGCATGCGGGCAACTCGCACTAAACACCAGAACATCGCGCTCCGCGACTCTCTGCACGTAGACCAGACCAAGAGGAAGATCCTTATAGGTCGTCCAGGCGTCGGTCTTGTCGGCAATGACCTTGAAGGCCTGTGGGGGCCCGCCAACTGCGAGACTATCGAGGGTCGTCAGGCGCGCTAGAATTCCTCCGGATGCACTACTGAACAATGGGCTTAGGACCACCCGCAGACCGACTACGGTTGGCACCGCTACAATCGCGCTGCCGAGCGCTATACTGAAAAACTCTCTTCGCGGGGGCCCGTCACTACGCGCTGCTTCATGTTTGTTACCATCCAGCTCCTCACCCACATCGCCCAACCGATCAGCGGAGGACTGTTTGAGGGTGTCCGACATGGGTATGTCGGGTAGGTCATCGTCTGTATCAGTACCGGCCATGGGTTAGTGGGTAGGATACGGCCGGAACCCTACAGAAATATCTGCCACACCTCAAGGCAGCAGCAAGATGACCTGCCTTAATCTCAACTTCAGAAATTAAACCCTGAAATCACCCCAAAAGGGCTGGGAATCTGGAGAATTTCAGATCTCCCAGCCTTTTCTGGGAGCGGCGCGGATCAACTGATCGGCACGTGGATTCCCCTTGGCCTTCAGCGCCTTGGCGTCCCACTCAACTTTCTCACCCGCCCGCAGCGCGACATTTCCAAGAAGAACCATCTCCGTCAGCGGGACCGAATACTCGAAGTTGGAAAGACAGGGAGCCCCCCCCTTGCAGGCCTCAATCCATTCCTTGTATGGGTTATCTCCGACCCGTGGGAAGACCGGGTCGGGATCAGAATACTGGACTTCCTGACCCTCCGAAAGAACCCGGAATCCATTGGGGTTCCACTCTCGGAAGGCAATGGTCGCCTTGGACCCAACAATCAGGCTCCCATTTTTCGGTAAGTCCTTCTCACCAATAATATCCGCACTGGGCTTCTTCCCCCCGTCATACCAGGTGAGGCTGACCGGCGGGAGATCTCCCCGGGCGGGAAACTCATAGCGAATCACACTCCATTTGGGCGCGGTGTCGTCACTCACGCCAGAGACATCGGCTTCCACGCTGGTGGGCGCGCCGAGTTGCAAGGCCCAGAAGGCTGCATCCATGTTATGGCATCCCATGTCACCGAGAGCTCCTGTCCCAAAATCCCAGAAGCCACGCCATTTGAAGGGATGATATCCATCATGATAGGGCCGTTCCGGAGCAGGGCCCAACCATAGATCCCAGTCGAGGTAATCGGGGACCGGCTTTGAACCCTTGGGTCGACCTATTCCCTGTGGCCAGATCGGGCGGTCTGTCCAGACATGAACCTCCCTCACCTCCCCGATGATGCCAGCTCGCACTACTTCAACTAGTTTGCGGGTGCTGCTATAGGAATGCCCCTGGTTTCCCATCTGGGTAACAATCTTTTTGTCGCGGGAACGCTTCAGCATTTCGCGAGCCTGCCACACCGTATGGGAAAGAGGTTTCTGCACATAGACATGGAGACCCAAATCCATGGCCAGCATACTGGCTGGAAAGTGATGGTGATCCGGAGTACTCACTGTCACCGCATCGAGTTGATCACCAACCTGCTCAAGCATGACCCGGTAATCCTTGAAAATTTTGGCCTTGGGAAAGCGCGCCTTCCTCGCTCGCAGAGTTCTTTCATCGACGTCACAAAGCGCGACGATATTTTCGCTCATGACTCCTTCGCTGTCCGCTGTCCCCTTTCCCCCAGCTCCAATCACCCCGATATTGAGCTTGTCGTTCGCTGAAACCTTTCGTCCAGATACCAATCCAGCGGTCAGAACTCCAGAACCTGCAATAAGGGAGGAACTCTGAAGAAAGCGACGCCGGGAAATTATGGTTTTCATTCCTGCCATCCGACGATTTTCACAAGCCTGGGTCAAGGCCTTGAGCATCTTCCAATGAAGATCCGGAAAATCCGGACCCTAGCGCAACACTTCCCAGCCCTTCTCCCCCTGTATCCTGGAATCCAGCGCCTGCCTTCCTCCGACCACATAGTCACTTCTCGACTGCCGAGCCAGAGAGGCCATGGCACATCCTCTTTTGAGGGCAAGCGCCTCCTCGTCTTCCATCAGGGAGTAAAGCACTCCTGCCGCGAGTGCATCACCGGCCCCGATTGGACTTACCGCCTCACCCCTGAAGGCAGGATGACTCTCAAAATGATCGCCCAGTAGAGCACTAGCTCCTTCTCTGCTCTGAGTGAGGACAATATTAGGAATCCCAAACTCTTCCTGTAATCTACGCATTTCCGTCTCCGCGTTCCCCCGGCGGGACCAAAGCATTTCCAGATCCGTTTCCTTGATAAAAAGAATATGAATTCCGGGAATGATCGTCGAGAGAACCTCCTGCGCACGCGATGGCTCCCAGAGTTTCGAGCGGTAATTGACATCAAACGACACCTTGGTCCCGGCTTTGCATGCCAGCTGTACTGCATCAAGAACGGCATTGCGACTATCCTCCGAGAGGGCTGGCGTAATTCCGGTAGCGTGAAAATATTGACTGTCGTGAAGAGAGCGCAGATCGATTTCATCGATCCTCAAACTCTCTACCGAGGCACCTTCCCGGTCATAGCTGATTGTCGTGGGATTATCTCCCCCGCCGGCCTCCACCCACATCTGCTCCGCTCGACCTTCATCACTTCTAATTACAGAAGCAACATCCACCCCGTGCGCCCGAATACCCGAGATCACCCGTTCGCCAAGGGTTCCTGACGCTACTTTTGAATGCCAAGAAACACGCTTGCCGAGACGTGCGAGTGCAATCGCACAGTTCGACTCCGCCCCTGCCACATCGAGTCGAAGCCCCACACTCGAGAGGAAAGGCACACCCGGATCGGTGGTCAGGCTCAACATCGTCGAACCAAGAGTCGTGAAATCCCATGACTTCATCGGCACCAATCAATCCTGTCCGGTGGAAACACAGGTTCCACCTTCCACTTGAAAACCATTCCCATCTGGACGCTCTTAAGAGTGAGGGGGATCGAGCGTACCTTCGCTCGAGGACACCACCACGGGAGCCTTCTGGACTCTTTCACCCTCTACCTCGGCGGCCAATGGCATGGCAGCGATACCAGCCGCTGCAGCACCAGCAAGGAGCTGCTTCCTCTTATTGGAGTGCCCGAAGCGCTCCCTGCGAATGACGAGTGAATTCTTTTCGTGAACTCGATAGACAACATTGCGCACTTCGTCGTCTCGGAAAAACTCTCCGCCTACCTTGAAAATACGGTACCAGAGGTGGTAGTCATCTGCCCCCAATCCAACAGCTCTCTCTTGATAATTACCTGCCTTGAGAGCAACTCTCGTTCGCATCGTTACCGATGAATGTGGAAGCATGTTGTCATCCGAGTTCCCCGTAAACATCGTATCGAGCGACTTATTGGGCCAGTGGAGCCGGGCAGTAATCTCTCCATCCTGCAACGTGTTAAGCAGACACCCGTAAACATCTACTCCTCTCTCGTCGAGAGACTGAACAGCCCTTTCGAGATAATTGGGCAGGATCTGATCGTCGTAATCAAGGGGCTTGTAGAACTCTGTTTCACATTGCGCCAAGGCCTGTCGATGCAGCCAGGAACAGTGCTCGATATCCGGCTTGAGACCGGTGCAAATCAGGGGCAGATCATAGCGCTCAGCCAGCTTTTCCCCAAAGGACCACGATCCATCCACAAGGAGAACCGTCCTGAAATTTCTGTAGGTCTGAGCCGCGATACTGTTGATCGCATCATCAAGGAAGGAAGCATCAACGCCCTCGTGAATACGCACCCCGACCGTGACACGCGCATTCTCATGTTGAAGTCCTGTATGGGTCAGATTTGCCAGCACTGGGCGATAAGCACTCGCATAGTTAGAGCCGAGGGAAAGCCGGTCCACTGATGCCAGACACTTGACTGGGTCGAGCTTGGCAGCCTTAAGGATCGCCCGGTGCGCGATCTTGGCCAGCCGCTTGGGACTATCATTCCAATCAATGAGATACCCATTGTGCCCATTCCTGATGAAATCCGCGATTCCACACGTCTTGGTGACAACAACCGGAATTCCACAGCTGAGAGCCTCAGCGGCAGTAAGTAGAAATCCTTCTTTCCGGCTGTTACCCAACAGAACATGACACCCTTCCAGACGGTGCCGGTAACTCATTGCGTTGAAGTCGAGGGGTCGGATATCCAAGCGATCCTCCACTCCGAGTTTCCGGGCAAGCTTCATGACTGCTTCCATTGCCTCTCCCTGCACTCGCTGGGTGTAATCCAGGCCGGCAGTTTCTGCTCCGGTCCAGGCCCGAACAATAAACCGGGGATTTTCCGCAAGAAGATATGGCAGGGTCATGAGCCCCTTATCCTCAAGAGGGCGCCCCATCCATCCGACCACGATCCGTCCCTGCGGGTCGCTTTGCCCTTTCGCCATACAGAATTCCGTCACGGGAGGAGGAAGAACTCCTCCATTCACGTGACCGTTATCCCGAATCCAGTTGGCATAACGGTCCATAACCTTCTGGGAAACACCAGCTACCGTCATTCCCTGCTGCCCCTGGTAAGCTTTACTGAAATAGCGCCAGCCGGCATCATCCCAAGAGTGAAGCACCAAAGACGTTGGGCGTTCAGGAAGCCCGTCGAGCTTGCCGTAACTCAAGAACCATGAACTAGGATCGTTGGGAGCAACCCGGGTAACCTCCCCGCAGCTGAACCCATTCTCCATCGCCCTGTCGAGGAGAGGGGTATCATTTGACTGGCAGTAGAGTGTAGTCCGTTCCCTGACCCATTCAGGCAACGTTTCTATATACCTTAGAACTGCAGTCTGGGCTCCTCCGAGCGCCATGTTGTGGCTTACGAAGCAAGGAGCAATCTGGGGAAGCATTGTATGCGACATAGTAAGGGCAGGTGAACTTTCGGGGGCCGCGGAGTATACTGGAACACTGCGCTGCTGGCAACAACGACGCGATTACAACTCACAACCGTTAGGCGCATCTCCCCTTCAGAGTATTCAAAAAATGCAGCGCTCACGAAGATTTTTACATTTTCAGGACTTCAGAGCACCCCCAATCCAACCGCCAATTTTATTGGTTTTAAGTGCTTTGCGAGGATTTTCCGGCGATTTGCAGGAAAATGATCGATTGAAGACAAGTGCGACTGGAAGCTGTAGAATACCGGTGAAGTCGCACGTAGACTAGCCTGTCCCCCTACCATGACCTTACCGACCCCAATCATATTCCTGTGCCTGCTGGCAGCGTCAGCGGGTATGATGATGGGAGAAAAGAAAGGTCACTGGGCATTCCAACCTCTCCAAGAGCCATCGCCGCCCGCCAACCTGCAAGACGACTGGAGTATCAACCCGGTCGATCTCTTTGTTCTAAAGTCCCTGAGCGATGTAGGCCTGCGTCCAAGCCCTCAGGCGGAACCCGCCACCCTTCTCCGCCGCCTCACACTCGACCTCACCGGCCTTCCCCCCACATTGGAGGAGCTTGAGAGCTTTGAAGCTGCTGTCACCAGCGAAGGTTCCGATGAAGCCTACCTCGAAATCGTCGAGAGGTTACTGGCCTCCCCCCATTACGGAGAACGCTGGGGTCGTCACTGGCTCGACGTCAGCCGCTACGTCCAGGGAAAGACCAAGGTAGCTGCCGTAGACCGAATCGATATGGCGGAGCCCTATCGGGACTACGTGATACGAGCTCTCAATACCAACAAGCCATTCGACCAATTCGTCACCGAACAAATTGCGGGCGATATTCTCGCAGGCACTGCCTCCGGAGAACAGTCCCAGGACCAGCTCGATCTACTGGCCGCTCCCGGGTTTCTTTCAATTGGTCCATGGTTCGCAGACTGCGCCGATCCTAACACCCTGCGGATGGACATCATTGATGAACAGATTTCAACTACCACTCAGGCTTTTCTTGGCCTCAACTTTGCATGTGCGCGTTGCCACGACCATTTCTTCGACCCTGTTCCCACCCGCGACTATTATGCCTTGGCCGGTATTTTTGGAAGTACGCGAATCCTGAAAAAGAACAGCAGCAACTGGAGAGACGGCCGTTATCGACTGACACAACCAGAGGCCTCCAAGAAGCAGATCCGCGCCTACGAGCAGAACGAGAAGCTGATAAGCTCTCTCCGCCGTGACCGATGGAAAGCTCTCACTAATGCCCGGGAAGAGCTGCTCAGCCGGGAACTCCTTCAAAAGGAGGAACACTATAGCAACGCCCTCCGGCATCTTCCTCCCATGCCCGCGGTTGAGATCGAGGCTGAAGACTATCAGGGACAGAACAACGTGCGCCGCGTGGAGATCGATGGGGCAACGGTGGTGGAGACTCAGCGAGAGCGCCTGCAATGGGTCGGATGGCGGCCGGAACTCCCGGAAGCTGGAACATACACCATACTCCTCCGCTGCGCGGCCCCGGAGTCCTACCGCGTCGAGCTGAAAATCGACGGCAAATCGGCATTACTCGAATTTCCCCTCCCGGCCAGTGGAGGATGGGAGGGCAAACATTTCCGCTGGGTAAGCCTCGGCCACCATCTACTCCGAAGTGGAAAAAACGACGTTCGCCTCTGGGCCGAGGACCATTCCTACCTTCCTCGGATCGATAAGCTACGCTTTGTCAGGACTCCTCCCCACCGCGGCAAGTGGGTGAACGAGGCAGCCAGAGAATGGGGGCTGCGCAAAGAAATTCTATCTCAGCTTCAATTCGTTCCTCAGGCCTGGCCCCCGGGAATCTCTGACCTTGAACGCTTCCTCGTCCCTGAGGCTGTCGCGCAAATCGACACCGAAATCGAGAAGCGACGCGCCCTCCATGCCCCTCTACCCCGCATGCTCGCCGTGACCGATGCTCGCGGAACCCAGAACGAACCGGTGCATGTTGGCGGAGACACATACAATATTGAGAAAAAACCCGTGCCTCGTGCGGTTCCCTCTCTCGCAAAACACCTCGTGAAGAACCGCGTAATCCCGGAAAATTCCAGTGGCCGTCTGCAGCTGGCACAATGGATCGTTGACCCCGGAAATCCCCTTACCCCCCGCGTCATTGCCAATCGCCTCTGGCAGGGTCACTTTGGAACGGGCATCGTCGCGACATCGGGTGATTTTGGAATCCAAGGCGCAGACCCTACTAATCAGTCTCTCCTCGACTATCTTGCTGCCAGACTCATCGCGATGGATTGGTCCCTGAAGGATCTGCACCGCCTCATCGTTACCTCGGCCACCTATAGGCAGAGCAGCTCAACAGCTCCTACCAAGACTAATCCGGACCCCGACAACAAACTCCTCTGGCGCTACCCACGACGCCGGCTGGAGGCCGAGGCCCTGTATGACTCAATGCTGAGCCTGTCGGGCAAGGTTCCCCGACAGGCTAGCGGTCAGCCTCTTGACAATAGCAAGTCCAAGGATCGAGCGATGTATATTCTCACCTCGGGACGCTCTCCACTTGGGATGGGAATCGAAATCCGGAAGATGTTGCATCTCTTTGGATACGACCCATCAGGAGTCCCAGTCCACCAGAGGGATAGCTCGGTCAATACCTCGCAATCTCTTTTCTGGCTCAATAACAAACTTCCCCGCTACTACGCGTCCAAGCTAGCCGAACACCTGCTCTCCCTGCCGGACTTAAATGACGAACAGCGAGTCACCATCGCCTTCCGCATGATTCTCGGGCACTCCCCCGGCCCCCTCCTGATGGAGCAGACCTTCACCTATCTCGACCACTGCCGGATCGTGCAGGACCTTGGCGAAACCGCTTCTTGGGCTAGGGTCGTCCTAGGGCTCTTCTCCTCGGACAACTTCAGCTATTTAAAATGAACTCCTTCCCCTCAGCATCCAATTTCCCCTCCGGGAATGCCGCTATCCGAGCAGGCGGGGATGGATCATCTCTTCTGTCCCTGTCCCGGAGGGGCTTCATGGGCTTCAGCGGACTGGCTCTCTGCGATCTTCTCACCCGGCAAGCCAGCAAGGCCGCGACCCAGACTCCGCCCACATCCGAAGACTTGGAGCCTCACTTCCCCGCCCGAGCAAAACGCATGATTTTCATCATGCTCGATGGCGGGCTCTCACAAGTTGACTCTTACGATTACAAGCCTCGCCTGCAGGCAGAGCACGGCAAACCACTTCCTGCCTCTATCAAATCACCTAAATTCACCTTTGCGGAACGTGGTCATATCATCGGCTCTCCATTTGAATGGAGCCAGTGGGGCGAGACGGGAAGCTGGGCCAGTGACCTCTTCCCGAAGGTCAATAGCAGATGGCTGGATAAACTTTGCTTCATTCACTCCCTGCACCACGAGAATGAGGACCACATCACCGCGATGTCTATGCTCAACACGGGCGTGCCTCGCGAAGTTCGCCCCGCTATTGGCAACTGGCTGCTCTATGGCCTCGGATCCGATAACAGCAACCTTCCGGGGTATGTGGACCTGACCCCCAAGGACGGAAAGGCATTTCCTACCGGATTTCTTCCCTCCTCCTTCGCAGGGGCCCCAATCATGAAACCTTCACGCAGGGGAGGCGACCTGAACTGGGACAACCTGGCTGCCGGATTTAGTGACCAGCGCGAACACCTTGATTTCATCCAGGCGATCAACGAGGAAGATGACCCACTCATAGCGGAATTACGTAATCGCGAGCTCGCCTTCCGGATGCAGAATGTGGCCCCGGAGGTCATGGACCTGAATAAGGAATCCGAAGCTACAAAAAAACTCTACGGGGTCGGTGAGAACCATACTGACGAATTTGGGCGCACCCTTCTTTTGGCGCGTCGCTTCTCAGAAGCAGGCGTACGATTCGTCACCGCTACTCATTCCACATCCCGTTATGGGAATCTATGGGACCAGCATGCAGGGCTGGAAAAGGGTCATCGCGGCAATGCCAATGCGGTGGATCAACCCATTGCGGCACTCCTGCATGATCTCGAATCCAGAGGCATGCTGGAAGATACCCTCGTTCTCTGCGGTAGCGAATTTGGACGCACTCCCAGCCGCGAGATTTTTGACGGACAAATGGGCCGAAGTGACGACGGACGCGACCACAACCCT
>Ga0115011_10003586_pt1 | contig 10563 bp, 1 predicted proteins | sample TroAtlMetagenome_2_FD_88705 | JGI IMG/M metagenome (GOLD analysis project Ga0115011, IMG submission 88705) | Marine eukaryotic phytoplankton communities from Atlantic Ocean - Tropical Atlantic ANT8 Metagenome | ecosystem: Environmental > Aquatic > Marine > Oceanic | place: Tropical Atlantic... | reverse complement strand
ATGACTTTTAAAGTATGTTTTGATGATGGTAATATAATTCCATCATAAAATTCAATAATACTTTTTTTCAATTGAATCATTTTCTGGAGTGTATCATCATTATTACCATCTTTTATTAACAAAATTTTACGTCCATGAATACCGGTATGATCTCTAAATCCATTTTCGCCCGAAATAACTTTATATGGCATATGTAAATTGCGTAATGTGGTGTCAATTTTACCATTTAAATGATCGTATATCAAAATGATATCATACAAATCTAATTGTTTCAACAACTGTTTATTATTATCATATTTATATGGTAATAAATCAATACGATAAAATTCTTCTAAATGTAATAATTCTGGTATAATTAAATTTTCCAATAATACCTCTTCATCCTTATTATTATAAGTATTAGTATCAATTACATTCTTATTATTATCAAGATATAAGACACAAACTCTTGGTCGATTATGACGCCAAAATATAATACTATTTGCAAAAGAATGATCATTTAAAGCTTTTAATATTCTTTTTTCATGTAATGATTTAAATTTTTTAAACATCCCAGTGGCACGATGTACCCACGTTTCTTTATCCAAAATATGTTGACGTCCTTTTTGTTTCAATTCCATACGCAATGTTTCATTATGTAAAATACGATCTAACCAAATTTTCATATCACCTTTTTGTTTATAAAACATAATCACATCTTTACCAAATTTATCTTCTAAATAATCAAAATGATCACTTATTAATGGTGCACCAGTAGACAATACTTCAAATACACGATTATTAATCATACCTTCCGATCTTTGTTTGTCTTCTGTGACACCTATTACAACCTTTGCATTGCTATATAATAAACCAATATCATCTTTCGGTAATATTCCTCGCCATTGCTTTACTAAATCAGTATTTTTATCTGATCCCCAATTATGACCATATATAGTTAACCCATATGGAATTGCTTCACGTAACATATTATGCAAATGTTCTTTTGTTGCTGAATTATGTCCAAGATATACAACATTGTGTTTGGAATAAATTGGATGTTTTATTAGCGATGGTTTCATTAAATCAGGATCAGCAGCTAATTCAAAAAAATATGTTGGAGCATATTGATTCAAAGTTTTCTTCATGGAATGACTATTTGTAAAAAACATATCAACATCTAACTGTACAATTAAATCTACAGATGGATATGTATCCAAGCAAAAATGTGCAACAATAGGTGGTGATTTATTTACATGTGGGCTGTTGTTATTGTTATTGAGATACGACTGTTCATAATTATCTCGTATAGTTTTTATAAATTCAGGAACAGAACCGGAATAACCTTCAATTAAAACAAAATCCCACGGTCCATTTGTTAATAGATTATGATATGAAAATGGGGCAAAAACTTCGACATGGTCAACTTCTGGAAAAGATTCAAATGCTTTCTTTAGTCCTGCAGTTGTAATTTCTGAACCAGCCACCCATCCATGTTCTGCAAATTTTGCTTGGCAATGTAAAGCTATTCGAAACCCACTAGATTTTGGAACTTTGTTATTATTATTATTATTATTATTATTATTATAATTCAAATGTGACGATATTGAATTTAATATAGTAGCATCAACTAATTGTAAAAATTGAATAAAATAAATTGTTATAAAAAGGACAACAAGGATATATAATTTCCATATTAAACTATGTTTCTTCCACCACATGATTTAACAGTTTTATTCACAATATTTATGCTTACATGTATATCTCCACCATGTTGTATGGGTATATCTATTATATACAAATTATATTCATTATTCTATCTGGGAGTATTATATATGTACATTTGTTATTATTATTATTTTCAACTCTCCTCCTCTCTACTAAAAAATCATCACATACAACATGCCCACATGTGGCCTAATACAATAATAAAAATAATAAAATGAATGGAAGAAAGGAAGAAATATAACACACTATATACAAGAACAACAAAGAAAAGCCGAAGAGACAATCAAATATGATGACGACAATAACAAAGAATGGTATATATGATAATGTAACTTCTTTCAATCCAAACATACAACGTGGTGGTTTCAGTTGCAATGCTATTAAAAGTACAACATATGAAGTGGTCCAAAACGCTAAATTTGTATCAATTGATAATGATAAAGTAAAGGAATTTGCAAATGTTTTAATAGAAAAATTCAAAAAGAATGAAATAGAAAAATTATTAAATCAACAGAAAATAGGAAATGAGGATAAGGATGACCCGAGCAATAATGCGATATCATATATTGAATGGGATGAATGTGGATGGCATTATTGTGACGATAGAGTTGATAAAGGTGGGAATGGTACATTAACTATGCAATATATTTTTGTTATTGATACTTTGAATTGGTGCTTTTGGCCAACGAAAGATTTTGAATATGAACAATTAGCTACATCTTTGACAAACGTATTGAGGAAAGACCAAAATGCATTTAACTCTGAAAATTTATTGAATTTAACAGTTGAAGAGTTACAAAGTTGGTTTTTGCCATATGTATTGCCAATGCCAATGGAACGATTAAAGAAGTTACATGAATTAGGATATGTATTGCATACTAATTTTAATGGTTTAGCAATCAATTTTGTTGAGCAAGCTAATAATTCAGCAACACGGTTAGTAGATTTGATTGTGCAATATTTACCTGGATTTCGTGATCATGGTATATACAATGGCAAACAAGTATTTTTTTACAAACGTGCACAAATCCTAGTTGGTGATTTATGGGCTGCATTTGGTAGACAAACAAATTTTACGATCAATTCAGAGAAAGAAAGTATTATTAATAATAATAACAATAATAAATGTAATTTTCCAGATATATCTGAATTGACAATGTTTGCTGATTATCGTGTACCACAATTATTGCGTGAAGAAGGTTTGATGGTTTATGTTGACGATTTAAGCAAAAAAGTGGATAATTTGATTGAATTACCAAGCAATTCGATGGAAGAGCTTGAAATACGAAGCTGCACTATACAATGCGTTGAAATGCTGTTACAGGTTATAAAATCAAATTATAAAAATAATAATAATGATGAAAATGAAAACAACAAAACATTTCAAATTACGTCTGTTGAATTGGATTGGTTATTATGGCAAATTGGGGAGGAGAGATGTAAAAAAATGAAACCACATCACAGAACTTTAACCGTATATTACTAAAAAAATATCTCTCAAAAAAAAAGCTCAAACAATTTGTGTAACATATCATAAAAATTAATTTTAAATTAAAAGAAGCAGAGAACACTCTAAAACACCCTACGCACCTCTCTCTCTCTCCTCTCTCTTCTGAAAAATCATATGGAACCAGAAATTTTCTTCATCAAGCTTGTGCGTAAAATACTTGTACGTCTTCTTGTTGTACCATATTGCCCGATATGATGTATATAATCAGGGTACATTTCTTGAATCATTTTTCTGAAATCAACCTTTACGTCATCTTTTTCCCCTTTATACATATTTTTGGTAGAATTCAAGGATTTTACGCGCGAATTCTTTTTCTTCTTCTTTTTTTTCTCAGCTGGATCTTCATAAGCATATTTTATGAGATAATAATCAACTTCATCATCGGTTAATTTGTCACCAACATGTGTCATTAAATAACGAAAGTCTTTTCCTGAAATCCATTTCTTATCATTGCAATCCCTAGCAGCAGTAGCAATATGTGGAGATAGAAACCAGATAAAAGCACTGATACATTCTTCTGCCCCACTGTTACTAATAAATCGACTTAGTAAACTTAAAACTTCGCAAAAATCTAATCCACCACTTTCATCAACATCAAACTCTAAAAACATATCGTTTACGGTCTGTTGGCTAATATTATCTTCCCCTAAATATTGTAATATTTTCTCCAGCCCCTCTTTGTCTATAACGCCATCATCATTTTCATCAACTGCACAAAAAAGTGTTTTAAATGTCTCTATTTTTTCCACGATTGTCTCTCTTGCATCAATTTTGTGTCCTTCTCTTTTCTGGAAACAACAAGAAGGACATAATGAACGAGGAGGCATGGATTGACCCTCTCTTTCCGAATTTTCCCTAATTTTCATTATGAAACTAAAGTTTTGGAAGGCAACAACTTCCTCCGCTATTTTGTTAATTTCCTCATACTTATCTGTCATAGCTGCAATAATAAGATTAAATAAAACAAATACTCCCAAAAAAATCACCAACAGATGATGAATTAGACTCCAAAAAGGGACAATCCCGGCTTTTTTGTCATAATCAACATTACCCAGCACATCACCTAAAGATGTTGTAATCGATGCGGTAATTCTTGAATACGAATCAATTTTGTCGCCAAATGCCATGTAACCATGCAAACCGAATGCAATTAAAATGATAATAAAAATAAGCAATATTTGACCAATTGCACGCGTCATTTCCTTTACTATAATTAACTTACTAGGATCAAAAAATCTTTCAGCTTTGTGAATGACCAAAAAACATAAGATGAGCACAAACCAAGCATATAGGTAATATTGTACCTCCCAATGTTTTTGAAATGTAAACGTATTTATGAACATATGATTATTTCCTGGATTCTCATCTTCGTAGGATTTCCATCGTTTCATTAATTTCATCAACTCGCTGTACAAGAGAATTTCATTCAATATGATGGCAATACCAAGTAAAAATGTTGAAAAATAAAAAAAACTAAACATTTCATAGCTAAAGGATGTAATGGAATACAAGTATCTAGGTATTTGAATTTTTTTTTTGTTGCCAAAACATATTGCAAAGCTACCTGTAGGGCACATTGAAAATCTCTCTTTGTCATCATAATCTTCATTATATTCATTCTCAGACAATATTAACCCTGCATCATTAGTATTATTATTATCATCCATCGCCATATGGCCTAGGGAGGCGCCAATTACAAGACTATGAGGATCCACTGTTCCTTCCATATGATCATGGGTGGAGGAACTTCGACGAAACAGTTTGGCACGTTCGATTGTGCTTAATCTTCTACCTTTAGGCTTTTTTTGAAGCTCTGTTTTCCCTATGTTGAGAATACTACTATCGTCATTATCATTGACCATTGGGAAGTTTTCCAAATCTACAACAACTGTCTTATTATCATCTTCTTGTGTAGTAGATGGCAAAATAGATTTACGCGAGTAATCGATTTTATCTTCTTCATTTTCTTCATTGAAAATCATAAGCTCAAACGATTTTTGTCTGAATGGCCCATGTTGCGATGGGGATATAGAACTGGATAAATTATGTAATGATAACTCTAACATATTCTTGCCATTGCTCATATTAACAATACTATCATCTAATGAACGAGAAGTGCTTCTATGTTTTTTTAGTCTAGCAATACTTTCTTTTTTTATTTGTTGATGTACCTCTGTATCATCTGCACGATAATATCCTTTTCCCTGTTTACCAAAGCTTTCGTATTTATATTCATACTTATACTTTAACCTACTTTCTTTGGTCATATCAACATATTCTTTTTTCTCCTCTGCTGTAAGTGCATTATATGCAGTTTTCAATTTTTCCAATGAATCCATTTCCCCGCCAACTTTTAATTCGCCTGCATTTTCTTTAACAAAAAAATCGTAAGGAGAATACTCAAAAGGAATTGACTTTTTCTTCAGAAACAATGTTGTAGAGCGATCATTGGACACTCGTGATTTCCAAACTTGTCCCATTTCTCCAATTTCATTGTAAATGATTTTTAAAGTAATAATTAGCCAAACTATAAACAGTGCTAAATGAAACCCATCTGCAAATGTGGAGAAACCCCAGGAATTTAAATGAGCATTTCGTATCAAATAATAGTTAACAAATCTACCACTTGCAGTAATTTCAACTATGAATCTTACTGATACTAAAAAATTCAAGTTTGGGTTTACGCCGGACCATTCTAAAATCACAGCACGAGTTGCTAAATCAATCCAATTATCCTCTTTAAGCTCCCTCCATTGTGCTTTTGCCTCTTCTTCGGATAAATTTTGATTGAAATCAATTATGTGACCATTTGCAGGTAAATACTCGGACAAGATAGTACTACTTTCTTCATATGACATCGGCCTTTCATCAATTGGCAAGTCACCTGAATTAACAGTATTCTTCATATAATTTTGGTACTCATAAATTTTTCCTGTTTTTGTGCCAACAATTGGGCTGGTATCTATGTAGCTTTCAAAACCTCCGTATCCGTAATATTGATAAAAACATTCGTTTCCCCGATCGTTTTTAACAGAATCTGGATACATTGGATCACATTTCTTAGCTTTGGATCGAATTTGCCTCAGCCTCAGCGAACCAAACCATGAGAGGGTGCCAGCAACAACTCGTGTTGCATTCTTAACAACCTTTCCAGCTGCTCCTGCTGTTCCATTTGTATCAAATGGAGCATATCGTACTATATTATCAGATGCAAACAATACTTCGCTCACAATATTTTCACCCCATAGGTAAATGTCATTCACTTCGTCTATATCTTTGAAAAATTTCTCTTCTAATTCGTTATCAAATGATTGACCAGCTAGATAGTCTTCCACTACAAATTTTTGATTAAAAGATTGATAATTACTTCCTTTTTGCATATTAAATACATATATTGTTATAATCAAGTATAACAAATATGAATAGCAAGTCACCGAACGTCTTCCAACCGCTTCATCTTCATGCCTCAATTTAACTGCTAGCTGCGTCCGCTTATCTTCCCAAATTGGTTCTTCAAATTGTTTCATTGTTTGTAAGCTTGTCTTCATTTCAATCAGTTTCTCCTCAAACCATTGATTCAACATGTTGTCACTAAACGGCGCGTCTCCATTGTTATCTGTCTTACTTGTATCACTTTTATACTTATGCATAAGTGATATTATTACTGCATCTTGCAATTTTATATTCTTTTTAATACTACTGTGATTGTGATTATTTGTAATAAAATCATGTATCAAGCCTTGAGAATCACTGGACATTAAAAACATATCACCAAATGGTATCATATTTTGTTGTAAACTCTTTCCTCTCCCATTTTCTTGGTCTACTGTATTGACAGCTGCATGGGGATGGTTATTTTTAAAACGCCGGTATGGGGTCATTAAACAACGAGTTAATGCTTTATCTACTTCTTCCGCCATTGAAAGAACATCCTTTCTCCAGCCAATGAAATCATTATTGAACCAGATCTGGCCAGCATTACACAAAACATTATTTTTGTCTCCATTTTTTTTCATCTCTTCATTAGCTACATCGATGATACAAATATTATGCTTTCTTACTCCACGGATTCGAAAGTAATCTATTGTTTTTAAGCATTCATTACACCCATCACTATATATAGTCACACATCCATCCAGTTCAACTTGTTGTGGGGTACCGCTTGATACTGTATTGAAATACAAAACTCGTGGAGGCAATTTATCTTTTTCAATTTTGTTTTTCAAACATTTGTCTAATGCTGGTTCCAATGTACCGATCTCATCCATTTCTTTTATTTCATCATATCCTCCAACAAAATCATCGTTAAAGAATATCATCGCACGGCGATATTTTTGTGCAGATAAGAACTTCTCTAGTAATATCTGTCCTATATTGGGATACACTAGCAAATTAACTATACTGAAATCTAAGTCGTCGAAATACTGGTGGTATTTATCTATTAACAATTTTCCAATGTTATGTGCTTCCTTTTCACCTCCCCCCTCGCCAAAGAAGACAGTGATACGACTGAAGAATAATTTGTTCTTACGGAGCCGACGCTGTAAAAATGCAAGTTGGGCAGATGATTTGTGTAATTCATAAATAACTTCATAAGCTTTGGCTGCATAATGTAATGGAGTTTTTCCATGTAAACATGTAGCTTCAACACTTGCGCCATTTTTGCATAGTAAATGACAAACAGCAGGAGAAAACGCTTTTTGACAAGCCAGCATTAAAGGGGTCTGGTGTTTATCGTTCATTGCATCCACCGTTACATTTGTATTTAACAATAATTTTGTTATCTTTACATCGCCTTTCATTGCAGCAAGATGTAAGACGGAATAACCAAGATGATCCTTCATATTAACGTCTGCCCCTGCATCAATTAAAATGGAAACTAGTGCTGGTAAAGTTGTTTTACGACTGACACAAATATGGAGTGCGGTAAAACCTAAAGCAATTCCATAGGCTTGATGCTGTCCAACTTCAAGACACACAGCTTGATTAACATTGACATTCGGTTTAAACATTTTTTTTATCAATATTGGTACATCCTTTCCATGCTTTTGTTTTTTTTGGCATAAAATTCGAGCTGCTTCTACATGACCATTTAAAACTGCTATCATCAATGCTGTAAATCCATTGGATGCGACAATATTTGGGTCGCAACCGACGTGATAGACTCGCATATCTTGGTGTGCGTAACCAAATTCATCCATATTCCAACCTTGGTTATATTTTAAAAGTCGTTCCATTACTTCTTTGTCTCCCCACCTGCATGCGTAATGCAGTGCCGTCATACCGAGACTATCCACAAAATTTGGACTGGCGAAGGTCACAAAATTAGAATTAAAATCTCTATACTCTCTTAAGAGCACGTTAACGAAATGTATATTTTTTAATTTTAAACATAAAAGCAACGCATTGGAATAAGATCTATAGACATTTATTATTGTTTCAGCATTTTCATCGTATTTACTAAATCCCTGTTTCAAAGTTGCAGAACCTTCATCTACTACTTGAGTTTCTTCCACAACTATTGGTATATCAATGAAACGATATCCGCTATTGTTAAAACTATTTAACGTGATTTGATTTCGCTGTTCATGTTCTTGTTTTACTAAACTTTTACACCATGTCCTGCATATACATTCTATATGATATGTAAATTTCGTCCCACTTGTTGAGCTTTGTATCACTTTAAAAAGTAATTCACCTAGCGAATCGCAAAAAACACGTCGGTGCTTCCCCCAGTAGCTCTGATTTTTTTCCTTTGCTTCTATGTAATTATGATACAAAAAATTGCACGAAAATTCATAATATTTTCTCGGCGTCCTTTCCTCTCGTAGTTCAAGCAAGATTAAAAATTCTTTTAGCGGGTAATACGATTTATCAATTACTTGATAGTTTCCATAATCTTCCTGTATTATTCCTTTGCTAGTTTGCCGTTGAAGTTTTTTAGCATTATTATTAAATTCTTTTTCTATCATACTTTCTACGCTGCTTTTACGACGATAAAAAAGACTTTGATCAATATTTTCCCTATTATCATGTTCGGCTACATATGAGATAAATTGATTTAAATAATCGCAACAAACACTATAAAGATGATCAGCACCAGTATATAACAGACCTGTATCTTCCTTTTCATTTAGATTATTACTACTTTTGACATATTCAATACTCTTTTTTATAAATAAAGCGTATGTCGAGGGTGCTAAATCGCATGTTTCATCAAATATAAAAATAATTTGATGTAGAACCCAATGCGCCATTACGAAACATTGATATTTATCACTTAAATATGGTATGAATTTTTCTAACCACAATTCTTTTATATGTGCCAATGTTACTCTCATTTTTAATGCTTTTAACGATATCATTATAAACGAGCGGAAAGCACGTTCACATTTTCTTGACATACTTATTATTTTTGATGCTGGATCGCATGTTAAATACCCTGGGATGTACAAATGACCATGGTAAAATTCATCTTTCTTATCAAAAATTTTAATTTCGTAATATCCAACAAAGTCAATTCCGTTATGATTTGAATGAGTTGGTTTCCACGTTATTTCTTCAAATAGAGTGGCTCTTCTTGTGGGTAATTTTATTGAATGAAAGATAGCAAATTTATTGTTGTCATTATTTTCTTTCGGTTTTCCGGCAACAGGAAAGACATCATCTACAAATTTGATTTCAATTATATTCATTTGAGATAAGTGACGGACACCACTGCTACTTTGATTCTCGCTATTTTTATCTTTAATTTCATAAACTTCATTGACATATTCAGATCGTAATTCCATTCCCTCTTCAATGCCAATAAATCTCTTTTTCGTTATATCGGATTTTTTTTTATCATTTTCATTCTTCCCTTCTTCATCAATTGAATCAAATATAACAATATCTTCTTCACTTTGTAAAAAATCTGTTGATAATTTCAGCCTACCCAATTTAGGTTTAGAAATTCTTGACCCGGTTGTACTGTGGCGAAAGCTGAAAGAGCCATTACTTTTGAGTACATTTTGTACAGATTTAGAAATATTATTCCTTTTTCCTCGAAAGGATTTATGACTTAATGAAGGTTTAAGTTTATTCCTGCCTTGTCTTTTATTCTTATAACTTATTGCTTCAGCAAACGTTTTGCAATGCAAAGCGGCTTGAAGTGCAATTTCTTCTTCAAACCCCACACCAAGTAATGATATATACAAATCTTCTTGTTTTTTATTGTTTTTAAATTTTTCTTTGATTGAAATTGGAATATTGTGCAAATTTTCCTCTGTACTTGCATCATTCTTCATGTTGATAGATGTTTTTGTCCTTATCATTGAGCGTCTTGCCTTGTAGATTTTTAAAGATTT
>Ga0115011_10003585_pt1 | contig 10564 bp, 5 predicted proteins | sample TroAtlMetagenome_2_FD_88705 | JGI IMG/M metagenome (GOLD analysis project Ga0115011, IMG submission 88705) | Marine eukaryotic phytoplankton communities from Atlantic Ocean - Tropical Atlantic ANT8 Metagenome | ecosystem: Environmental > Aquatic > Marine > Oceanic | place: Tropical Atlantic... | reverse complement strand
TGTTCCTCACCTGCTTGGCCTCTGCCTTGGCGTTGTTGATTCTCTTCCTGCTCCTCGTTGGGTTGGCCCTGGCCTTGACCGGGTTGGCTTTGGCCTTCGTTCTGGGCGAGTTCCATCTCACGCTCAACCTCCTCGCGCAATTCGTCGAGCCGATCAGCGGCAAAACGCATCGCGTCCTCGTCGCTGCCGATGATCTTCTCGGCAGCATTCTCGACCGTGCCGCGTAACTCAGAAATGTTCTCGGTCAACCCTCGCTGAATGTCGCTGGTTTCATTGGGCAGATTGTTACGCATCAGCAACGACAACTGGTCGAGTGACTCCTCCATGTTATCCTGCCGGGCACGACGGACACCATCTTCCAGCTCCTGCGATAACAGCTTCTCCGACTCCTCGGCCTCGCGGGAGACCTGCTCCATTTGCTGCAGCAAGTCCTCAAGTTGTCCCTTCTGCGACTCGGCCATGTCGAGAGCCTCCTTGAGCTCGCCCTCATCGCTGAGAGAGCGGAAGGTCTTCTGCCGGTCCTCCTCGATGGCCTTGTTCAACTCACTTTGCGTGTTGTCGAGCTCGCGCGCTTCCTGTCGCATCTCGCGCATGGCATCGGCAAATTCATTGGCGGTCTGCTCTTTATAGTCCTCCTCGACCTCATCAAGGTTCCGGCTGGCGCGCGAGCCGGAGTTGGCGGCTTGCGAAAGCTGTTGTTGCTCAAGGTTGCGGGCGGTCTGCTCCATCTGCTCGCGGGCCTCATCGAGTTGCTGGCGCGACTCGGCAAGCTCATCGTCTTGGCTGCGATCCATCCGTTGCTGAACCTCGTCGAGGTCGTCGATGAGGTTGCGCTGCTCGTCCTGAAGCCGCTTGAGTTCGCGCTCGATACGCTCGCGCTCAGCCTCGTCCCCAGCGTCGAGCAGGGCAATCTGCAGTTCCTGCAGGCGCTGGTTCAGATCCGACTGCCGCCGCGCGAGTTCCTTGAGTCGGTTGAGCGTCTGCAACTGCTCAGCGCGCTCGCCCTGCTGCTGGGCCTGTTGTCTTTGCCGCTCGGCCTTGCTCTCCAACTCGTAATTGTTTTGCGTGTCCTGCATGTCGAGCTGATCAAGCTGGCGCTGGGCGCGGTTGCTGTTGCCGCGACCCTGCTGTTGCTGGCGTTGTTGCTGGGCCTGCTGGCGGGAAACGCGAAACTCATTCTCGCGCAGTCTCTGTAAATGCTGTAGCGCAGTCTGCTCCTCCATGATCGCGGCGGAGAGTGCTTGGCCAAGCGCGTCGCCGCTGGAGTCTTTCGCCTTGGCCAAGTTGTCGGCAGCGGCCTGCATCGCCTCGTTGGCCTGATATGCCTGGCCGCCGGACTCGGAGTCCTGCAACAGCGCCGACGCCTGCTCGAGCATGCCGAGTAACTCGCCCTGAGAATCGGCCACGACCTGTATATCCTCGGCCAGTTTCTCGTCGGTGGCCTTGCGGCGCTTGATATTCCACGTGGCGCTGATGATGTCCTTCTGCGAATCGAGCAGGTTGGCGATGGACTGTTGCTGCTCACCCCCCTGTTCACCGCCTTCGCCCTGCTGTTGCTGCTGGCGCATGCCCTCGGTGGCGGATCGGTTTTGGCGGAAGATTTCCTCGAACGGCCGCACCGTGGCGAAGAATAAATCGCTGTATCCCCGGCGCAACTTGCCATCTCGGTCACGGTCGTCGGCCCACAGGAAATAACTCACCACCTGCCCCACCTCGACACCCAAATCCTCCATCCGAAGCACGTGGGCAACAGCGAGCTTGTTGGTGGACAAGTCGGCGGCGGCGAGGGAAAGATACTGCGGTTCCTCGCCGGCCAACTGGTAGCCGATGCCGGCATCGGCCAGCCCAAAGTCGTCGCGCACCACGCCCTGCAGTCGCATCTCCTCGATGGCCGACACCTCGGTATCACCCGTGGGCGCCTCAAACTTCAGCGCCGGGGCGGCGTTCTCGAGCACGTTGAAAACATACAGGGACGGGAAACGGTTCGTGCGCTCGTCGGCATCCTCAAGGTGCAACTCGTAACGAAACTCGCCGGACTCGTTGAAGTCGCGCAGGAGCTGAAACTGCGAACTACCATCGGCCAGTTGCTGCAGCGGAATGTCTTCGCCCTCGCCGTCGCGGGTCTTGAGCACCGCCGACGTGAGCGGCTTGTTGAATTGAAAATCGAACGTCAAGCCGGTGCCCTCGACGGCGGTGAGGCGGCGTGTGTTGTTGATGACCTTGTCGTCGCGGCCAGTGAACTCCGGGTAGTCGAGCTTGGCCTGCGACGACTTAAGCTCCGGGAACTCGAACACCGACAACCGGTACAGCTCCCCCTGTTGTCCGTCGTAAACCACCCTGTACACGGCGTTCGATTGCACGTTCGACAGGCGGTAGCTGTAAGTCGGGTCGTCGAGGCTTTGCACCATCTTCATCCTCCGCGGGGCCTGCCCCGGTTCCTGCACAGTCAACTGCACCTCGGACCGAACATCGGCGAACTTGGCCGAGACGATCAGGCTCGTGCCGCGCTCGATCTCGGTGTGGCCCGGCATAACCTCGACGCCGACCTTGGCCAAGCGCGCCGCTGCGCCGCCGCCAATTCCCGGCAATTGAAACGTCGCCAGCGCAAACACGACCAAGGCGACGGCGTGGTAAAGATGCGTCTGAGCCAGGCGGCCGTTGACCTCGAATTCCCAGCCCTGCTCGTGGGCCGCGCTGAGTGCATCAGTCAGCACCCGCTGCTGCAGGTAGTCGAGTTTGTCAGGATCGTTTTTTGCAATCTGCTCCGAAGCAGTCTCAAGCAGCTTGTTAAGACCTGGATGGTGTTGCTCGATCATCCGAACGATCTCAGCCAGCGTCAGCCAGTCTACAAGCAGCACTTTTACGAAAACCAGAGTCGCCACAGCAGCGGCACTCGTCCCGATGATAGGCCAAGCAAGACGTATATCGATGCCAGTCGCCTCAAGCGCGATGGCGCCGAGACAGGCCACGGCGCAGGCGGCCCAGCAAATGGCTAGGCCGGAGTAAAGTTTCTGCCGACGATGCTGCTGACGATGGAGCATCAGGAATTCCTGAAGTGTTTTTGGCTCGTTCATGTCATTGCGGGTTCTGCCGTCCGGCTGCCCTTCGCGGCCAGCACGGTTTCAAGAGTGACAAATAAAAGCACCGCCGCCAAGGCCCACTGCCAGTATTCGCGACGGTGCGTCTCCGTTTTTTTCGCCGACTCGACGGCGAGCGGCGCGGCTGCCGGGGAGCTCATCGGCAGGCCGATTTTTTTAAATTGCTCCATGACGATCGGCTCCGTGCGACTCTCCGCCGCCGTGAGGTTCACCGCGAACGTCTCCGACCAGCCATTGCCCTTCACGGTATACAGGCCAGGGGCCGTCGGCCTGAAAATGGTATCAACCGATATCGCCACAGCCCCGTCGCCGGGCGGTATGACGGTGACGCCGCCGCCTTGGCCGTTGTTGAACCGTGTCACGTCGACCTCACGGCCAACCACAAACTGCCGCGACTGGGTTTTGCCATCGAGCACCGGCTGGAGGATCGAGTAGAGCAGCGGGATAAACTTGGTCGAGAGCGCGAGCTGGCTGTCGGCCGGTGTCCAGCCAGAAGCCATCACCAGCAACCGGCCGTCACGGGCTACGACCCACGCCGGCTGGCCGGAATCAAATCTGGCAATCACGTCGATGCCTTCGTCAGGAAGGTTTTGCAACTCGCGATGTTTCCAAAAGTGCAGATTCGTGAAGTCATTGAATCGCGCGTCGCCGAACACCTTCAAAATTTCGTGGTCCAGCTTGAGCTCCTCGAGCAGCGCGTAGTCGCTCGACGCGATGTCGCGAACGACAACGCCGTCCGCACCAAGCCACTGTCCGAGGTTCGCGGCTTGGCTCGGCGACTGCACGACCATCAACGCGGTGGCACCGCCCTCGATCGCCTGGCCAAGCGCTTGTGCCAGCGGATCGTCGACGGCATCTCCGATGACAAACAAGTCGGCCTCCGGCAGCGAGCCGGTCGATTTGCCGCTGATCGCCTCGACCTGAAAATCAAGAGTACTCGACTGCTGAAACGCACTCGCCAGATAAAACAGCGAGCCTTCGGCATCGTTCGGTTTGTCCTCGCCAATGTAAACGATGCGCACTGTCTGCTGCCGGCTTTGCGCGAAATGAAACTGGTTGTCGAACTCCGCCGTGTCCCCCTGGATGGCCAGTCGCTCGACGGACTTCCCCACCCATTCGCCCGGCAACTCGACGACCCGGCTGCGGCCCGGCGGGACGTGCACCTTTTGGCTGAGAGTCTCGCCGGCAGTCGTGTGCGCCAAAAACTCCAGCTCATCGCTGATGCCGTTGGCTGAGTTGCTGATGCGGAACGACGGCGCGGCCCCAGCGGTGGCCCACGGCATGCGGGAGGCGACCTGCTCGATACCGGCGTTACCCTGGTCGTCCTCACCTATCTGCTTGAGCGTCACCCTGATGCCGGTAGGCCATTCGTAACCCTGCACAGCGTCGAGGTGGCTACCCTTCTGCATATCACTGATGACGATAATCTCACGCCTGGCCAAGGGCTGTTCGTCCGCTTCCGGCTCGGCCTCCTGTATCGCCTCACCGACGAAAACAAGCGCTTGGCCAAGGTTGCTCCCGCCGAAGCCCGGCTTGGCCAAGCGCTCGAGTTGGGTGTTCACCTCCGCCTCGGAAGCGTTGCCGAGCCACGACTTGACCTCGGCCAACGACGCCGTCGAGTCATCGTAGGCGATCAGCGTGAAGCGGTCGCCGGGGCCGAGTTGGCCAAGCGCGGTTTGCACCTTGGCCTTGGCCTGCTGCCACAGATCGCCGCGCTGCATGCTGGCGCTGCGGTCGAGCAACACGGTGACCCATTGCCGGTCTCGCCGCGCCGCATCGGCGGGATCGTCCACGGTGACGAACGGCCGCGCAAAAACGAAGGCCAGCAACATCAGCACGAGACAGCGCAGCAGCAACAACAGCAGGTGCGTCGGCCGCCGTTTGCGCTCCACCGGCGGCTTGGTCTTGTCGAGAAACATTAGGCTGCTGAACGCCTGTTTATTTTTCGGCCGATCGTGCAGCAGATGCAGGATGATCGGGATGGCCAGTGCAAGCGCGCCCAACAGGTAAAATGGTGTCAGAAAACTCATGCGGCACTCCTCCCGTTTGAGCGGCGCTGCCGAACAACGGCGCGCGCGGGACGTTCCTCGAGGAAGCGCTTCAACACCCGCTCGAGCGGCTCGGCGGTGGTCACGCGGAAACCAGGGATGCCCTGCGCGCTAAAAACCGCGTCGAGTGCGGCGTTGTGCGCGTTGTATCTTTCCTGATACGACTCCCGGGCCATTCCCGGGTCGAGGATGATGTTTTGGCCGCTCTCCATGTCCTCAAAAATCGCGGCATCCTCGAAATTGAAATCGACCTCGAGCGGGTGCAGCACCTGCACAGCGCGTACATCGTGCCCGGAGGCGGTGAACAGACTCAGGCAGCGTTCCAACTCGGCTAGCGGCGAGAGGAAATCGGACACGAGCACGATCATGCCGCGCTTGCCGACGAGCGAGGCGAGTTTCTCCAGCGCCTGGCAGAGATCCGTGGCGTTGCCGGCCGGCTGGGCCTCGAGCCGACCAAGGATCGTTTTCAACTGGTCCCGCCGGTAGCGCGGCGGGATGAACTCGCGCACGTCGCGGTCGAATGTTGCCAGACCAACGGCGTCGCGCTGCTGCGTGAGGAACCACGCCAATGACGCGGCGAATGTGCGGGCGTAATCGCTTTTCTTGACGCCGGCATCGTCACCGCCGAACTCCATCGACTTGGAAAAATCAACCAGGAACATGCAGCGCAGGTTGGTTTCGTCCTCGAATTTCTTGATGAACTCGCGGTCGGTCCGCGCCATCACTTTCCAGTCGAGGAAACGGACGTCATCGCCGGGTGAATATTCGCGATACTCCGTGAACTCGGTGGAAAAGCCGGTGCGCGGACTGCGATGCAATCCGCTCATGAACCCCTCAACCACGGCACGCGCCCGGAGCGAAAGGCTGCTGATTTCCATCAGGGCTTTCGGGTCTAAAAAACGGTGCGTTGTGGTGGAACGACTCACGGCACGCGAACGGTCTCAAGGAGTTTCTCGACGACTTTGTCGGCATCGACCCCTTCGGCCTCGGCCTTGAAATTGGGCAGGATGCGATGGCGCAATACCGGCACGGCGAGCGCCTTGACGTCGTCCGGCGTGACGTGGGAGCGGCCCTGCAACAGCGCGCGCGCCTTGCTGCCGAGGATCAGCGCCTGCCCGGCTCGAAGGCCCGCGCCCCAGTTGACCCACTCATTGACAAAGTCGGGTGTGCCTTTCTGGCCGGGACGCGAACTCGCGGCCAGGCGCACGGCGTAACTCACGACCGAGTAGGCCACCGGCACCTTGCGCACGACACCCTGGATGCGCACCACCTCCTCGGCACTGAACACGGGGTTCAGCTGCACGTCGTCGCGCCGGGTGGTCTCGCTAACGACGCGCACCTCGTCCTCCTCCGGCAGGTAGTCGATGAACACATTGAGCATGAATCGGTCGAGTTGCGCCTCCGGCAGCGGGTAGGTGCCCTCCATCTCAATCGGGTTTTGCGTGGCGAGCACGAAAAACGGCTTGGGCAACTCACGGCTTGTGCCGCCGACGGTCACCTGTTTTTCCTGCATCGCCTCGAGCAGCGCGGCCTGCGTCTTGGGCGGCGTGCGGTTGATCTCGTCGGCCAGCAGGACGTTGGTGAACACCGGGCCTTTGACGAAGCGTAGCTCCCGCCCGTGCTCGCCGTCTGTGAGAATCTCGGTGCCGGTGATGTCCGCCGGCATGAGGTCGGGCGTGAACTGGATACGATGAAACTCGAGGTCAAAAATCCCGGCGATGGCGCGCACCATCATCGTCTTGGCCAGGCCGGGCACGCCGGTAATAAGGCAGTTGGCACCAGCGAAGAGCGTAACGAGAATCTCCTCGACCGCCGCCTTCTGCCCGATGATGACCCGGCCAAGTTCCTGTTCTATTTTCTCGCGGCTGGCGGCGATCTGCTCGACCGCCAGGCGATCCTGCTCATGTGTGGTTTCTGTGGTTTCCATGTTTAGTGAGTCATTGAATAAAAAATAATGTTGATGCCCATCGGGTACGCCTTTGGCTCGGAGAATACCTTGAAATACCACTCGTTGCGGCTCTCCTCCTCCCAGCCGTCGCCGAGGTCGGTGTTGTGGCAGAAGATCGCCATCAACCGACCGGCGTCGTCGTAAACCCCGCGGTAGTGCGGTGTCTCCGCGTCGGTTCGCTCCCAAGTGATGCCGTACCGCGCGCCTTGGATGGCGGTCCGAGGGTTGGGCACCTGCGGCTTTTCCTTTAGCGGAAACACGCCCTGGAACACCTCGTGCTCAAGCGGCAGCTCCACGATCTCCCGCGCCGGGAACACTCGCCGAAACTCGCGCTCGAAATTCCGCCACTCGGCCTCGCCCCAGAAATCGTCCACCATCAGGAAGCCGCCGGTGAGCAGGTACTTTCGCAGCGCCTTGACCTCGTTGTCGTTGAAGGTCAGTTCGCCGGGTTCAATGATATAAATAAACGGGTAGTGAAATAGCTTGTCCTCGGTCAGGTTAAGTACCGTACCATCCGGATCGACCTTGAGGGCGGTAAGCTGCTGCAGACGAAATGACATGTTTAGGTCGCTCTCGGGATAATCGATTGACCACTTGCCTCGGCCACGCCAACCGCCTCCCCTCGAGTCGTACTGGATGCGAGCAAAGGTAAACGTGTCGTTGGGCAGTTCCTCGTCTCGTTCCCAGTTTTCTACACCGCCGCGTTTGTCACGTTCGCCTCGACGCCAATTGTGCTGGCTCCACGCCGCGAGCGTAGCCAGCGTGAACACGGCAATCACCAGGCCAAGGCCAAGCCAGCGTGAAGGTTTCCGGAAGGAATTCATTGCGCCTTGGCTTCATCAGCGGTCGAATCCGGCTTGGCCAGGCGAATGAGCAGTTTCTGCGCGGCGCGAAACCGTGGCGCATCCTCGAGCGCCTGCAGCACGTGGCGCCTGGCCTCATCCGTCGCCGTGTCAGCCAGTGCTGTGGCCAGACGGAAATGCAGATCCACCGGGTCGGCTGGATCGAGTAATAGCAGGCGCGTAAGCGGCCGAATGGTGTCATTAGGCCTGCCAGTTTTCTGAGCATTGAGTGCCATGAAACGATGGCCGATGGGTGAGAGTGGGTTGGCAGAAAAGAAACGCTTGGCTAGACGATCTACCGCTGACCAATTTTCGCGCTCGGAGTGGATCTCCATCAACCGCCCGTAAAGTTTTGTCGCTGCATCCTCAATGGCGGCCCATTGCTCAAGAACATCCAGCTCATCCTCCGCCTGACCAAGCTCGCGGTGCGCTCGGGCGAGCATGCCGTAGGGCGAGCCAGCGCCGCGCTGTCTTGGGTGGAGCTTGATCGATCTCTCGAGGAGCGGGATTGCCTCGAGGAATTTCTCCTCCTCGACGAGGTTGGCACAGGTGGTGTTGAGCGCCCATATGTTGTTTGGATTGGCCTCGAGCCAATCGACGATTGCATTTTTTTCGAGCGGATTGACCTCGAGCGGATTCGGCTTGGCCAAGTCCGCATCAGGAGCGAATGCCTTGGCTAAGCCGGTGGCAAACACGGTGAACCCTTCCTGAAGCTTGGCCAATGGGGCGGCATGCTTCTCGATCGCGATGTTAATGAACACGCCCTGACCAAGATCATGCAGAATATTGCTGATGCACGCCTCACCGAAATTTTTAATGAGATACTCAACCACGAGCGACGACTGGTAATAGGCGAACTGGATATGCTCAGGGCTCTTGGGTACTATAAAGGCCATACTTAGCCGCTCGATTGGTGTCATCTCGCCATCGAGGATGAAGTTGCGGTACTCCGGCGTCATTTGCTCACCCCACGATCTATGTCTCAGCCGTTCCTCGTAAACGGAGATGCCCTCGCTGAACCAGCGCGGCATTTTGTTACGTGTTTTTTGCAGAGTAATGACGTGGCAGTACTCATGCCAGAGTAGCGACTGCCAATTCTGCTGAAACCCGATAAGCGACTTGGGGCTGTTGGCCGTGATCAGCTTGCCGAAGCAGACGCCCATGTAGCCATCGCCGCCCGGGATGCCAAACGTCCGCACGGCAAAGTCCTTTTTCTCGGGGAAAATCTCGACGATCACCGGGCCTTCAATTTGCGTGTCGTATTTTGCTGAAAATAAATCGCGGGCCTCGGTTAGCAAGTCGATCGCCTCATCGCCGTAAAGCGCCGCCTCGTCGCGGGTCATCCGCAGCAAGAAGCCGTTCCGGTCGATCGTCACGTATTTTTTCAGCGTGTCGTAAAGAGTGAGAAGGTTGAACGTGGTCACGTCGTAGCCATCAGCATCGTGCGCCTCCCCCGCCAGTTTCCAACCTTCCTCATCCTGGCCAAGCCGCAGCAAATCCTGCGCAAGTTGCGTCTTGGCGGAGATATAATCCTTACTGAAAGCCAGTGCCTGCCGCTGATGCGCCGCGCCTTCGGCGAAGAGGTATTTCGACGAGAGCTTTTTCCCTATCTCGTGGTCCACCAGCGGGTTCGTCTTCCAATACTTCAAGCCGCTCTTGCGAGCCTCCCTGGCTTTATCCGGCTCGTTTCGAACGGTATGGATCGCAGCCTGCAGCGCCCAACTCCCAGCATGATGCGGGTTAATTTTGAAGATGGCCTTCAGGATACCTTTGGCCGTTTCATACTGCTCGGCATCGACCTGGTTGTGAGCCTGCAACAGCAGCGACGGAATATGGTCAGGATTGGTGAACATCGCCGTATGCAGCGGTTCCTCCATTTGCGAAGGGTCGCTCTCGGCGTAGGCCTTGGCGAGGCCATACAGCAGATCGGCGTCCTCAGGATAATGCCCGATCGCCCTAGTGAAAGTGCTGCCGGCCAGCTTGAAATCGCGCTTAGCCAAAGCCAGTTCGCCGGTGGCCAACAAAGCCTCACGATTCTCAGGGTCGGACTGGAGCACGCGGTCAAATAAGTTCTCCTTAACTTGCTTGGGGTCGGAAACGGCAGCCTTGAGCAGTGCGCGCCCGATGAAGACAAGCGTGTTCTCATCGCTGATGGCCCGTTGTCCATTGAGGAACTCAATGATGATCTTCAGCATTTTGCCTGACTGCTGAGTATCGCCGGTGGCCTCGTAGGCGAGATGAAATAACCAAAGAGCCTCGGCATTGTATCGGTAACGGTAATCCTCCAGCAATTGGGTGGCGAACCGCTTGGCTTCATGGTACTCGCCGGTAGTCAACCACGCTCGAAGCAGCAACAACCGCCAACCGCTGTCGTACTCGTTGGTGGCGATGGCACCCTCGCTGGCCTTGACCGCTTTCGCGTACTCGCCGGTGGCGTAGAGTTGGCGCGCCTCCTTCAGCGTCACCGCCCGCGCCTGGCCAAGCGCAAGGCATAGCAAAGCCAGAAGCGTGTAAAATTGCGGAAATCGATGCATCAAACCCACCACCATGGTCATACCTCCAGAGGACAGATTAAGTTACTATTAACATAAAAAAAAACGAAACTTCGGATCCAAAGAAGCGTCCGTT
>Ga0115011_10003580_pt1 | contig 10571 bp, 5 predicted proteins | sample TroAtlMetagenome_2_FD_88705 | JGI IMG/M metagenome (GOLD analysis project Ga0115011, IMG submission 88705) | Marine eukaryotic phytoplankton communities from Atlantic Ocean - Tropical Atlantic ANT8 Metagenome | ecosystem: Environmental > Aquatic > Marine > Oceanic | place: Tropical Atlantic... | reverse complement strand
TTGTTTAACTATTATTTGGGACGTAGGATTTGGTTATAATGATTACAATGCTGATCAGATTACAGTGTATCGTAAAGGTTTTCCTGGTAAAAATAGAGAATTAAATTTAACATTTCCAAGTGAAGTAGTTAAGTCAATAAAAGTTCGGGTAACGGAAGGCTTAAACCCAAGACGTCAGTTATTTTTATGTTTAAAAGATAGCCGTGAAATACCATTAACAGGAGTTGATCAACCAGCGGCTCTTAACAAGATTGAAAATGAGGCAGTAACCTTAGCAAAATACTTAAATGTATTTTTAGAAACAGAGTAACTCGAAGCATAACCCAAAACCTTTTATTTCTAGTCGGGCGAACGACGGGAATCGAACCCGCGAATGCTGGAACCACAACCCAGTGCCTTAACCACTTGGCTACGCTCGCCTATATTATTAATTATACTTACCACCACTTAGAAAATCCAGAGTGGAAAAAATTACTCGGGCAATTTTTTCTTTAAATACTAGAATATGTACCTTTTTTCCTGCAGGCATTCATTTTCAGTTTTATAAAGTCCGAGCATAAAATTTTTAACGAACCAAACCTGTGACCGGGATATCACCGAAAGAGAAAATATTAGTTGTGGATGATGAATCAAATATTCGTAAGATTTTAGAAACACGTCTCACAATTAGAGGGTATAATGTAATTTCGGCTTCTGATGGTGAGGAAGCAATTCGGTTATTTCATCAAGAACAACCTAATTTAGTAATTTTAGATATTATGTTGCCTAAACTCGATGGTTATACGGTTTGTAGTGAACTGCGAAAAAAGTCAAACGTGCCGATAATTATGCTAACTGCACGTGGTGACATATCTGATCGTGTTATGGGGCTCGAATTCGGTGCCGACGATTATGTTATTAAGCCTTTTTACCCTAAAGAATTAGAAGCACGTGTTAGATCTCTTTTACGGAGAAGCGAAAAAACAAGTAACTATAGTTCGAATAAGTATCTTTTTCAAATTGGAAACCTAACTATTAATACGCAAAAGCAACAAGTTTTTCGTGATAATGCACGTGTGCGTCTAACGGGAATTGAATTTAGTTTACTCGAATTATTGATTACAAATGCAGGTGAACGTTTATCACGCGCGTATATTTTAGATACGGTTTGGGGCTATACTCCTGAGCGTTATTTGGATACGCGAGTTGTTGACGTTCATATTTCACGCTTGCGATCAAAACTTGAAATTGACCCAGGTAAGCCCGACTTAATTCTTACAGCTCGTGGTACAGGCTATATGTTTCAAAAGATTGTTCAATAATATAATTTTCTCAAAATTTCCATTCTCTTTCCCCCAAAAGTATCGTAAACAATTTTATTGCCTTCGAAAATTTACCTAAAATTTATTGCATATAAGATGCGGATTACATAATGCTTGATCGAAACAAAAATATTTATAAGTATCTTTTGCCTAATCTACTTGACGTTCAACGAGCAAGTTATTGTTGGTTTCTTGAAAAGGGTTTTGTTCAAGAGCTTCGTACTTTCTCAGTTATACGAGATTATTTAGGCGATTTGGAATTAAATTTTGCAACAAAATTTTATACTATAAATCCTCCCCGCTATACTTTAGAAGAAGCAAAGCGTAAAGATGCAACTTATAGTGTTCGTATTTTTATCCGTGCCCAACTTAATTACCTAGAAGGAGCCGACCCACAAGAAAAGCAAGTCTTTTTAGGTGATATACCACTTATGACGGATAGCGGAACATTTTTAGTAAATGGAATTGAGCGTATTATAATTAATCAGATTGTTCGTAGCCCTGGTATTTACTATAAAAGTGAAGCAGATAAACAAGGGGTTAGAATTTATACAGCAAGTTTGATCTCTAATCGAGGCACATGGGTTAAATTTGAAATTGATAAGGATGACTTAGTATACATAAAAATTGATAAAGCAAAAAAATTCTCAATTTTTGTTTTTCTTAAGGCCCTCGGACTAGATAATCAAGAAATTTTTAACTCAATTGAAAATATTAATTATTTCCGAAAAACGAGCAATACTGACGAGCAACTAACAACGGAACAATGTTTGTTAGAAGTCCATAGCCACCTAAAACCAGAAGAACCGGCTACTGCAAAAGGGTGTCAGAAATTATTATATGCAAAATTTTTCGATTCTAAAAAGTATGATTTAGGCTATGTTGGTCGCCATAAATTAAATCAGGCCCTAATGCTCGACATTGATTCAGATGTTCGAATTTTAACTTCTTTAGACCTAATCGGTATCATTAATCAGTTAATAAGGTTCCGCTTCATGCCGATTGTAAGTGATGACATTGATCATTTAGGAAATAGACGTATAAGATCAGTTGGAGAATTGATGGCGAATCAAATTCGTATTGGCTTAAATCGCCTCGAACGTGTTGTTAGAGAACGTATGGCCATTTGCGAGCACTCTTATCTCCGTGTTAATACACTTGTTAACCCTAAGCCTCTTGCCGCATCTATTCGCGAATTCTTTGGTTCAAACCCATTATCCCAATTTATGGACCAAACTAACCCATTGGCGGAATTAACACATAAAAGGCGGATATCGGTTTTGGGGCCAGGGGGTATAGCACGTGATCGCGCCGGATTTGTTGTTCGTGATATTCACCCAAGTCAGTATGGTCGAATATGTCCTGTAGAAACTCCAGAAGGTCCAAATGCTGGTCTAATTGGATCTTTATCTACATACGGGAAAATTAATGCTTATGGCTTTATTGAAACTCCGTTTTATAAAGTTAAACAAGGAAAAGTTTTAAAAGATCTACCTCCAATTTATTTGGATGCGATCGCAGAGGAACAATATAAGTTAGCTGCGGGTGATGTCGCCACTGATGAACATGGTGTTCTAAAGCAACCCGATGTCCCTGTACGCTACCAACAAAATATTGTTACAGTTTCAAAAAATGAAGTCGACTACATTGCCGTTTCACCAATCCAAGTTGTTTCATTAGCAACTTCATTAATTCCATTTTTAGAACATGATGATGCTAACCGAGCCCTAATGGGATCAAATATGCAACGTCAATCAGTTCCTTTACTATATGCTGATGCGCCACTTGTAGGAACAGGTTTGGAAAGTCAAACGGCACGTGATTCTGGCATGGCAATTTTAAGTTCTAATTGCGGTAAAGTTGTTACTTTATCGGATGAGCAAATTGTGGTCCAAGATAAAAATGGTAATCAGTTAATTTACAATTTAACAAAATACAAGCGTTCTAATCAGGATACTTGTATTAATCAAAAACCATGCGTTTCATTATATGAAAAAGTTCGCGTAGGACAGCTTTTAGCTGATGGTACTTCAACGGAAACTGGTGAATTAGCAGTTGGGCAAAACATTTTAATCGCCTACATGCCGTGGGAAGGATATAATTATGAAGATGCTTTTGTTGTTAATGAGCGTTTATTATATGACGATCTGCATACTTCAATTCATATTGAAAAATTTGAAATTGAATCTCGCCAGACAAAACTTGGAGCGGAGGAAATAACCCGTGATTTACCAAATGTCAATGAAAAAAGTTTATCGAAACTTGATGAAAATGGAATTATTCATATTGGCTCGTGGGTTGAACCTGGCGATATATTAGTTGGTAAATTAACTCCCAAAGGTGAGTCGGATTATTTACCTGAAGGTAAGTTACTTCGAGCGATTTTTGGTGAAAAATCTCGGGATGTTAGAAATACGTCCTTAAAATTACACCATGGTGTCAATGGACGAGTTTTAGATGTTAAGATTTTTTCTCGGGCGAACCAAGATGATCTGTCACCAGGCACAAATGAGGTTATAAAAGTTTATATTGCCCAAATCCGTAAAATACAGATTGGGGATAAAGTTGCCGGTCGCCATGGAAATAAGGGCATTATTTCAAAAATCTTGCCACGGCAAGATATGCCTTATCTTCCTGATGGAACGCCTGTCGATATCCTGTTAAATCCGTTGGGAGTTCCATCACGAATGAATGTAGGGCAGATATTTGAATGTTTATTAGGCTTAGCGGCAGAACACCTAAATGCAAGATTTAAAGTAATACCTTTTGATGAAATGAATGGTGTGGAAGCATCGCGAGGTTTCGTAAATAATACTTTAATGGAAGCTGCAGAGAAACAACCATGGGTTTTTTCAACCCAGCATCCAGGTAAAATGATGCTAACAGATGGGCAAACTGGAGAAATGTTCGATAATCCAATTACAGTGGGGCGTGCTTATGTATTAAAGTTAGTCCATCTTGTAGATGATAAAATCCATGCACGTTCAACGGGACCGTACTCACTTGTTACACAACAACCGTTAGGTGGGCGTGCCCAACAAGGTGGGCAAAGATTGGGTGAAATGGAAGTATGGGCTCTGGAAGCTTTTGGGGCAGCCTATACTTTACAAGAATTGCTGACGATTAAATCTGACGATATGCAAGGAAGGAATGAAACATTAAATGCGATTGTTAAAGGCTATCCGATTCCTCGACCGGGAACACCTGAATCTTTTAAAGTTTTACTTCGCGAGCTACAGGCATTATGTTTGGATATTGCTGCTTACAAAATAGAAGATACAACTCTATTAACAGAAGATAAAGAAATTAATTTAATGTCAGAGCTAAATAGCTCACGGGACGATCAGTCAGTTGCAAATAATTATTTATTAACCCGTGGAACAACACCTTAATTTTGCTATATAAGTTGTTATACGTATTTTAAAAGTAATTTAATATGCCCCATGGGGACGACAAATCGTAAAAATGGATAGATCTTTTGACTATGTAAAAATCAATTTAGCTTCTCCTTCTCGAATACGAGAATGGGGAGAACGTAAACTTCCAAATGGCCAAGTAGTTGGAGAAATTACAAAACCTGAAACGATAAATTACCGAACATTAAAACCAGAAATGAATGGGTTATTTTGTGAGAGGGTTTTTGGTCCTGTTAATGATTGGGAATGTCACTGCGGAAAATATAAAAGAATCCGCCATAAAGGAATCGTTTGTGAACGCTGCGGGGTCGAAATAATCGACTCAAAGGTTCGACGCCATAGAATGGGTTTTATTGAGTTGGCTTCGTCAGTCACACATGTATGGTATGTAAAAGGTCGCCCTAGTAAAATTGCTTTGATTTTAGGTATGACTGTAAAGGAGTTAGAGCAAATTGTCTACTTTAATTCTTACGTAGTGACGAAAGCAAATAAGGACTTAAATTTATCATATCAACAACTTCTTAGCGAAGCTGATTGGCTCGCGATTGACTATAATGATGATTTTTCGTTAAAAGAAAATACCATATCAATTGGAGCTGAAGCCATAAAAACTCTTTTAAAGAATGTCGATTTACAACAAAGTGCAAGCGAAATTCGCGAATTACTGCCATTTGCAAAGCGTTTTTTCAGCGAAAAACTAATCCGCAGACTTCGTGTTATAAATCAATTTATTGCTTCAAAATTCGATCCTACATGGATGATTTTGGACATTTTACCTGTTTTACCTCCAGATTTAAGGCCGATGGTGCAACTTGATGGGGGTCGATTTGCCACTTCTGATTTAAATGATTTATATAGACGTGTAATTAATCGAAATAATCGTTTAGCACGACTACAGGAAATTGTAGCTCCGGAATTAATTATCCGTAATGAAAAACGAATGCTTCAAGAAGCAGTTGATGCTTTAATAGATAATGGTAAGCGGGGTCGTGCAGTTGTAGGTTTAAATAATCGTCCCCTTAAATCTTTATCAGATATTATTGAAGGAAAGCAGGGTCGATTTAGACAAAATCTTTTAGGGAAAAGAGTTGATTATTCCGGCCGATCAGTTATTATAGTTGGGCCTGAATTAAAGTTAAATCAATGTGGTTTACCGAGCGAAATGGCCATTGAATTATTTCAACCATTTGTTATTCACCGGTTAATTTATGAAGGCCTTGTAAATAATATTAAAGCTGCAAAAAGTATTATTCAAAAAAACGGTCCACTTGCTTGGGAAATATTAGCAAATGTAATGGAAGGACACCCCATTCTTCTAAATAGAGCCCCGACTTTACACCGTTTAGGAATACAATCTTTTGAACCCATCTTAGTAAGTGGTCGCGCAATTCGTTTGCATCCTTTAGTTTGTCCAGCATTCAATGCAGATTTTGATGGAGACCAAATGGCCGTACATATACCACTCTCTTTAGAGGCCCAAAGTGAGGCTAGATTATTAATGTTAGCACCTAATAATTTTCTTTCCCCTGCAACAGGTGATGCTATTTTAACACCAAGTCAAGATATGGTATTAGGATGTTTTTACTTAACGGCGAATAATCCCTCACAACAATTAAACAAAAATCATTATTTTTCCGATTTTGAAGATGCAATTTTGGCTTACCAAAATTCACAAATTCATTTACATACTTTTATTTGGGTACGTTGTAATAATGTAGATTTAACTGAAGATGAAACTTGTTCGCAAACGCAAAGTGGAAATCTAATTTTGACGCATGGAGCTGATATTAAATCTAAGCAGTCTAGTTCACAAGACACCAGAACAAAATATATTAGAACAACACCCGGTCGAATTCTTTTAAATGAGATTTTCCAATAACATATTCCCATGCAACCAGACTTTAAAAAGATCCATTCTTTTGAGAACAACCTAATTAATAAACGTAGTTTAAAAGACTTAATGTACCAAGCATTTTTAAACTACGGTATTGTAAAATCTTCAATTATTGCAGATCGTGTAAAAAATCTGACATTTCATTTTGCCACACAATCAGGCGTTTCTTTAAGTGTTGAAGATCTACGTGTTCCTGCAAAAAAACGAGAGTTAATTGGTTTAACCCGTAATGAAGTTGAAACTACACAAAAACGTTATGAAATCGGTAGTATAACAAGTGTTGAAAAATTCCAAAAAACAATTGATATTTGGAATAATGCAAATAACTTTTTAAAAGATGATGTTTTAACTTATTTTCGCGAAAGTGACCCGTTAAACCCGCTCTATATTATGGCCTTTTCGGGAGCACGAGGAAATATCTCGCAAGTACGTCAGCTAGTGGGGATGAGGGGTTTAATGTCTAACCCTCAAGGTCAAATTATCGATTTACCAATTAAAAGTAATTTTCGAGAAGGTCTAACCGTAACCGAGTATATTATTTCTTCGTACGGTGCAAGAAAAGGATTGGTAGATACAGCCCTGCGGACAGCAGATTCGGGATATTTAACGAGACGTTTAGTCGACGTAGCCCAAGATATTATTGTTCGTGAAAGTGATTGTGGAACTACAGAAGGACTATGGGCCACGGAATTAGCGTCTAATAATTTCTTAAATTTACGCGGCCGGTTACTTGCTGAGCCAATATTTACTCAAGAAGGGAATTTATTTGCGCCTGCTAATACTGAAATAACAGAAACATTTTTACAAACTTTAAAAACTTTAAAAGACCATAGCCCAATTAAGGTTCGCTCTTCGTTAACTTGTACTTCAACGCGGTCTGTATGCCAAAATTGTTATGGATGGCACCTTTCACATTCAAAATTAGTCGATTTAGGTGAAGCTGTCGGAATTGTAGCGGCTCAATCAATCGGTGAACCAGGTACGCAACTAACAATGCGAACATTTCATACCGGGGGTGTATTTTCTGGTGATTTAACGCGCCAAGTGAGATCACCCATGGAGGGTAAAATTGAATATTGGGAAGGGCATAAAGCAAGTTTATTTCGAACAATGCACGGGAAAATGGGTTTCCGGTTAAAAGAAGAGGTTAATTTAATAATAAAAAATTCATTTGGGACAACTATTTCTTTTGAAATTCCAACCGAAAGTTTACTTCTTGTTAATACAGACCAGTATGTCTACGAAAATGAAATTATTGCGGAAATTCAAAAAGATACAAATTTAATTCTAGAAGAAGAACAAAAGGAAATATATAGTGAAACAAGTGGTGAAGTTTTCTTTAATGCCCTAGATGTTAAAGTTCAAGCAGATAAACAAGGCAATATATATAAAACGAATAATAAAGCGGGTCTAATTTGGATTCTACAAGGTTCGTTTTATGAGCTGCCAGCTTTTTCTGAAACACTTCTTAAGCCAGGTTTAAATTTATCGAAAAATACACTTTTAAGTCGAACACCTCTTTATAACAAATACCCAGGTTGGGTACAAATTGATAAGAGTGACAACGGTACCTGTATTTGTGTCCAAAATTTTTCTGTTACGTTAACAAATGCCTTTATTAATGAAAAAGTAGAAAATAGTTCGCGTTTACAAATTAAGACAGACAATCAAGATTTTCAGTTTCAACTTACAACTGAACCAAATAGTGTTTTAAAACAGGGAGATACGATTGCGGTTTTAGATGACAATACATATCGTACAACGACAGGTGGTATTGTTACCTACAGTTTAGAAAATCCTCAAGCATCGAAAAAAAGAAAGAGCGTTAAAAATTTATTTAAAGGTTATTTTTATTGGATTCCTGAAGAAACTTTTAAATTCTCGACTCTCGATGAAGTCCGCCTAAGTTTCAGCAAAAATGAAAGCATCGTAGGGGTAGGTGAAGAAATTATGCCAAATACATTTTCAAAAGTTGGCGGGTTTTTTCAAATTAAAGAGGCAGAGCAAGAAGTAACTATAAAACCTGGGGAATTATTTGAATTAACGTCAGCTGAAAGCCAAATTTTTGACAAATCTGATAGATTCGTTAAACCAGGAAACTTTATTGTTCCAGGAAAAATTATCACCCAACAACTAGTTTACTTAGAATTTTTTGAACTAAATGAAAAGCAATATATATTAGCCCGACCTGTTCAAGTTTTTGAAGTTCCTAAAGAAGAAGATCTTTCTTTATCGCAATCATTTTTCCCTTATAATTCACACGAACATATTAAATTAAAAGTTATTAAACGAGTTTTCTATAAAAATTGGGAAAAGATCATTTCAAATAATGGTATAAATTTACTACAAACGTTTATTGTTTTTGATTTTAAGCAAGAACAAAAACTTGAACCAAGACTCGAATTTACCCCAAGTAAAGTGCCTGGAAAATCGTTTCTTAAAATTGCTTTATACGAAGTGATTAAGACATTTGAAAACAATCGAAAAAGTTCACATTCAAGCTTACCAACAACTACGCGGAATTTTGTTTCAAATAAACAATATGTTGCATCGAATACATTAATTGGCCAAATTGAAACGACAGCAGGATTAGTAAATAAGTTAGCCGCCATCAATCCGCACTTAAATAGTGGCAATATGAAGGAAGTATTAATTTTAAATCCTTCCGACCTAAAAAAGGTTTTTTGTCCAAATGTCGAACTTTTAAAAAAAGTTTCGGTAGGAGATTTAGTTAGAATTGGTACCTTATTAAATGACAATGTTAAATCACCTTACTCTGGCCAAATTCTAGAAATATTCGAAGACCATATTCTAATTCGTTTAAGCCAGCCTTATTTAATTTCCGCGGGAACTATCTTACATGCGACCTCAAACAATTTAGTAAAAGCTGGTGATATCCTAGCTACTCTTGTTTATGAAACAATTAAAACAACCGATATTGTTCAAGGTTTACCAAAAGTAGAAGAGCTTCTAGAGGCCCGTAAAGTATTACATAATGCGCTTTTAGCTCCTTGCCCAGGCTATGCATATGTCCGATTCAATAAACACGGAGAGTCAACTGTACAGCTTATCGGTTTAGATAATGAGGTTCAAACTTTGGCACTTAAACCCGGCATTAAAACTAAATTTAACTCTGGCGATTTTGTTGAAGTTAGTTCCGCTTTAACAGATGGTTTAATAAGCCCGCATACTAAATTAGAGACTTTATTTTCATACTTTAAAAATCGTTATACTTCGTTTGAAGCTTGTAAACTGAGTTTTAAGCTCTTACAGTTATTTTTAATTGGTGAAATTCAAAGAACCTATCGTTCACAAGGAGTTGATATTGCAGATAAACACGTCGAGCTTATTGTTAAGCAGATGACATCAAAAGTTTGTATTGAAGATAGTGGAACAACAACATTTCTACCAGGTGAAGTTTTAAATTTCCAAAAAATGGCAGACATTGCTTTAGTTGCTGAAAACAAAGGGGAAATACCACCATCTTATGTTCCCTTACTGTTGGGTATTACTAAAGCATCTTTAAATAGTGATAGTTTTATTTCCGCTGCGAGTTTCCAAGAAACGACACGGGTTTTAACTGAAGCAGCAATTGAAGGTCGAAAAGATTGGTTAACTGGGCTTAAAGAAAATGTAATCATTGGTCGTTTAATTCCTGCTGGAACGGGATTTAATTATTTAGAAAATCAAGAAAGGTTAGCCAGAGAAAAAGGTGAAATAGATGCAACTTTTCATCGTGAAGCTAAACCTCTATCCGAGAATATTTTAGATCTACGTCTTGTTAAAAAAGAATAAAAACCCTAAAACATTTTTTATTTTATTTTTTTCGAGAAATATAGTATTATTGCATAGGTGGAAAATTTTAATTTAAGCAAAAAAAATTATGGCTCGTTATAGAGGAGCAAAATTGCGTATAACACGCCGTCTGGGAGATTTACCCGGTTTAACGAGTAAAATTGC
>Ga0115011_10003579_pt1 | contig 10572 bp, 10 predicted proteins | sample TroAtlMetagenome_2_FD_88705 | JGI IMG/M metagenome (GOLD analysis project Ga0115011, IMG submission 88705) | Marine eukaryotic phytoplankton communities from Atlantic Ocean - Tropical Atlantic ANT8 Metagenome | ecosystem: Environmental > Aquatic > Marine > Oceanic | place: Tropical Atlantic... | reverse complement strand
ATGAAGGTGAAGCAGCTAGATTGCTAGATGTTCAATCTTCAGAAGTAAAAGATAATAGACTTGACTCTATTAAGGGCATAAATGACAAGTATGACTCTATTGTTGTTTTAAAAGGCTACAGGACTCTTATATCTGATGGAAAGAATATTTATAGATGCCTGGATGGAAGCTCTAAGCTTAGTGTTGCTGGAACTGGAGATATTTTAGCTGGTTTAATTAGCAGTCTTTTAGCTCAAGGAATAAAACCAATGGATAGCTGTAAGCTAGGTGTTGCTATCCATGGTTATTGTGCAGAAAAATCAAATTTTAAATCTGGTTTAATGCCATCAGAATTAATAAATTTAATAAGAGATCGCATTAATCAACTATAAAACCTTCTCCACATGTTGATTCCGAATGCTAACGATAAAAGCCAAGCAAAAAGTTCGACATAGTTAGGATTTGAATTGTAGCCAAAAAATCCTTTAAGGAATTCTCCTATATAGCCCTTGTCGTACATAGGATGATAATAGAGATCTTTAGATTCATCATACCTATAAAGAATTCCTCCTTCGGGAATTTCAGATGTCGGTTTTAATATATCCCATGGTCTAGCAATGTTTTCTTTTTCAATATATCCAGATTTTTCAAGATATTCCTCACCTTCATGAGTGCCGTAAGCAATCATGCCAGATGCTAAAAACACCAATAATAATGTCGTCCCTTTAAAAAAAGGTCTGAGATTTATTCTTTTTCCACCAATAACAATTAAATACCCAATAGTAATTGCTAATATTGCTCCAAGAGCAAAACCAGTATACGAGAATCCATCTCCCCTATCTTGGCCCAATAACATTACAACTGTTTCAAACCCTTCTCTTAGAATTGAAAAGAATACAACCCAAAAAACACCCCAAGTTGACATTTTTAATGCTTTCTCTGTTTTTGATTCTAAATCTTTTTTATCAGAAACATGTTTTGATAGCCAAAAAACGACATACCAAATCAACCCTGCAGCTGCGTACATAAATAAAGCTTCAAATAATTTCTCATATCTTGTATCTCCTGCAATTCCTTTAAGATAAACAACTAAAAATGCAACGAGTATACTTGCAAAAAGAGATGCGCCTACACCTAACCACAGTTTTTTTATAGCATCTGTTAAATTAGATCTTGATAAAAAGCTATATATAATGCCTACAATTAAGCAGGCCTCCAAACTCTCTCGAAAAACAATAATAAATTCATTCATGCACTATATACTAATGAGAATGATTCTCATTTACAATAGAAATTAGTCAAGATTTAGATTAATTATTTCTCCCGGTAATGGGGTGTGGAAATTAACTCTTTTATTCTTTAGTGAAATAGATTCGATGATATCTCTTGGTTCATAAGTTGGTTCTTGAGAAAAATATATGCTTCCCCAATGAATGCCATAGCTACTTTTTATATTAAGATCGAGACTTATCTGTACGCCCTCTTCTGGATTTGCATGAATATCACTTTCAATTTCAGCAGGATAGTATGATCCTATTGGTATAAAACCAATATCAATTTCTCCAATTCTCTCTTTATAATCTAGAAAATTTTTATCGTAAGCAGTATCTCCTAGGTGTAAAAAAGACATTTCATTAAATCTTGTTACCCACCCTCCCCAAAGACTTTTATTCCTATCAAAGAATCCCCTTGCAGACCAATGTTTTGCAGGAATGAATGTTATAGAAAGATCTTTTAATTCATTGCTTTCCCACCAGCTAAATTCTTTAACATTATTAAGAGAATTTGATGTTAGTAATTTTTTATCGCCAAGCGGAACATTGAAAATAATATCAGGGTTATGTTTCTGAAGAGTTTTAAGTGTAGACATATCTAAGTGGTCATAATGATTATGAGATATAAAGACATAATCAATTCTAGGCAGATCAGATACCTTGATAATCAATGGAATGCTTCTCTTAGGACCTACAAAACTAAAAGGTGAAGCTCTCATTGAAAATATTGGATCAAAAAGGACATTTTTATTATCAATACTTAATAAAATTGTGCTTTGGCCAAGCCATGTGAAGTAATTTGTTTTATCTTTTAGATCCTCTTCAATTTTATAAAAACTTATTGTTTCATTTCCGGGTTTAGGGTCGAGAGTATTAAATAAAGATTTGTAGTAAGTATTTAAGTAAAGGGCGAAGCCTATTAACAGAGCAATAGAAATTAAAATTAATAATCTGTAAGAGCGCACCTTCAAATAATTCCTAATAATCGATCAATTAACCAATACATTCCGATACCACCTGTTGTATAAGCTATAAAGTTAGTTCTTTTATATAAATCAAATTTGAGTAGATCTCTTATTATCCAAGCTAACATTACTAAAATGCCTATAAAAATAAATTGGGCAACTTCTATCCCTACATTAAAAAAGAATAAATTTGCAATAATATTTTCATCTACAGAAATTTCTTCAAGAACTCCATAGAATCCAAACCCATGTATTAGACCAAAAAATGCTGCTATATATACAGAATTACTATCGCGATTTGGTAAATTTAACAATTTTAAAGATAAGGCAATTATAGTTAGAGCTATCAATGCTTCAATTGGGCTCTGATTAACAGAAAAAACGCCTAGATATGCTAAACCTAAAGTAAGACTATGTCCTAATGTAAAGGCTGTTATTGTCTTTATTAAACCAATGGAGGTTGTTGCCATTAGAGTGAATAAAAGCACTACTACTAGATGATCCAAGCCTCCAAACATATGAGAAATACCTAAGGTAAAAAAATTATTGGATGGATTTTTCTGATCAATAGAAATCTTGTTATTACTTAAGCTTATTGTCCCAATAAGCTTTTCCTCTTCCTTGATAGTAGAAACAAAAATTTCAACATTGGTTTTTATTCCATCCGTCTCAATAAATAGCAATTTATTCTCACCACAACCAACATCCCAACTAGAAATATAATTCTTATCAGTAATCTGATACTTGTAGTTAGTTATAGAACTGCATTCATTATTTACAGAAAGTTTAATATCTCTGAAGTCAGATAATTTAGGCCTGATCCAAGAAATCTTATAATTGGATTTATTGTATTCTTCAATTTGAATTTTTGAGACGATAATCTCATGAGAATATAGTTGTCCTAAAAAAAATATAAGAAAAAATAAATATTTTTTACTGGTTAAAAATAAGCTCATATTTATCTTTTATTTTTAGAAGGTTTGCTTCATATAATTCAGCGTTATGAGCAAGCATAAAATCATTCAAAACATCATCTTTAATAATTTCAAAGCTTTTTACTTTTTCTGGATATATTTTCAAATCATTAATTTCATGCCAACCATAAGTTGAGCTTATTCTTTTATCTTCTTCTTCTAAAATCTTCTGAAAAAATCCTTCTCCAAAATTACCATTAACTTTGATTTCTGTAATACCTACAAAGCTATCACCAGAAAAAAATATATCCTCTTCGCTACTGTCTTTATCTTTGTAGAATTTATGAGTAAAAGAGATATTAAAAGGCTTCATATACCTAGCTAGATTCTCTTCATAAAAAGTTCTTAACTCTTCTTCAGTTGGTTCATAGCTAAAAGCTTGAGTTCGTAAAAAATCATTATATTTTTGAATTAAACGTCTTCTTACAATCTCATCATCTGAGTCAAAACCTTTTGTTAAGGCTTCTTGATAAAGAATTTCATCTTCATACCAATTAATTAAAAGATTTGTTAATTCTTCATCGTTTGGCTTTCTATCAAATTGGATTTCAAAAGCTTGGCTAAGTTGAGTTAATAATTGATCATCAACAGGGATTTTATTTCTATCGTCTTGTGAAAAGTCATCAATAAAAACTAAAAGAATACCTATCACTAAAAAAATAAATATTTCTTTTATGCCTTTCATTAATTAAGGCAATAGATGAATTGGTGATGACCAGGCTCTTTCTTGAATTGTAGTTGGGTAGTCTGATCTTGGCTCTACATTGTTTCTTATAGAGTCCCATGTTGACCAACGACAAGTAGGATTTTCTAAAACTCTTACATAATAGAAAGCTCGTTGACCTGTTTTATATGTTGGATCTTTCCAAAAAGTCTTTAATTCTGATGCTCCAACTGAACTATCAAAACTGCAATCTTTTATATTAACTTCAGCCCCATTATCAGGACATCTGTAGTTTTCTTCATTAACTTGAAGGCCATCAGAACATGCGACATCAAAAACAATTTCCTTTAGTTCTCCATCTTCTACAAAACCTTTTATGATTTGAAGTCTTTGTAGTGGAGCACTAGCAGCATCTTGTATTGCCCATAAAAAGAATTCAGGATCTGACTTCTTGCTAGTATTAAGAATATCTGATCCCATAGAATGTCCTTTTTCATATAAATGTTTTACCAGCTCGCTGTCGTTAATCATCTCATTATCAAAATCATATCCAGCAAAAAAACGAACTTTAATTCTAGGGCCACTAGTGGCAAAGGCTTCTTTTCTTCTAAGTGCTGAATAAATGCTCTCTCTTGTATTTTCTTCTGCCCAAACACCAGCTAAACCTGAAGCACCATAAGAAATAGATGAAGCATTAACATATTTTTTACCATCAACCTCCATAAAGAAATCGCCGCCAGTTATTTGACTCGTTGGATCTCTATCTAATAAAGCTTGAGTTGTTATTGGGATAGACCCTCTTAGCTCAGCTGTACTATCGAGAAGCCCAACTTTTGCAAAATAATTTTCTTCGTTAAAAGATGAAGCTGCAGTATGTCCATCTGTTGAACCTATAAACCCAAACTTAAATGGATTTCCTTTATCTTCTGCTTCAAGTTTTAAACCATTTAGAAGTGCCTCTCTTACATATGACCCTCCCTCTACTTTTGAAATAGCCATTGTTGCAACTTTCCAAGGCATGATTTCAAAATCTGCCCATTCATCATTTTTAGAAAGAGCTGGATGAGTATCTGAAGTCCCTTTAATTTGTGTAATTTCAACAATAGGTTCGTTTCTCAGCCTTTTAGATACATATTCTGAGTCAAATTCATTGCCATCAAAATCTTCTAATTTAAACATTTGAGCACCAGAACCATTTGAGTTATGAGGTATAGCCATGCTTTCTATTCCTTGGCTTCTTAGATCGTCCATCCAATCCCATAGATCTTCAGGATCAAGTGAATTCACTCTAGAAAAAGGTAGCTCTGGATATCTGTTACCATCTCCTCTAAAAATTACATTTCGATGCAAATTATCCATTGCATCTGTTGAGCTCGTATATTCATAACCAACAAAGGTTGTAAAATTTCCTGGGTCATTATGCCTATCTGCAGCTCCTATAATATCTTTCCATGCATCTCTAGAAATTTGTACCAAATAGTTTGGATCAAGTTTTCCTTGCATTACTGCTGCATTTGCAGCAAAGACATAACCAAGAAATGTGCCAGATCTATGTGATAGTGATTCAATAGTTAAGTTTTCTGGGACATTTAAATCTCTTACAGTCTTGCTTGATTCATTTTCATACAGACGAGTTCCTTTAGTGGCGGCTTCTTTTACTATTCCTAAAAATAATCCGTGATCTGTTACAACGTAAAAATCTAAGGGTTTTTTTAACTGTGTTTTAAATCCTGCAGGATGAATTACTACGCCACCCTTTGCAAATCTATATGCATCATCTGGATTTGCTGTTGTTCCAAATGAATAAGCATCAAAGGAATAGGTCGTGTGTACATGTGTATCACCAAATAATGCTACTCTTTTTGACTGTACTTCTGGGTCTGAATTTATAAATGCTTTTTCAGTTTGAATATCCCATGGTACTTCGGTTCTTGTGATCATAAATGATCTAGAGTTAACATCCACACTAGGCAAACCAACATTGCTAGTTATGAAATCCGTATCTGTATCAGAATCCTCAGAATTATCTTCTTGAGTAAATGAAAAAAAAGAAATTAAAAATAATAGAAAAATTCTGCTAGCTTTCATAAACTCATTATAAGGAGATTTTTATGAGAAGAATAGTTACTGGACATGATGAAAATGGTAAATCCATAATAACTTTAGACGGTCCTCCAGCTCGGAGTATTGGCGAAGAAGTGGGAGGTTTATTTGAATTATGGAACACTAATGGAGAATCCGTCATATCAACAGATGATATAGATAGAGCAGACTCTGAAATTCTATTATGTCCATCAGAAAATGGCACAAAATTTAGATATTTTCAGATAAATCCTTTGCCTGAAGGAATACCAAAAGAAGTAATGGATCAAATAGCTCATGATAACTTTTCACAAGTTGGAGCAGCGCATACAAGGGTCGATACTGAAAGACATCCAGCAATGCATAAGACTGAAACCATTGATTACATAATTCTTTTAAAAGGCAATGTAACTCTTTTAGTTGATAATGACGAAGTTGATCTAAAGCCTAATGATGTTGTGATTCAAAGAGGAACCAATCATGCATGGGTAAATAAAGGATCTGAACCAGCTTTACTTATTGCAGTATTGATAGATAGCAAGATAGATTAATTAAAAAGATGGTGCGGCAAAGCCGCACCATAATATTTTTATTTAAAAACAATTCTATTGATCATTTCAACTCTAACAATCTCACGAATATCTTCGTAACCTTGTGCTCTAGTTGTTTGATCTTGTTCAGAAATAACTTTTCTAAATTTTTCTAAAAATTTAGCTTGCTCTTCCTCTGATGCTGGATCCATCGCTGCATAATTTGGATAAGCCACTGATAGATAGACATGACTATTGTTACTAACATGAACACTATAGTCGTCTATTCTTCCCATTTCTTTTAAGATTTTGTTTGAAGCAACCCAAGTAAGCTCTAAGCCGTCTAAATAATCTTGTAGATAATTGGTTTTAACCTTTACTACAGTAAGCTCTATAACTCCTGGAGCTGGTTCTCTTGTTTCTTCTTCTTGTGAAAAAGACATAAATGAAAAAGTAATGACAATTAATAATAAATATCTCATAAATCCTCCTAAATGAATTCTAATTAAATAGTGTGACAGTTCTGTGTCAAAGATGCCAATAAAGATAAATTGGCATCCCCAAGGGGATTCGAACCCCTGTTGCCGGGATGAAAACCCGGTGTCCTAGGCCTCTAGACGATGGGGACACATTCGCTAATTATAGTAATTAATTACAGATTTTAAAGCTATTTATCTTCTAGTTTTTTTTCAACTGCAGCTAAAAAGCCTCTCATAAAATTTACTTCCATTTCATCTAGACCTACTCGTGTAAAAAGTCTTTTAATTCTTGCTCCAATTTGCCTAGGATTTCCCTTATTAAAAACCTCTAATTTTTCAGCTACATCAGTAAAATGTTCTATTAGTCTATTTACGTGATTTGCTTCAGCTGATGGAACATCCCAGTGTTGGTTATCTTTAATTTCAGAACCTATAGTTCGATCAATTAATAATTGATAACAAACAACTTGTACTGACATTGCTACATTAAGAACAGGATAATCTTCATTAGCTGGTATATGGACGTGTAAATTACATCTTTGTAATTCATCGTTGGTTAAACCTCTGTCCTCCCTGCCAAAGAGTATTGCAACAACATTATCTTTATCTGCTTCTGCAATTATTTTTGGTGAAGCAGAGATAATAGATTCATTAGGCCATGGAACTTTTCTATCTCGTGATGATGTACCAATAACTAAATTGCATCCATCAAGAGCTTCTTCAAGGTTATTAGCTACCTGAAATGTATCAATTAAATCGCTTGCATTAGCTGCTAAAGCCGTGACTTCTTCAGATGGAAATTTCTTTGGATTTACTAAACACAGATTACTAAAACCCATGGTTTTCATAGCTCTTAATGTCGATCCGATATTACCTGAATTAGATGTTTCTATAAGAATAATTTTGACTTGCTTATTTAAACCCATAATATATTCACTATGTCATTACCTCCGATTCTTAACAGAGCATTAAAAGCAGCTTATGAAGGTGCAAATGAAATAATACACTTTAGTAAGAGAATTGATAATCTAGAAGTCATTAAAAAAGGTGCAAATGATGTTACCACCAATCTTGATAAATACGTTGAAAATATCGTTTTTGATAATCTGAAACAATACTATCCTGATTTTGGATATTTTGGTGAAGAGTCAGGTTTAGAAGGCATAGATGAAAAAGAATCATCATGGGTTCTCGATCCAATTGATGGAACAAGAAATTTTGTCCATGGATATCCACATTACGCTTTATCGCTTGCATGTTTTAGTGAAGGTAAAGTTATTTGTGCTGTAATAATTGATCCTTTGAGAGATGAAGTGTTCTGCGCTGGTGAAGGCACAGGATCTCTCTTAAATAATAAGCGTATCAGAGCCAATAAAGAAAACACTTTAAAAAATGCTTTCTTATCTTCTGTTGGGCATTCGAATCCTGAACAAAAATATACTTATAAAGTGCTAGATACTTTTAAAGAGCTTGAAAAATATGATGTAACAATTAGAAGGTCTGGATGCACAACCCTCGATTTAGCATACTGTGCCGCTGGTAGATTAGATGGATTTTGGGGGCATGGTCTTAATCTTTGGGATAGACTTGCAGGTCTTTATATAGCTCAAAGTGCTGGTGCTCTAATAGGTGATTTTACTGGTGAGCCAGATACTTATAATTCTGATCATATGATTGTAGCAGGACCTAAATGTTTCAAAGAACTTACAAGATGTGTTGCTTCAGGGTATCAATCTAAGGAATAGGATTCTTCAGGTTCGTTCTTAGGTTTCTCCATATCTTTCTTTGATAGGTTGGTAACAAGAAGAACTTTTACGACTATAAATATTGAAGAATAAGAACCAATAATAACACCTATTGCCAACGCAAGACTAAAGTTCTTTAATGCTTCTCCACCAGCAATTAAAAGTGCCATGAGAACCAATAAGGTGGTAAATGAAGTAATAATTGTTCTAGCAAATACCTGATTCAAAGAATCATTGATTAATACTTCAGAGCTGCCTTTTTTATTTTCATCAAGAAAATTTTCTCTGATCCTGTCTGAAACAACAATTGAGTCATTCAATGAATAACCAACAATTGCAAGTATGGCTGCTAATACAGAAAGATCGAAAGCTAAGCTAAATACAGAGAAAATGCCGAGAATAATAAGAACATCATGAAATAATGCAGCAATAGCGCCATAGCCAAATTTAATTTGAAAGCGGAAAATTATATAGACCAATATAACAAGCATAGCAACCAATATTGCTATTCCTCCTTTATCTCTTAATTCTTCTCCTATCTGTGGAAAAATAGTTTCAGATTTAACCACTTCTCCAAGGTAATTGTCTGCTTCTAATTGGCTCTTTACCGTATCAGCTGTGATATTAAGTTCAGAATCACTCTGAAATTTAATTAAAACTTTGTCGTCACTGCCAAAATTAAGCACTACAAAGTTAGCGTTCTCAATCTTTGAAATACTTGATCTAATTTTGGATAAATCTGCTTTTTGATCGTATTTAATTTCTAGAGAAACGCCACCAGTAAAATCTAATCCTAAATTCAGTCCTTTAAATATTAAAGAGATAGATGCAATTAGAATAAGAGCTGATGAGGTTAAAAAACCTATATTGTTGTATCTGATAAACGGAATATTCATTAAATATTAAGCTCCTCTACTTTTCTGTAACCGTAAATAAAATTAACCAAAGATCTGGTAACCAGAATAGCGGTAAATATTGAGGTTACTATTCCTATGCTTAATGTAACGGCAAAACCTTTAATTGGTCCTGTTCCAATTGCATACAGAATTAAAGCAACTAATAAGGTTGTAATATTAGCATCCATAATAGTGCTAAATGCTTTTGAGAATCCATTTCTTATTGCGTTTTGTGGGTCAATATTAGCTTTTATTTCTTCAGATATCCTTGCAAAAATTAATACATTTGCATCTACAGCCATACCAACTGTTAAAACAATACCAGCTATACCCGGAAGCGTCAGTGTTGCTCCAACTGTAGACATGATGGCAGTAACTAATATTAAATTGGACATCAAAGCTATGTTTGCTGACAAACCAAATAATCTGTATCTAATCAACATAAAAATAAATACTAATATGAAGCCTATGATTACTGAATTTACACCTTTTTTGATGTTGTCTTGGCCCAATGTAGGTCCTATTGTTTGTTCTTCTACGAAGGTCATTGGTGCAGCTAATGCACCAGCTCTTAATAATAATGCTAGTTCACTTGAATCTTGACTACTCCCTAATCCCGTTATTCTAAAGCTTGTCCCTAATGCATCTTGTATAGTGGCATTACTTATAATTTGTTTTACAAGATTCTTCTCTTGAATGACATTATCATTTTCATCAAAATAAGTTTTAGTTTTTTCTTCTATAAGCAGCACACCAAGATTTCTACCAATATTATCTTTAGTAGCGTTTTGCATAGCTTTTCCACCGTCTATATCTAGATTTATGTTCACCTGTGGTCTACCATTTTCATCAAAACCACTTTGAGCATTAGTGACATTGTCTCCAGTTAAAATAATTACCTTTTCAAGAGAAGCTGTTCTGCCCGATTGGTTTTTAAATGGAAATTGCTCTTTCCTGAGGAATGAATCATTAGGTCTAGCTTCT
>Ga0115011_10003578_pt1 | contig 10574 bp, 4 predicted proteins | sample TroAtlMetagenome_2_FD_88705 | JGI IMG/M metagenome (GOLD analysis project Ga0115011, IMG submission 88705) | Marine eukaryotic phytoplankton communities from Atlantic Ocean - Tropical Atlantic ANT8 Metagenome | ecosystem: Environmental > Aquatic > Marine > Oceanic | place: Tropical Atlantic... | reverse complement strand
TCGAATAGTCTTTGTTGCAGCTTGCCCGTGAAGATGTTTGTTTTTTCTTGAGGCTTGGATTGCGTTGATAGTATCTACTAAGGCGCCTGGATCTTTTTGGGAGGTCATCCATCTGTCTAGTTCCGCTCTAAGCTTGGTCAATTGTTTATTGTGTTTTTTATCATCGACCAAATTGTTCATTTCATAGGGGTCATCGTTGACGCGGTAAAGTTCTTCTGCTGGGCGATTCATGTATCGTTTAACAAGTTTGTAGGTGCGTGGTTTATTCCATGAATCCCAAAGCCATGTGGCCCAATAAGGATTATTAAGCGAACCGTTTCCACGTGAGCCCATTAGGTGTTTCTCGATGTAAATCTCATTTGGAAGGAGATTTCGTATATAATGATATTCGCCGTCGGATACGGAGCGAATGGGATAGGGAGGGCCTTCAGGAATATTGTTGTGTATGCCGTAAACAAATTGACGATGTTTAGTGGTTATATTCAAAAGTGAGGACTTAAAACTTTTTCCATCATAGGGATAAGTTTTGGGGTTTCCTCCTGCCAGATCAACAAGAGTGGGTAGAATATCAGCATACTGGACCAGAGCATCAGTACGTTTGTCGGAAGGGATGCGGCCAGGCCAACGTGCTAGGAGTGCAGTATGGACGCCGGTGTTCCAGTTGGTCCATTTGTTGCCTGGAAATTGCGAACCTTGTTCTGATGTAAACAACACCATGGTTTCTTTCTCTCCACCGGTTTTCTTTAGCGTAGTTAGAATTTCGCCTACTTGACCATCCATATAGGTGATTTCAGCAAGATACTTAGCGAAGTCTTCCCGTGTGCGAGGAGTATCAGCGATTGTTGGTGGTAGTTTTAGCTTAGATGGTGGATATTTGGAGGGGTCTCCCATAACCCATGGCACATGTGGTTCGACTAAAGCAACAATAAGACAGAACGGCTGTTTGGTGTTACGTTGCATGAAACTTTGTATTCCTTTGAGGTTGTGGTCTTGTGTTGGATTACGAACACAGTTTGGATCAAAACCTTTGATGTTTTCAAACGGGAATGCTGAGGCTGGTTTGACATGCACTTTGCCGGCAATACCCACACGATAGCCTAGAGCGCCTAGGTGATGGGGCATGCTTTTAACACTGGTACGGCTAGCTGAGTGATTCCATGCACACCCATTATGAAGCGGATATTGTCCAGTCATCATTTCAGCGCGACAAGGTTGGCACATGGCTTCAGCAAGATATGCTCTATTGAAGGTTAGGCCTTGCTTTGCTAAACGGTCGATATTTGGTGTTTTTGCATTTTTACCGCCATACAATGCTAGGTCGTTGTATGTGCAATCGTCGGCCATGATAATCAGAAAGTTAGGTTGTTTAGCTGAAGCAGCTACCTCTTGGGAAATCAGGCCCCAGATTATCAGAATTAATACGCGGTTCATGAAAAGAGAGTTTCTGATTTTAGTCATTTAGGGTCAACTTTGCATTGCGTTTAAATATTAAAAATAAAATAAATTTTTATGTGAAATGCCAATGATTCATGGTAAGAATTGCCGATCCATGACTAACTCAAAAGCCAAAAACATAGGCGAATCTCAGATGGCTAAACGATTTATTCTATCCGCTTTTCTCGCGGCAGCTGGCACGACGCAAGCAGTTGAATTCGAAAACGATATTATTGAGGGTAACTTTGACTCGACCTTGAGCTACGGAGGATCGTTTCGTGTGGACGACCCGGAGCTGAGCTCAATTGGCAGAGCTAATGGAGGAACCGCGTATTCTGTAAATGGCGATGACGCAAACTTAAATTATGACTCGGGTCTCTTCTCTCATGTTTCCAAAGGAACGCATGATTTAGAGCTGGCTTTCAAGGAACTGCAGGATGTGAGTATTTTTATTCGTGGTACTTACTTTATTGATTTTGAAAATAATCGTAGTGATAGCCCTTTGAGTGGTTCTGCAAAACGTGAGGTAGGTCGTGATACTGAGTTGTTAGATGCTTATGTTTCTTATGACCTTCCATTTTCTGTTCCCGTTAATATTCGCTTAGGTAATCAAGTTTTAAGTTGGGGCGAGAGCACATTCATTCAGAATGGAATTAATGTTATCAACCCGATTGATGTTAAAAAATTCCGAGTCCCCGGCTCTGAACTACGTGAAGCACTTCGTCCTGTTCCATTACTTTCAGCTTCGATTCAGCTTACAGATAATCTTTCTCTTGAGGGATTTTATCAGTTTAAGCATGAGGAGATGGAGATCGATCCAGCTGGTAGTTATTTTAGCACAAAAGATTTTGTAGGAGATGGAGGTCAATACGCGATGCTTGGTTTTGGTAGCCTCAGTAATCCTAATATGTCGAGTTGGACAGATAATCCGCTTGCTCCATTCCTAGATGGGGTTCCTGCCAAGCTACCTACACTTTCAAATCCACGCTTCAATCCGACATTGCCTCCTAGTGCTGCAAATGCTCCGTTTCTCCCTTCTAACGCGGGCGCGATTCCGCGTGGTAAAAGCAACAGGGCAAGTGATAGCGGGCAATTTGGTTTTGCAGCGCATTATTTTGCGGAGGGACTCAACGATACTGAGTTTGGTTTTTACTTTTTGAATTATCACAGCCGGCTGCCTCTTATTAGTGCTATCACTGGTAGAGATATTCAGACTGAAATTCAAACTAACGCTATTAATCCTTTAAATGCGGGGATCGGCCAATTGAAGACTGGAATCGGTCAACTTGAGGCTGGGATCGGTCAACTTGAGGCTGGGATCGGTCAAGCTGAGGCTGGTTTGGCTCAGGTTAATGAATCTATTGCGCAACTTGAAGCAAATGACCCCAATAATGATGGGTTAGTAGCTCTAAAAACCCAGCAGGCGACTTTGACGGCGCAATTAGCTGGGACTGAGGCGCAACTAGCTGGGACTGAGGCGCAACTAGCTGGGACTGAGGCGCAGCTAGCTGGGACTGAGGCGCAACTAAATAGTCTAATTGCTGGATTGCCAAGTTTGGCAGCTCTTTACCCTGGTACAGCTAGATATATTTTTGAATATCCGGAAGATATTCAGTTGTATGGAATCAGCTTCAACACAGAGATAGGGGCCACCGGGATTTCTGTTCAAGGTGAGATTTCTTATCGTAATGATGTCCCGCTACAGATAGATGATATCGAATTATTAGTTGCTGGATTGACTCCTTCAAACCCGGTTTTGGGAAATCTTGGGGCATTGAATCCAGCTTGGAATGGTGTCAGCATGACCCAGTTAGGATCTCAAGGGTTTAATAGTTATGTTCAGGGTTATAGAAACTTTGATGTAATACAGCCGCAGTTTACTGTTACTAAGCTTTTTGGCCCGACGATAGGAGCTGAACAATGGGTTCTTGTAGGTGAGGTTGGTGCGACTGCTGTGCCTGATCTACCTAGCAAAGATAAGCTTCGTTTTGATGGTCCGGGTACGGTTCTGAGTGGTAACGCATTTGCGCCTCAGATCTTGGCGGCAAACGGGCATGCAACTGATCGTTTTGAGTCGGCTGATTCTTTTGCAGATGATTTTTCTTGGGGTTATCGTTTGGCTGCTCGAATCGATTACATGGATGTGTATGGTGGGGTTAATCTTTCTCCTGCCATTGCATTTGCACATGATGTTGATGGAAATACTCCTCTACCTTTAGGTAATTTTCTACGAGACCGTAAAACGGTAACTCTGGGAGTCACCGCTACGTATCAGAACTCTTGGCAGGGTTCTATTAAGTATACCGAATATTTTGGCAATGAATCTCATAATTTTATGCATGATAGAGACTTTCTTTCAGCGATGGTGCAGTACTCCTTTTAAACTAATTTGATTAATAAAAAATGAAACTTAACTTTAATTTTTATTCGATAACCGTCTTTACCTTTGTGTTGGGCGTAGTTTCAGTATCTTCTCAAAGTGCGGATGATCTTGGAGAGAAGCTGACTCCTTTAGGCGCGCAGAAAGCGGGCAATGGTTCGGCTATACCTGATTGGGATGGTGGTATTACGACACCGCCTGCAGGATATAAGGTAGGGGACCATCATCCCGATCCTTTTACTAATGATAAGCCACTTTTTACCATCACTGAGGCCAATGCTGAAAAGTATTCCAACAATTTGAGTGAAGGGCACAAGGCGCTTTTCGATAAATATGGTTCGACTTACAAAATGCCAGTCTATCCTACTAAGCGGAGTGCTTCAGCTCCTCAAGATATTTATGATGCGACTAAGGCAAACGTCGGTAAAGCCAAGTTGGCTGATGACGGTAATGGAGTCGTTGGTGCTTCTCGTGGCATTCCATTTCCAATACCTCAGAATGGACAAGAGGTGATTTGGAATCACTTGTTAAGGTATCGAGGATTAAGTGGTATTCGAAAGGTGGGACAAGTGGCTCCTACGCGTTCGGGTAATTACACGCTAGTGCAATTGGAGGAGCAGCTTTTTTGGAATTATCACAAGAAGGGGGCTACTTCTGATAATATCGGTAATGTTATGGCTTACATGGAACAGAAGGTTACATCACCTGCACGTTTGGCCGGTACAATTCTAATGGTGCATGAGACATTGAATCAGGTTGCAGACCCACGACGTGCATGGGTTTATAATACCGGTCAACGTCGAGTACGCCGTGCTCCAAATGTGGCCTATGACAATCCTGGTACAGCATCTGATGGTATGCGGACAAGTGATCAGTTAGATATGTTTAATGGAGCGATAGATCGTTACGACTGGCAGCTTATTGGCAAAAAGGAGCTTTATGTACCATATAACTCCTATAAATTGCATAGCGATGAGTTAAAGGTGAAAGATATTGTTACTCCGCTTCATATTAATCAGACACATACTCGCTATGAGCTGCACCGAGTCTGGGTAGTTGAAGCCACTCTAAAAGATGGTAAGCGTCATATTTATTCTAAGCGTCGTTTTTATATTGATGAAGATAGTTGGGGTGCTCTTGTAGTAGATCAGTACGATGGGCAGGGCCGGCTTTGGAGGGTTTCAGAGGCGCATAGTATTAACTATTATGAAGTGCTATCATTCTGGTCTACCCTTGAGGTTCATATGGATATACTTTCAGGGCGTTATCTTGCGCACGGTTTGGACAATGAAAATGAAATGTACGATTTTTCGTTTGAAAGCAAGCCGGGTAATTATACTCCGTCATCACTTCGCCGCCGCGGACGTCGCTAAGTTAGCGTATACTATTTAGGTGTATTTTTTAATTAAAGAATCAAAACTACCCAAAGGCGGGCCGAGGTTTTCCTCGGCCCGTTGTTCTATTCTTTCAGTGTTTGTATTTTTTTTGTTTGGTTCGATTGCGCCAGTTGCTCAGTTGATCGATGGTCCATCTGTAACGGCGCGTTTAGCCAAAGAATCTTTATTGCTTGGTATTCATGGTCGAGCAGGAATAGCGATTGCTGTTGGGGAGCGTGGCCATATACTTTTAACTAATAATCAGGGTAAAAATTGGATCCAGAAACAATCCCCAACTCGTCGCACGCTAAATTCGGTATATCTTTTGGATCAAAAAACGATTTGGATTGTAGGGCATCAATCTACTGTTCTTCGTTCGCAAGATAGTGGTGAAAGTTGGACTAAGATTAAGGTGTTGGATGATCCTGAAACATCTTTTTTGGATTTGCTGTTTGTTGATTCAAGTCGTGGATTTATAGTTGGTTCTTACGGTAAGTTCTTTTCGACCATCGACGGTGGAAACACATGGATAGAAAATAAACAGGAGGACGATCCTCACTTTTATCAAATTACATCTGCAGCAAATGGGTTTCTTTGGTTGATTGGTGAATTTGGAACTGTGTGGAAAAGTAATAATCAAGGGAAATCATGGAAGTCGCTAGATATTGAATATGAGGGAACCTTATTTGGTGCGGTACCATTAATTAAGAGTGACTCGATCATTGTGCACGGATTACAAGGTAATATATTTAGATTTAAGAATGGTTCAATATGGGAAAAAATTGATTCACCAACGAATGCAATATTGCACAGAGGCCTTCAATTGAAGGATGGACGGGTGGTTATCGCATCCGGGGCAGGAGAATTGTTGTTAGGCAATGGAGAGGGCCGGTTGTTTCAAGTTGAGCCATTATTAGAGAAGGCTGCTGTGCCAACTGATTTTTGGCAATCGGAGGATGGTAGTTTATTGATTGCTACCGATCGTGGTGTGTTTCGTATAACTCTGGATGAGTTGAACTAAAGCAGGTTGAATGATTAAGAGTTCATTTTCTTTTTGGGTAGAGCAATGGTTGTTTCGTCATAGAGCAAGGTTTCTTGTCTTGTTCTTGATTTTGACCGCTCTCTTTTTGGGGTTTGCTACTCAGACACAAGTAGATGCCCGTTTTGAAAAACAATTGCCCTTAGGGCATGAGTACATTCAGAAATTTCGCGAGTACGAGTCCGAATTTGGAGGTGCTAATCGAGTAATCCTGGCGATGATCGTTGAGGAGGGAGAAATATTTAATGAAGACTATTTTAACAGGCTCGATTCACTGACTAAGGATGTTTATGCCATGTCAGGTGTTGATCAAGCTAGTGTTACATCTTTATTCACACCAAACGTACGATTTACAGAGGTGGTAGAAGATGGTTTTACGGGAGGAAATGTAGTTCCGGCAGATTTCGCAAACACGTTGCAAGACTTGGCTAAGGTTAAAGAGAATGTCCTTAAATCCAATTATATGGGGAGACTTGTGACTGACTCTTTTAACGGAGCTATGGTTATGGCCAACTTGCTCGATATAGATCCTGATACTAAGAAGCCTCTTGATACTTTTGCTGTAGCACGTGCATTAGAATCACTTCGTGGAAAGTACGAATCGGAAACTATCAAAGTACATGTTATAGGATTTGCAAAGGTTATGGGGGATGTTCGTGATGGGGCTCTTAATGTTATATTTTTCTTCTGTGTCACGATTGTAGTAACTGCATTATTAGTATGGCTTTATTCTCAGTCGTTTATTTTTTCAGTGCTCCCGATGGGATGTTCTTTGGCTGCAGTAGCATGGCAACTTGGGATAATACATTTAATGGGTTTTGGTATTGACCCTATGTCAATTCTTGTACCGTTCCTTGTATTTGCCATTGGGGTAAGTCATGGCGTGCAAATGGTGCGTGTGTTTCGAGATCAATTGTTTCATGGGGAGGAAGCATTGATTGCTGCGCGTAAGGCATTTAGCGAGCTTTTAATTCCAGGTGGAGTGGCGTTACTGACAGACACTATTGGTTTTATTACTATTCTTCTAATCCCGGTACCAACCATTCGGGAGCTGGCAATTGCGGCGAGTGTTGGAGTTGCTGCAATTATTGTCACGAATCTCATTCTTCTGCCTCTTTTGTTGTCATACCAAAAGCCAAGCCATACTTATCGGGAGCGAGTTGCCAAAAGAAAAATTAAAACAAAAAAATTCTGGCATCATGTGTCAGTAGTCTCAGAGCGTAGGGTGGCCAAGGTGCTTGCTATAATTGGGATATTATTATTTGTGTTTGCTTTTGATCAAGCGACCCGTGTTGAGGTTGGTGATTTACATGCTGGCGTACCAGAGCTGCGTTCCGACTCCCGTTATAACCAGGATACTGCGGCGATTACGGATAATTTTAATCTTGGTGTTGATGTGCTTATTGCCTTTGTAGAGACTGTTAAAGATGGCTCGGTTGATTACAAGGTAATGGAACTGCTCGATCGATTTGAGTGGAATCTGAAAAATATTGAGGGAGTAAAGAGTGTTTTGGGTTTGGCAGGCATGGCACGTAAAATTAATTCTGGATACAGTGAAGGAAGTTTGAAATGGCAGGTTTTGCCATTTAACAGAGACATGCTAGCCCAATCAGTTGGTAGAGTTGAAACCTCTACCGGTTTGACCAATCTCGATGGGAGTGTATTGCCTGTAATGATTTTCCTTGAAGATCATAAAGCTGAGACGATTCGGAGGATAGTAACGGCGGTAAAGTCGTTTGAAGCTGATTATGGATACGAAAAAATGCACTTTAGTTTAGCTGGCGGTAATGCTGGGATTATGGCGGCTTCTAATGAGGTTGTTCGTAATGCTCAGTTCCCAATTTTGATTTATGTTTTTTTGGCAGTGATTCTGCTTTGCTTTGCTAGTTTTCGTTCGATTAAGATAGTTATATGTATAGTTTTGCCATTGGCTTTAGTTTCAGTTCTGGCGCATACATTGATGTTCTGGATGGAGATTGGTTTGAAAACTTCTACCTTGCCGGTGGTGGCATTGGGTGTCGGGGAGGGAGTCGATTACGGGATTTATTTGTTTAGTTGTTTTGTTGCTCAACGTCGTAAGGGAGTGGCATTTGCAGATGCAATGGAAGCAGCCATGCAACAGGCTGGTAGTGCGATTGTTTTTACTGGCCTGACGTTATCTGTTGGGGTCGGAACTTGGGCTTTTTCCGCACTGCAGATTCAATCTGATATGGGGATATTACTAATGTTCATGTTTTTGATGAATATGGTATGTGCCATCGTATTGTTACCAGCAATTGCTAGGTTACTCTTTAGATCATAAAGATTTTAAATATTGATATAGGTCTGCAAGGTCGTTGGCCTTTAAACCTTCAAGTAAACCTTCAGGCATAATGGAACGTTCGCTGGTATGTTGTGAAGCGATATCTTTTTGATCTAGTCGAATAATTCCTGATCCAGTTTTTAAGACAATTCCATCTGCAGCATAAAACGCAGCGCGCCCTAAATGTACATCCCCATTATGCATTCGGTATTCGTTGAATCTATACAGTGGAGATATGTCTCGATTAGGGAACAAAATTGTTCGAAACAAATCTTCTGGAGCCAAGCGTTTGACTGCCCCGATTAGGTCAGGGCCAAGTGCTCCTGCGCCTGAATGACAATTTTGACAAGCGCGGTTAACAAATATTTTTTTGCCTCTAATTAATTTACCTTCGCTCCAATTAACAATGCCTAATATGGATTCCCACTTTGTGGAATTGACTAATCCGGAGTCTGAAGCTGATTCTGCTAGATCTGGATAAGTAGTGTTGAACCAATCGAAAACTGGTTGCCAAGTTGCTAGTAAATTGATCGTTAGGTTGTTTTTTTCCTGAACTTTTTTGAATTTATGACCGCTCCAAGAGGTTAGTAGTTCTAAGATTTTTTTTCGGGTTTCGGCTTTTCCTTTGGTTCCACATTCACGCCTAAGCTTGCGTATTAGGGGGGAGAAGTCACTTGGTTTATTACTTGTAGGTAATTGCTTAAGTGCTCCCAATGCAGTTTTAGAGAGGTTATTATCACGTGAGAGTAGCGCATCTAGAAGGAGTCCTCTGTCTTGTGCTTTAGGTTGTTTTACTAAATGTTTTATAATCGCTGGACGAAGCCCGCGATTTGACCACTGTTTACGTAAAATTGGTAATAAGTTTTTTTGAGGTGTTATTGCTAGCAGGTCAATCAATTCGTTAGACCATGGCAATTTTTGATTTATTTTAGTTGCTTCGAGATATCGTTTTGCTGCAGCTAGTCTGTTATCCCCTTTAAGCATTAGTGCGAATTCAAGGTGGCTGGCAGTTGGGAAGTTTTCATGATCGATAATTTTTTTTATCAAGCCAGGTTGCTTGTTCGTGTGAGCCTGAGCGATATCAGCAAATCTCATTGTCCAATTTAGCTTTGGTCTTGTCCCTTGGCTTTTTAGTTTAGTGTCCAGTTGCATTAAAGCATTAGCTAGTTTTTGGAGATCACCAGAGAGAAGAGACGATGGTAGTTTTGCCATAACAATAAGCTTGTGAAAGTCTTCTACTGGGTTTGTTTCTAGTGTGATCTCGTGGAGTAGATTTCTGATAACCTCTGGTTGCTCTGCACTGACCATTGCAAGTAACCGGCTAGCTTCTCGTTTAAGGTCTTGATGTGAAGTGTTCATCAAAGGCGTTATCTGTATGGCTATAGTTTGAGTTAACGATCTGTGTGGAGTGAGTGAATATGGTGATTCGTATCCGGTGAATGATTCATGACTTGGTCGCTCGAGATTGTAATCGCCTAATGCGAGAATAATAGTTCTGACAATGTCTAGGTTGAGGTTTGCTTTCTGATTACTGTTGATTAGAGGAAGTAAATTTTGAATGGCTTGAATATGAATTTCTTTTTCAGAATTCCGCCAAATCTCTGCTGTTATTGCTGTAACTTTCCCTTGTGTAGTAAGTTTATTATGATTTGTTTTTTGCCAAATTGATTTTGGTAAGCGGCTGGCTAAACGAGCACTTATTAGTCTTACTCTGATGCTCGTTTGGTTGAAGTTATCGTAAAGTGTATCAATCCATTCTGCTGATTGAGATGGGGCTAAGGGTAACAAGCGAAGCATAGCCTCGAGTGCTTTCACTCGGACATAGTCCTCTTGGTCGAGTGCTAAATGATTTAGTAATTGAGTGGCATTCACACTTGGATAACGTCCGATTGCCCATGCGGTTCTAGCACGAATGTCTGAGGAAAATGATTTTGAAAGCCGTTCTGCAGAATCTGCATCGAGTCCGCTAAATATATCAGTCAGAATTTCAATTGCCCTTACTCGTTGTTTTGGCTTTCTATTTGGATTGAGTGCAGCTTCAGT
>Ga0115011_10003576_pt1 | contig 10576 bp, 11 predicted proteins | sample TroAtlMetagenome_2_FD_88705 | JGI IMG/M metagenome (GOLD analysis project Ga0115011, IMG submission 88705) | Marine eukaryotic phytoplankton communities from Atlantic Ocean - Tropical Atlantic ANT8 Metagenome | ecosystem: Environmental > Aquatic > Marine > Oceanic | place: Tropical Atlantic... | reverse complement strand
TCATCATAGAAAATAAAAAATAATAATTCTTGCATAGTTATGCATGCCTGAAAAAAAAGACCCCATGTTTAAGAAACTTTAATATAATAAATCTGCATTTTTCATCATTATCTTTTCAATATTTGAATCTTTAATTTGTTTCACTTTAAAAATATTATCTAAAATTTCTTTCCAATATTTAGGCGTGGAAAAAGCAGTGCAAACTGGCCAATTACTGGAATAAAGCATTCTTTCAAAACCAAATGTATTTTCTATAACGTTAAAATATTGTATGGCTTTATTTAGATCTTCTTGAAGATTATTTTGCAAACTTAACCCCGAGACTTTAACATAAACATTTTGGAAAGAAGATACTTTCTGCATTATATTTTTCCAATAACTAAAATCATCCCCAACACTTTCTGGCAAGCCAAAATGACCCAAAACAACTTTCACATTTGGAACTTCATCTAATAACTTTATTAAATTATTAATTAATTTTGTTGTTACAAGAATTTCGAGTATATTACCGTCTTTTGCAATTTCAGCAGCTAAAGCTCTAGCATTAGTTGAAATAATATACTCTCCAGGATTTGAAGATAATAATGGTGTTAAACGAATTCCTTTAAAATTATTTTCACTATTAAATTCTTTATATTGCTTTACACAGTGATCACTTTCTAAATCAACCCAACCAATTACAGATTTAATAAATTTATGTTTTTTACAAAGATCTAAACAAAATTTAGTATGATCTAAAGTTGCTGGTCCATGTACAAGTACTGCTTGTTTGCATAATGTTTCTTTTAATATTACTTTTAGATCACTTGGTAGAAAAGACTTGCCTGTAAGAGATGGATGTTGATTTTCAGCAATAAAAATTTCATTTCTAGAACGATCCCATATATGTACATGTGAGTCTATTGATCTAAACAAATTTGTTTCCTCCTATTGGCATTTGAATCCCTATTTCTGACAAATCCTGCCATAGTTCATTTGGAATTTTGACATTTAAATCATTAATGTTTGACTCCAAACCAGCGGGATCTACTAATCCTAAAATTAATCTTTTCACAGCTGGATGGGATAAACTATAATTTAATGCAACACACTTAATACTTACATTATAATAATTACAAATTTCTTCAATTCTCTTTACTTTTTCAAAAATTTCTTTGGTAACTGGCAGATAGTCAAATCTAGCTTTTTTATCTTTTGCGCCTGATGCTAGGACTCCAGAATTAAACGGAGATGCTAATTCTACTTCAACAGATTTTTTAATTACTTTTTTGAACAACGAGTTATTTGCTGATTGATCGAGCAAAGTATATCTTCCAGCGACCATCAATATGTCAATTTCCGTTTTATCTAAAAAGTTTTCATGGGTAATTGCAATATTACTTCCACAACCTATTTTTTTTATTATACCTTGTTTTTTTAGCTTATACAAAACTGGTAGGCAGTATTTTAAAGCCTCGTCTATATAGTTATCACAATCATGAATAAAAACTATATCCAGATATTCTGTATTCAGTCTTTCTAAACTTTTAAAAATTGATCTTTCAGTTGTATCTGATGAATAATCATACCAGTCTGAACTATTATTTTTTGGATCTTTTATTTTTTCGGAATAAGGCCTAAATCTACCAACTTTAGTTGAAAGTGTATAATCTTCTCTATCAATATATTTTAATAAGTTACCTAGTCTTTCTTCAGATAGCCCGCCTCCATACAATGGGGCTGTATCAAAACGATTTATACCATTATCTTTAATATAGTTAAAAATATTAATCGCTTCTTTGTCAGTAATAAATTTTGTATTTGAAGTGCCTAGTAATGCAAATCCAATACCTATTGAATTCATTAACTTATCCTTGCTCCCGTTTCAGGATCAAAAAAATAAGCATGTTTCATATTAAAATTAAAAGAATACTCTTTATTTAATTTTAATTTTGCACGAGCATTAGTTTTACCAATAAAATTATTTTCGCCAACATTAAAATGAGCTAAATTTTCTGTTCCTAATTGTTCTACTAAATTTACAAAACCTTTAACCGGTATACCTGATTTGTCTTCTTCAGAAAGTCTAATATCATCAGCTCTAATTCCAAAAATAATACTTTTATCTATCTTAAGGTTAGATGATTTTTTAAAATTTATTTCTGAATTTTTAATTTTAATTCCATCTTTTAAAATTTTAGCACTTATTAAATTCATTGGGGGACTACCCATAAAACTTGCAACAAACAAAGTTTGGGGATTGTGGAAAACATCATCTGGGGTGCCTTGTTGCTCTATTCTGCCATCCTTCATAATGACTATCTTATCAGCAAGTGTCATTGCTTCAACTTGGTCATGTGTCACATAGATAACAGTATTCTTTAATCTTTGATGCAAAAGTTTTATTTCTGCTCGCATTTGCCCTCTCAATTGAGCATCCAAATTTGAAAGAGGTTCATCAAATAAAAATACTTCAGGATCTCTAACAATAGCTCTTCCCATCGCAACTCTTTGACGTTGCCCACCAGATAAAGTTGCCGGCTTTCTATCTAAAAGATCTGTAATATCTAATATTTTTGCTACCTCTCGAACTTTTTCATCTATTATATTTTTGTTAATTCTTGATAGCTGAAGAGAAAATGCCATGTTGTTATATACAGTCTTGGCAGGATATAAAGCATAATTTTGGAAAACCATTGCAATACCCCTTTCTCTTGGTTTCAATCCATTTACGACTCTGTCACCAATAATAATTTCACCGCCAGAAATCGTCTCTAAACCTGCCACCATTCTAAGTGTGGTTGATTTGCCACAACCAGAAGGACCAACCAAAACACAAAATTCACCCTTGGAGATTGAAATATCAATGCCATGTAGAATTTTTTGTGGACCAAAATATTTAACAAGATTTTTTATATCTATTTTTGACATTCAATACTCCTTAAATTTTGCTCTTTTCATTTCGCAAATAAAAAATAGTAAAAGCTGCAGAAATAATAAGAATAGATACTGCAACCGTTGATGCTTGGCTAAATTCAAAATTAACAAATGCATACCTAAATGTCATAGTTGACAAAACTTCAGTTGTTCTTCCAGGACCACCACCAGTTGTAAGCCAAACCAAAGGAAAAAGCTGAAAAGTCCAAATCAAATCTAATAGGGCAACTCCATATATAACTGGTTTTAGCTGTGGAATTGTTACGTGCCAAAATTTTCCAAAGAAACCTGCCCCATCAATTTCAGCAGCTTCATATAATTCCTTTGGAATAGATTGTAATCCGCTTAGAAAGCTTACCATTATAAATGGATAACCCCTCCATGTAGATATTAATAACAGCGACCACATTGCTAGAGATGGGTCTCCAAGCCAATCCAAAGGTTCACTAATTATACCCAATTTATCTAAACCATAGTTTATAATACCAAAGGGATTTAGTAATAATTGCCAATTTACTGCAACAACAACAGCAGTAAAAATCCAAGGAAGAATAAGTAGAGAGCGAAATAAAGTTCTAGCTTTTGGATTTATATCTGTATTCACAAGCAGTGCTAAGCTTGTTCCGATTATTAGATGGCCGATTACAGATCCTACAGTAAAAATAATAGTGTTTAATGTTGCTTTCCAGAAAGCTGTATCACTTAAAATTTCCTTATAATTCTGCAAACCAACGAATGAAGGATTTTTTTGAACAATAACATTATCATAAAGTGAATATTCAACTACTTTATATAATGGAACTGAAAGTAGTGACCCTAAAATTAATAAACAAGGCAATAAAAATAGATAGGGAACACTTTCATTGCTAATATTATTTAAAATTTTCTGCATATCTTTTTTGAGGTCGGCTATTATAGCCGACCTCATTCAAATTTAACTTATTAAATCCAACCATCTAGATTGAACTTTTGTAGCAGCTTCTTTAGCTGATTGGTCTCCACGAAGCATTGATTGCATTTCCTCAGTCATAATTGACCAACTTGCAACTGCACTTGGTGCTTGTCTTAACTCTTCAACAGGCTCATCACCAGATAGAATATTCATTTGAGTCTTCATTACTGGTGTTGCTCCACCGCTAACTAAATCCAATGAATCCAGATTGCCTGGTAAAGCTCTTGAAGCTTTTGCAACTTTAGCATTTACCTCTTTGCTAAGAAGAAAATCAATAAATTTCCATGCTTCTTCTTTATGCTTACTTTTTGAGGCAATTCCAAGTTCCCAACCGTGAACTCTGTAGGCATTAACACCATTAGTTGGCACTCTAACCAAGTCATAATTTAAATCAGGATTTCTAGTTGCAACTGCACTTGCATGAACACCAGGCGAAATTAAGAACCCTGACCTTCCAGCAATAAATTCTTCTAAATCTACTCCACCTGTTCTCGATGCAAAACCTGGGGCCATAGCTCCAGACTTTTTCAGATCATTAATAAAGTTTAACGTCTCAACAACTTTAGCATTATCAAAGTTTGGACTTGTACCATTCATAATTCTTCCTCCATTTGAATATAAGAGAGGTAGAAAAGTCAAAATAGGACCATTAGACGGCGGTTGCGAACTCAAAGGCATTCCTATTCCTGAAATACCATCACCTAAATTTGAAATTGCAACTGCTTGCTCTTTTAACTCAGACCAACTTGAAGGTGGCTTTGAAAATCCTGCTTTTTTTACAAGATCCATATTTACATGCATAACAAATGGAAAAGCATTTAATGGAACCATCCAAGTTTTGCCATTTATTTTTCCAATTGGAGCTTGAACTAAATTTTCAGTTTTAAATGAATTAGATCCTTTTGACATATATTTATCAAGAGGTTCTAGAATATCTGATTTCAAGAAACCAGTGGTCCAAGGCATGTTTAATCCTAAAACATCTGAACCTACGCCTACTGCACTGTCAGTAACAATACTTTCTCTAACTTTTCCAAAAGGTTGAGTAACTAGTTTAACTGAAATATTTGGATTAGCCGCTTCAAATTCATCCACAAGCCCCTCATAAAAATCTCTAGTATTTTCTGCTGCAAACCATTGCAACCATTCTATTTCAGTTTTTGCACTCGCATTAATAGTCCAAGCAAAACTAAATGCGAATATTAAAGTAAAAATTTTTTTAAAAAACATAAATTTTCTCCATTAATGTAAATTGAATTTTATTAATTTATTGTTATAAAACTTTTTAAATTTTTAATTAGCTTATCTAATACATATAACCTCCTTCATTATTCTTCATTTAATCTTTAGTTATCCTTTAACTCCTCCAGCAGAAAGTCCTGAAATAACAAATCTCTGAACTGACATAAAAAGAATTAAAACAGGGAGCGAACCAATTACAGAAAAGGCCATCATCTCATCCCATTTTAATCCAAATTCACCAACCATCATTGCAATTCCGACCGGGACAGTTCGCATTTCTATTGACCTAGTTAAAGCAAGAGCAAATAAAAATTCATTCCATGCTAATAAAAAAGTATAAACAGCTGTAGAAATTATTCCTGGAGCTGCTACTGGAAGAAGAACTTTAAATAAAACACCTATGGGAGTGCAACCATCAATAGTTGCTGCTTCATCAAAATCTTTTGGAATTGTGTCAAGATATCCATTCATCATTATTACAGCATAAGGTAGAGAAAAAGTTAAATAAGTTAAAATTAATCCCCACATTGTGTCATATAATTTGAGCCAAACAATCACCCCAAATAAGGGTATTAAAAGAGTAATTGTAGGAACCATCTGAGTTGTAATTACAAATAATTTAGCTACTCTATCGCCAAAAAATCTATATCTAGAGAATCCATACGCAGCTAAGGTTCCAATTAATACAGATAAACCAGTAACCGCTAAACCGAGCAAGTAACTATTCAATAAAAATCTTGTATATTGATCATTATTAAATATCTTTAGGTAACCATCGAAATATAAGGAAGAAGGAATTAATTTTGGTGGCAATGAAAATGTTTCAACTGTAGGCTTTAATGAAACTGACAGCATCCAAATTAAGGGGAAAGCAAGAATTATTACGCAAACACTCAATACAGAATATATAATTATCTGATTTATTAGTTTTTGTTGATCTTCGTTTGATGTTGTATGTTTCATAAAATTAAGTCTATTAATCAAAAATCTTGAGAGTTGAGTTATCAATAAAATCCCAGTCGAGTTCAATTCCCAAACCTGGTTTGTTTTTTGGAACATACGCATATCCATCTTTTATTTGTATTTTTTCTTTTAAACCTATGTTGAAAAGATGTTCAGGAATTAATACTTCAAAAAATTCTGTATTTTTAATTGCTGATGCACAATGTAAATTTACTAATTCTAATGGATGGTAAATTGCTGTATGTATCTCACAATTCATTCCATGAGCTTCAGCCAAATGAGCTGTTTTGAGTAAACCTGTAATTCCACCTGACCAACTTATATCACCTCTAACAATATCAACAGCCCGATCACTTACAAGATGTGCAACACCCTCAGGATGATTTTCTGCTGTTTCTCCTCCAACAATTGGAATTTTTAATTTTTCTTTAAGTGATTTTAAAGAACTATGGAACTCGTCATACATTGGCTCTTCCAGCCAATAATAATTTAACTCCTCTAATAATTTTCCAAAATGTAAATTTTGATTATAACTAAAATTATTAACAGGATCACTCATTAGACGAAAATCATTTCCGACCGCTTCTCGACATGCCTTATGTGCTTCGATTGTAATTTGGTAATCTAATGGTGGGTGAAGTTTATATGCTGCCCAACCTCTTTTTTTTAAATCTAGAGCTTCTTTAACATAATCATCAGCATTTTTTAATGTCATCGAACTTCCATAAATAGGAATACTGTCTCTCATTGCCCCAATAAATTGATAAAGTGGTAAATTTGCTGAGATAGACTGAACTAACCATGAGGCTATATCATATGGCGCAAAACAATAATTTTGAGATAAATTCCATGCTCTATTATACTTTCTAAAGTCGTGCCAATTCATCTCCCTGTATCTTGTATCTCGACCAATAAAGAAAGGCTTTATCATTTGAGATGACACCTCTCCAATCGCAAGTGAACTTCTACCTGCAAATCCAAAAGTATCGCATGATATACCCTCATCAGTTTTAAATTTTAATACTAAAAATTCAAAACTCATTGGTCGCCCATCCTTTAGGGTAAGATCAGTATCTGGTTTATGTTTACATGCTCTAATTTCAATATTAGTAAATTTCATTTATACAAATTTCCTATTAACTCATATCCAGAATCTTATCGATTAATGTTTTAGAAGAATTTTTTAAAAATAAATGATCTGATCCATTGGGAACCAAAGAGGCACCACTTTCAAATAAAGTTTCTAAATCTTGACCATCAAAAGGCAAGCTTCCAAATAGTTTTCCTGCCTTCAAAGTTTTATCCCTTATCTCATAAAATGCGGATAAAAAATCAGGATTATCATATTGCCTAAAAAGATTCATAGAAGCTGACAAATCATTTGGCCCAACAAATATACCATCTAGGCTTGTTTTAATAATCTCATCAAGATTTTTAATTCCCTCTAAAGTTTCAATTTGCATAAAAATTGATAAGCACTTATTTGCGTTAAAAAAATACTCTTCTGGTTTATAGCCAAAATCCGATGCAGGAATTTGCCCAACTGCCACCCCTCTTCTACCTTCGGGTGCAAATAGAGAGCAATTAATAATTTCTTTCGCTTGATCTAAATTATTCACTTGAGGCACCAATATTGCATTTGCTCCAGCATCTAAAATTTTTTTTATTGAACTCTCTGAGTGGTCTGGCAAACGGACCATGACGGCTGTCTCTAGGCTTAAGATTGACAGAACCTGTTTTGATATGGTTTCAAAACCTCCCAAACCATGCTCTAAGTCGATTAAAATATAATCCAATCCTGAATTAGACATTATATAAGCAATATTTTCAGATCCCAAAGTTGACCAAACACCTGATAAATATTTTTTAGAATAAAGCTTTTCTTTAAATTTTTTTCCCTTTAATAAAGTTTGAGGTAACATATTTATCTTTCTTCTTTTAATATTGCTCTATTGCTTACAATGTTATGCACATGTACATGGGCCCCCATATCAATAGTCTTTATAGCCTGCCCTATACATATTCCGTTTTTTATAATTGATCCCCCTCTAGGTATATCATTTAGTGCTATTTTGTGATATTTTGGTATTTTAGTTGTGGAAGTAAGTGTTGTCTTTTTATTTTTAATTACAACCTTTTTACCTACAGATATGGCATCAAGCATATTTGCTACATTATCCTCTTTTGATGAACATAAAGCTAAAAATTTCATAAAGCCTCACCGAACCTAGATATAGTTTCACTACCATCACCAAGTATTTCTCCATAGCAAAGTTTTCCATTTAAAACTGAAATAAGATCTTCTAAAAGTTTGTCCTCTGCTTTTTCAAAATTCCCATTAATAATCAAATCTGAACAATCATGATCTATTTGATGGCTAAGTCTTAATGCTGTTTCTGGATTTGCAGTAATCCTAATAGTTGGCATTAAATCACTTGAATAACAATTTCCACTTCCAGTAGAAAATAAACAAATTTGAGATCCAGAAGATGAGAACCCTGTAAGAGACTCAGGAGTATAACTAGGTGCATCCATCAACCAAAGTCCAGCCTTAGTTGGAATTTGTCCATATTCCAAAACCCCTTCAATTCTTGAACTACCTGATTTAATTGAAGATCCAATTGCTTTTTCTTCTATGGTTGATAAACCATCTTCAATATTTTTTTTATTTGGATTAACTCCTGATAAATTTATTCCATTATCAATTGCTAATTTTTCCCTCCTTAAAACACTTTTTTTAATCTTATTTTGCACATCAGAAGATACGGCTCTTTCAGCTAGGCCATTTTCTACACCCAACCATTCTAGTGTCTCACCCATAATAACGATACCACCACTGCTAACAATTTTATCTGAAATTTTTCCAATTAATGGATTTGCAAATAAACCTGAAGTCGGATCAGATAGTCCACATTCAACGGACAAGCAAATTTTATCTAGTCCAAAATGATTTTTTTTGATTTCAGAAATTTCTTTTAAAATTTCAGCACCTTTTTTTATTGCTGTGGTTATCATTTCCAAAGGATCACTTCCTGCATCCCCTAAAAAAATACTTCCAAACGGCTTTTTATTTTTTTTTAGTTGTTCAATCACTATTTCTGATCTTGATTTGTCAGAACTTATCAAGAGAACTCCACCTACATTTGGATTAAGTGATAAGCCAGTTAATACATTTTGAGATATTTCTTTGTCTTTATTTAGCAAACCCATTCCGTAGTCGAAGGAAATAAGTTTTGAATATTTCAAGTATTTATGAATTCGCTCTGCAATTTTATTTGTTAGACCAGTTAAGTTAAGAATCAACAATTCATTTCTTATTCCAACTTTTCCATTTTGTCTTAAATATCCCGTAAAACTATGCATAAACCGATTAAAAAAACATACTGAGCGCTCAATTGGGCGCTTATTATAAATTGTTTACACAACAATTCATATCTGTCAATGTACAATCAAATAAAATTTGATTGATTTAAAATAATTATGGAACAAAACTCTAAAGAAAGTTTACGTTCAATTGCACAATCAAAGTTTCTCGATGGACTTTTGAATTTTCAACTTAAACCAGGAAAATTGCTAAGCCAAAGGGAGATTTCTCAAGCAATTAATTGTTCAATTCCATCAGTTAGAGAGGCGTTAAAAATTCTAGAGTCAAAGGGCATTGTGAAATTAATACCTCAACGTGGAGTTTTAATAAAAGAAATCTCAAAAAAAGAAGTTAAAGATGCCTATGAAATAAGATCTTTAATTGAACTAAGAGCATTGGATTTGTTTTTTGATGACATGGCAAAAAATGAAATTAATTTAATTATTAAAAATACTAAACAACTTATATCATCCAAAAAAAGAAAAAAACACTCTGAGATAGATATCTTTAAGGAGAGAATTAACATTGACCATTATTTTCATCGTTACATAGTATCTAAAATGAATAATAAACTCATATCGGATTTCCATAAAAATACTGAAAGTATTTCTTTGTTAGCTCGTATTAATTTACCACCTCATTATCATATTCAGGGTCAAGCTTTATACGAGCATTTAGAAATTCTTAATGCTATTCTTAATAACAACAAAGCCAATGCAAAAAAAGCATTAAAAAACCATTTAAATCAAGCTTCACAAAGAGCCATATCTTCAATTAATTAATGTCTTAACCACTTCCACTTTTAGTAGAGTTATGGTATGAAAAAGCTATCTCTTAAATAAATCAATAGAAGAAACTTTATAAACAACTGGAGCATGCCTCTATTGCAATTATTTGTAGTTAATAATCATTTATTATCACTTGACAATTAATCAAGCATTACATCTGATAAAGAAAGACTGATTGAATTAAATGAAATAATTTTTGGAAATTTAAATGCTATCTCCTCAGCAATTTTACAGACGAGTTGCCTTCGGCATAAAAGATGATGAATCAAAAGCAAATCCTTTGGATAGTGCTATTGAACAACTTTCTAATACAAAAACTGTCAAATGGTCTCATTTTCATCAAACTCCTAT
>Ga0115011_10003575_pt1 | contig 10576 bp, 8 predicted proteins | sample TroAtlMetagenome_2_FD_88705 | JGI IMG/M metagenome (GOLD analysis project Ga0115011, IMG submission 88705) | Marine eukaryotic phytoplankton communities from Atlantic Ocean - Tropical Atlantic ANT8 Metagenome | ecosystem: Environmental > Aquatic > Marine > Oceanic | place: Tropical Atlantic... | reverse complement strand
TTATCTCCAAAAACTAAATGATATCTTGACCGATGATGGACTTTTTCTCTGCAATTTTTTTGGTGAACAAACACTTAAGGAACTTAAACAATGCTTTTTTATTGCTGATGATAATTTTTTCAATGGTGCCTTTAACAGGATTCCTAAAATAGATTTGATGGCTGATTTTAGTGATTTATTAGCAGAGATTGGCTACAACGAAATTGTCACAGAAAGAATCAATTTTGATATTTTTTATAAAAATATCATAAGTATCCTAAAAGATATTAAAAATATGGGCGAAAAAATTCCAATAAAAGAAAAAAAAGAAAAAATTTCAAAAACTTACCTCAAGTTTTTAAATAAAATATATAAAAAAGAATTTGCAGATCGAAACTCCCAACTCAAAGTTACCCTAGATATAATCTCCATTAGTTCTTGGAAAAAATTAAATAATAATTTAAAAAATCAATAATTTTTTTATTTGAGGAAAGCATCTTTAAATCATTGATTTCATTAAATCTGATCCATTTGATTTTTTGTTTTTCTAATGCTTGAATCTTTCCATGCCATGAGCTTGTAGAAAAAAAATTTAACTCAATTTTTTTTTTCTTTCTTATCACTTGGTATGAACACAAAAAAATTAACTTATTAACATTAATATTGACTGATAGTTCCTCTAGTAATTCTCTTTTTAGAGCTTCCATCAAAAATTCATTTTTTTTTACTTTTCCACCAGGAAATTCAAAAAAGCCTGCAAAAGTTTTGTTACGTGGTCTAGATGTAATCATTAATTTGTCTTTTTTTCTTAAAATACACGCAACAACTTTAATAATTCAGCTCCTATAATCTGTATTTATATTAATATATTTTTTGGTAAGATCACATGTCCAAACTGAACAACTTCCTGATCCTGTTCCTACTCTTACTGAAACTTCAATTTCTTTTCTCTTCAAATAGCTATTAATTTTTTTTACATTTTTTGACAACAAATTCTGTCCAGAATCTAAAATTAAAAGTTTTCCAAATTTTATTGATATTTTTGATATATCAAGAGCTATACCAGTCTTACCTAATGCCATTATAATTCTTCCCCAGTTTGAGTCAGAGCCAGCCATAGCAGTTTTAAATAATGGTGAGTTTGCAATTGACATTCCCAAGTTTTTAGCATCTTTATAATTTTGAGCGCCATCAACTGAAATTTTTATAAATTTTGAAGCTCCCTCCCCATCTTTTACAATTAGATGTGCCAAATTAGTCATTAAAATTTCAAGTTTATGAAAAAACTCTTTTTTTTGGGGGGGGCTTAAACTTTTTTTATTTTCATTTTTAACTAAAATCAATAGCACCATGTCACTAGTTGATGTATCACTGTCAACGGTGATTGAGTTAAAAGTCTTTTCTACAATGTTATAAAATTTTTTTTTCATTTCATTTTTTTCTAATGGAACGTTTGAAATTATAAATGAAAGCATTGTTGCCATATTAGGTGCAATCATTCCTGATCCTTTTGCTATTCCATTAATATAAAAGTTTTCTTTTTCACTAAACTTTATTTTCTCTGAGTATGTTTTTGGGAAAGTATCAGTGGTTCTAATTGCATTAGCCGCTCTTAACCAACTTTGATGGGTATTATTAAGATTTTTAATAAGTAGGGGGATTTTTTTAATAATTTTTTTAAAATCTAAAGGCTCACCAATTACTCCAGTTGACGCCATAAAAATCTCTTTCTTATTAACTGATAATTTTAAAGAAAGAGTTTCAATGATTTTTTTTATAGCCTCATCACCTTTTTTGCCATTAAAAACATTTGCATTTCCTGAATTAATAATCAACGCTGAAATCTTTCCATTTTTAATAATCGACTTGTTCCAAACTATTGGTGCACCTGGAGTCTTTGAGTTTGTAAAAACACCATGAATTTGACCTGGTGAATCAAACTTTATCAAAACTAAATCATCTTTGAATTTTTTCTTAATTCCACAACTTACTGTTGAAATACTTACACCATTAATTTCATAGAGTTTTTTTAGTTTTTTTGGTGCCAAAGGAGAAGTCTTTAATATCATTTTAAAATAAACAAAAAATAATTATATCCTTATCTATAAAATTATTATAAATAAATACAATGTTAAATTTTCTCTCAAAAAAATTATTTGGTTCCTCAAACGACCGATTATTAAAAAAAATCTATCCATTAGTTCAACAAACAAATGACTTAGAAGCAAAATATCAAAAACTAAGTGATGAGGATTTAATAAAAAAAACTAGCGAGTTTAAAGAACAAATTCAAAAAAGTAAGAAGATTGATGATTTTTTACCGGACGCTTTCGCTAATGTTAGAGAAGCTGCAAAAAGATCACTAGGTCAGAGACATTATGATGTGCAAATTATAGGAGGAATTGTTTTACATAAAGGTATGATTGCTGAAATGAAAACAGGTGAAGGTAAAACTTTAGTTTCAACTCTATCGGCTTATCTTAATTCTATTGCTGGTAATTCAGTTCACATTGTTACAGTGAATGACTATCTTGCTAAAAGAGACTGTGAATGGATGGGAGCTGTTTTCAATAAACTAGGTTTGAAAACTGGCTTTATAACTGGTGGTATGAATGATGTCGACAGAAAAAAAGCATATTTGTGTGACATAACCTATGGCACAAATAATGAATTTGGCTTTGACTATCTCCGAGACAACATGAAATTTTCTAAAGACCAACTAGTTCAAAGCATGTTTAACTATGCTATAATTGATGAAGTAGATTCAATCTTAATTGATGAAGCTAGAACCCCATTAATTATTTCTGGTGCTGCAGAAGAATCCTCTAGCCTATATAAAGAAGTTGATCAAATTATAGCTACCTTGGCAAAAGATGATTATGAAAAAGATGAAAAATCAAGGACTGTAGTCTTAAATGACAATGCAGTTGAAAAACTTGAAAAGGTTTTTTCAAAAAATAAATTGCTGACTACTGGAAGCTTATATGACATTAATAATGTGACTCTCTTGCATCACACTAATCAGTCTCTTAAAGCAAGGTTTGTTTTTGAAAAAGACAAAGATTACTTGGTTCAAAACGGAAAGGTTCTCATAGTTGATGAATTCACAGGAAGAGCAATGGAAGGCAGACGTTTCTCAGAAGGTCTTCATCAAGCAATTGAGGCTAAAGAAAACCTGGATGTTCAAGTTGAAAATCAAACATTAGCATCAATAACTTATCAAAATTATTTTAGATCATATGACAAACTTTCAGGTATGACGGGAACAGCAAAAACTGAAGCTGATGAGTTTTTTGATATTTATAAACTTGAAGTTATCGAAATACCTACAAATAAAGATATGATTAGGAAAGACAATGAAGACGAAATTTACAGAACCTTAAACGAAAAATATAATGCTATTATTAACCTCATTGAAGAATGTAGAAAAAACCACCAGCCTTGCTTAGTTGGAACAGTATCCATAGAAAAATCTGAGAAAATATCTTCTCTTTTAAAATCCAGAAAAATTCCCCATGAAGTTTTAAATGCAAAAAACCATTTAAAAGAAGCAGATATAATTGCAAATGCTGGCAAACCAGGACAAGTTACTATTGCCACAAATATGGCTGGTAGAGGCACAGATATAAAATTAGGTGGTGTTGAAGAAAATAAAGAAAATGAATCTTTAAAAAAAAAAGCATTGGATTCTGGGGGTCTTTATATAATAGGAACTGAAAGGCATGAATCACGCAGGATAGATAATCAACTTAGAGGAAGGTCAGGAAGACAAGGAGACCCTGGTTCATCAAAGTTCTTTCTATCACTTGAAGATGATTTAATGAGAATCTTTGGTTCAGAAAAACTTGACACAGTTTTACAAACACTTGGACTTGAGGAAAATGAATGCATCCAACATCCTTGGATAACAAAAGCTCTAGAAAGAGCTCAAAAAAAAGTTGAAGGTAGGAACTTTGAAATAAGAAAAAGTCTTCTGAGATTTGATGATGTAATGAATGAGCAGAGAAAAATAATTTACCAGCAAAGAATGGAAATTATTAATGATATTGAAATCGACAATTTAATCTTTGACATGCGTGATAGCTTTATAGATGATTTCTTCGACGGTTTTCAAATAGACTTTTCGCAGTTTGACGAAGAAAAAAAGGGGGAAATAAAGGATGGTCTTAAAAATAATTTGAATATTGATCTGGAATTTGATTCTTTTAAAAATATTCAAAACATTCAACTTGAGGACTTAATTAATGAAGTTAAAAAACTCTCTAACAATAATATAAATTTAAAAAAAACAAAATATACCGAAGAAGTTTTTTTAATAGCTCAAAAAAGTTTACTTCTTCAAATCATTGATAAAAGCTGGAAAGATCATTTACTTTCCTTAGATCACCTCAGACAGGGAATTTCTTTGAGAGCTTATGGTCAGAAAGATCCTCTTAACGAATATAAACAAGAAGCTTTTTTAATGTTTGAGGAAATGATGGGACAAATAAGAGAAACTGTTTCGAAGATAATAAGTTTTATTGAAATTAAGAGCGAAGTTCCAGAACCATCTTCTGAAATACCTGAACCAAACGAAAAAATTCCTCAAGGAAAAATTCCTCGAAACGCTAGATGTCCATGTGGCTCAGGAAAAAAATATAAACATTGCTGTGGAAAATTAAATTAAAAGTCTAGTTTTCTATAAATTTTTTCCCTATATCTAAGTATTTTCTCTCTCTATGTAACATTATTTCTTCGGATGTTTTACCTTCAAATTCTGAAGTTATTCTTAATAAACAGTTCTTTATATGCTGACAAGTCTCATTGATATTTCTATGAGCCCCGCCTAGTGGTTCTCTTAATATTTCGTCGATAACCTCGAGATCTAATAAATCTTGAGCCGTAAGTTTTAAGTTTTCAGCTGCACTTTCTGAATGATTAATCGATCTCCATAAAATTGAAGCACAACCTTCAGGTGAAATAACAGAATAAATTGCATGTTCTAGCATTATTACCTTATTTCCTAAACCCAAAGCAACTGCACCACCTGATCCACCTTCTCCTATAACAAATGAAAAGATAGGAGATCTCACTGTCAAAGAATTTTTTATGGAACCTGCTATTGCTCCTGATTGTCCTCTATCTTCTGCCTCAACACCAGGGAAAGCCCCCGGAGTATCTATAAATGAAACAACAGGTAAATTAAATTTGCTAGCTATTTTAAAAAGACGTTGGGCCTTTCTATATCCCTCTGGTTTAGCCATACCAAAATTATTTTTTACTCTACTGTCTATATCTTTTCCTTTGTCATTTCCTACTACTAAAAATTTTTTATTTTTTATTCCTGCAAACCCACCTTTAATTGATGAGTCGTCGGCAAAGAGCCTGTCACCGGACAAGTTTTCATAGCTATCGAAAACTAATTTTACTATCTCGTCAAATTTTGGTCTATCTTGATGTCTACATACCTTTACTTTTTGAAAGGGTGTTAACTCCTTATAAATCTCTGATAATTTATTATCAAACTTCTCTTGAAGTTGGCTTAATTCATTGGCAATATTCTCACTAGTATCTTTCAAATGCCTCAACTCTTCAATTTTTGACTGAATCTCAAGTAAAGGTTTTTCAAAATCTAGAAAGTTTTGCATTAAATTTTTTATTGTCCTTCAATTAATTTAGCTTTTTCAACCAGAACCTCAGCTTGTCTAATTGAAGCAATATCTATTAATCTTCCATCCAAGGAAACAGCACCCTTTCCTTCTTTTTTTGCCTGTTCCATAGCTTCTAAAATTCTTTTTGCCTGGTTAACTTCTTTTTCAGATGGACTCATCACGCTGTTCGCTAGATCAATTTGACTTGGATGAATTGCCCATTTACCTTCGCACCCAAGTGTAGCTGATCTATTAGCTTGCGCTGTATAACCATCTGGATCGTTGAAATCTCCAAAAGGACCATCTATGGGCCTCAATCCATTAGCTCTAGCTGCAATTACCATTTTTGAAACGGCATGATGCCACATATCTCCCCAATGTTTTTCTCTTGGGTTATCTCCGTCTTTATCAGTTAAAACATGATAATTAGGATTTGGTCCACCAATAACTGTTGTTTTGGCCTTAGTGGATGCTGCATAATCAGCAACACCAAAATGAAGAGATTCTAACCTTCTATAATAAGAGGCTATTTCATTTATATTCTGCATTCCCAAAGCTGTTTCAATAATTAACTCAAACCCTAATCTTTTATCAACTCCCATAGAATCCTCAACTTGAGTACATAACATATCAACTGCATATACATCAGAGATGGTCCCAACTTTAGGAATCATTATTAAATCAAGTTTTCCCGGAGCTTTTTCAATCAAATCGACTACATCTCTATACATAAAGTGTGTATCAAGACCATTGATTCTTACTGACATTGTTTTAGTATTCCAATCAATATCATTTAAACCTTCAATTATATTTTTTCTTGCTTGTTCTTTCTCATCAGGTGCAACTGCATCTTCAAGGTCTAAGAAAATAACATCTACACTACTTTTTGCTGCCTTTTCAAATAATGAGGGGTTACTTCCGGGTACAGCTAACTCACTTCTATTAAGCCTTGGTTTTGCTTGTTCAACTATTTTAAAACTCATAATTTCCTTTCATTAATAATTATTGTGTATATTTTTAATATTAAAATTAATTCATAAACTCAACCTAATTTTTTAAACTTTTTAATTTCATCATCTACATACCCTCTCTTCTCAAGAATTTTTCTAAGTTTACCCGACTGAATATGAGTATAAATTTGCGTTGTAGATATGTCTTTATGACCCAATGATTCCTGGATTATTCTTAAGTCAACACCTCTGCTTAATAAGTGTGAAGCAAATGAATGTCTTAAAACATGTGGAGAAATTCTTTTTAAATCTAAATTTATTTCTTCACCAAGATTTTTCAAGATTTGAAAAAATCTATTTCTAGTCAAATGACCGAATTTAGAGTTTGAAGGAAATAAAAATAAACTTTTTTTTTTTTGCTCTAATTGATTTAAAAAATTAATATACTTTTTTAAAACTATCATCACTTTTCCAAATAATGGAACACTTCTCTGTTTTCCACCCTTTCCTCTAATTATTACAGAAGAATAATCATCTGAAATATCACCTAATCTAATACTTACTAACTCAGAGACCCTTATTCCAGTTGCATACAAGATTTCTATTAAAAGAGTTCTTCTCAATCCTTTGAGACTTTGATCGACATAACTTTTTTTAATAAGGTTATTTACTTCTGATTCAGATAGAAATTTTGGAATCTTTTTTGGTAATTTGGGAAACTCAATATAATCCATTGGAGTAGTATTGATTAATTTGAGATCATATAAATAAAGAAAAAAATTTTTTACAGAAGAAAGTTTTCTACAATGGCTTGTCGGTGAAAAATTTTTAGACAAATAAACAACATACTCCTTAAATTGATTTAACTTTAAATCCAAAAAATCATTATGCCCAATAAACTTTGCAAACTCACTAAGGTCATTTTTATAAGAAGTGACAGTATTTTTTGCTAAATTTTTCTGAGCAAAAATAAACTCTATGTATTTTTCAATAAGATTAATATTTTTTTGCATTACTGCGTAAGATCAATTGATATTCTTCTTAATTCTTTTTCAAATCCTAAATTTCGTAAAATTAGTAACAACTTATAACTTTCCAAAATCGTTAAATTATTAAAACTTTTATTCCCAACTGTCTCAAAAAAGATTCTTATTGAATTAAATAAATCTTTTTTCTTAGAGTATTTCTCTGCCAATGACAAATTATGCAAGGAATTACTTGTAAGTTTTTCATTACCTGAAAAATTTAGTTTATTTATTATGTCTTTAGTGGGTTGGCTTAAATCATAGTTAAAGCTTAAATTCATAATTATTTTTTGATACTTTTGAGAATTTAATTCTTTAACTCTTTCTAGCTTCTTGATTCTTTCTTCAAGTAAATTAACATCTGAAGATTTGTTATATAATTGCTTATTAAGTTCAATTGAAATCTCTCTAAAAATTAAATCAATGTCATATTCATCACTAATTGAAGTCAGAACTTCGCTAGCCTTTTGAAACTCGTTTTGTACTTGAAACATTTTTGAAATCAAAAAAATTTGTTCTTTCAACTTAGGTAAATTTTGCAACTCTACAAGCTTGTGAACAAGGCTAGATATTTGAGCAAAAAGATTATCAATAACTGAAACTTTAAGTAAAGCAACAATTTTTTGAAATTTCACTTCTTCATTTTTTTCAATTATAATTGATTGATATAAAAGCGGTCTTGCCTTAGCAGGAGAGAGAGTCTTATATAAATTAAGAGCATTTTCTAATTCAGCATTCTTATATCTGGTTAAAAGGTAAGCTTCTGATAAAAAATCAAAACTAATTCTTCCTTGCTTTATTAAAAGTTCTGAGCAGAAAATTTTTACATCCGTTTCTACAGATGGATTAGAAAGAACAAATAGCAAACCACTTGTATTTAAATTTTCAATTTGTTCGTAAGTTGGTGAAATATCTGCAAATTGTAAGGAAGACATAATTATCGGATTAAGTGATTTAATTTGATCTAATTTTTTTTTTATACTCTCTGAATCCGCCTCACTATTTTCACTCATCAATGAATATGCTAAGTCAATAAAGAATGAATCACCTGGTTCATTTTGTTCTTTAAGAAGAAGCAGACCTAATTTTGCTTGATCATAATTATTAGCAATTATATCACAAATTATTATCACTTTTCCAAAAGTAGCAGGAGAAACATTAAATTTATCATCTAATATTTTACAGGCCTCTTCCTGTCTATTTCTCAAGAAATTACCCTCAATCATTTTGACTAATAGAAATTCATTCATTTTCAAATTACTTGATTGTGAATAATAATACTCAATCTCATTGATTCTTCCGGTCTCAAAAAGTTGATTAATTAAAAGTTCAAGAATTTTACTATCCTCTTCAACTGAAATATTTTTATTATCAAGAGTTTTCTTTGTTGTTAAAAAATCAAAGATCATTTCTTGAACAAAAGGATTAGGGCTTTTTGTTGGTATGTTTTTTAAAAAGTTTTGAATTTCATCAAATTTTTTATCAAGAAAAATCGATGTCCAAATACTATCCTTATTAATATCACCTATCTCACTTACAAAGCCAGAGGTTTCTTGTTTCTTATTTAAAAAATCTTTACCTCTAAATATTTGATTAGATTCTAAAGAATCACAAAAAAAGATTAGGATAAATAAAATTAAACTAATTTTCTTCAATTTTATAATCACTTTCAATAATCTTTGGTTTAATCATAAAATCAGTGCTACCAAGATAAATCAGGAAGATAAGAAAAGAAATTACAAATGAAATAAGAATCTTTACAACTAATTTATTCATTATTATGTAGTTTTAACATCAAAAATTAATTATACAAACTATACATGATTTTAGAAATTAAAATAAAATGTAATGATTTTAGAGAAAAAAAAAATAGTACTCGTAGGAATGACTGGCGTTGGGAAAACAACGATTGGGAGAGTTTTATCAAAAATTCTTAGAAGGACATTCATAGACATTGACTTTGAGGTAGAAAAAGCTTCAGGACAAAAAATTCATCATATTTTTGAAAATTATGGTGAGAATGAATTTAGGAAGATTGAAAAAAAAACCTTATATAAATTTCTTGATGATGAAAAAAATTTTGTTATTTCAACGGGTGCAGGAATATTAGGTGATCAGCAAATAATTGATACTATAAAGAAAAGTAGTATTTGTATTTTTTTAGAAATAAAAATAAATAATTTAGTTGAAAGATTAACTAATAACTTTAAATCTAGGCCCTTACTAAAAAATGGTAACCTTAGAGAAAAACTTAAAAATATGATAGAAAACAGAACTCGAAATTATAAGCAGGCTCATATAATAATACCAGTTGATGACCTAAGTATTCCTGATATCGTTAGAAGGATTATTAATAATTTAAAATATTATGACAAAAATTAGCAAAATTAATGTCAATTTAGGAAATAGATCATATCCAATATATATAGGAAATGATTTGTTTTCATCTTTTGAAAAACTTTTAAAGAGTTTTTTAAATTATTCGAAAGTACTGATTATCACTGATAACCACGTGAAGAAATCAATAAATGAAAAACTTTTTTTGTTAAAAAAAAAGCTTAATAAAAATACAGCCATTATCTGCTTACCTCCAGGAGAAAAGTCAAAGAGCTTTAAGTATTTAGAATTATTATGTGAAAAAATCTTAGAAAAAAAAATTGATAGAAAAACACTTTTAGTTTGTATTGGAGGGGGGGTTATTGGTGATTTAGTTGGATTAACAGCAAGTGTTTTACTGAGAGGTATTGATTTCGTACAAATACCTACTACTCTGTTGTCACAAGTTGATAGTTCAGTTGGAGGAAAAACTGCAATTAATTCAAAGTTCGGAAAAAATTTAATTGGTACTTTTTATCAACCTAAAGCAGTTTTAATATCACTTAATACACTCAAAAGCTTACCATACAGACAAATTATTTCTGGCTATGCAGAGATTTTAAAATATTCACTAATTAAAGATAATAATTTCTTTCTTTGGTTACAAAAAAATGGT
>Ga0115011_10003574_pt1 | contig 10577 bp, 10 predicted proteins | sample TroAtlMetagenome_2_FD_88705 | JGI IMG/M metagenome (GOLD analysis project Ga0115011, IMG submission 88705) | Marine eukaryotic phytoplankton communities from Atlantic Ocean - Tropical Atlantic ANT8 Metagenome | ecosystem: Environmental > Aquatic > Marine > Oceanic | place: Tropical Atlantic... | reverse complement strand
TTCTATCCACTCACCTACTAATGAGAAAGAATTTTCGGGAGGTCCCAGAGTTCACCATCCTAATGGCACTTACAGGAAGTTTCCTGGGCTGGCAGGCAACTGTCGTCGCTGGGTGTTTGACCGGAATGGTTCTTCTTATTATTCGAATCTTTTCCAAAGAACATTCTGCTACAGAACTTTTATGGCTAAGTGTTAGCATCACTATTTTCACATTCCGCTTCTGGATGGAATGGTTCGAGAATTGGCTCCCTGGTAATTCTATTTAATTCAGCTCTATCGCTTCTTCCAGATGGTTGTACAACGGTTCGAGCGACTGTTGTACCGCTCCAAGTTCATCGCTAAGCCCTTTCATGATACCGCCGTCACGCAAAGCTTCTTCCTTGGCCATTTCAGAATAAATTACTTCGATGCGAGATTCCGCTTCGGCAATCTCTGCTTCGATTTCCTCAACCTTCCGATAAGGAAACTTTCTTTTACGTCGAGGCTTGGAGTTAGAAGCTTTACCAAGTTTCTTCTCTTTAGGATTTGCGTCGGCGGCTTCCGGCCTAGTCTCCATTTCAACTCGGGCTTCTTTCGCTAATCCGCTATCAATCAACGTCTGATAGGTAGAATAGTTACCGTCAATCACGCGAAAACGACCGGGCTCTACTACAAGCAGCATGTCACAAACCTGATCCAGAAAATAACGGTCATGGCTGACAATCACGACGGTTCCCTGATAATCACGCACCGTTCGTTCCAGAGAGTCTCTGGCCCATAAATCGAGATGGTTCGTTGGTTCATCAAGAAACATTAGGTTGGCATCCCGGGTGGACAGCCAAGCCAAGGCCGTTCGATTGCGTTCTCCACCGCTCAAATGCCTTACTTTCTTGAAGACCATTTCTTTGGTAATACCAAAGCGAGCCAATACGTCACGCCGTTCACGTTCAACAAATTCCTTGTGATCCGGTCTGATGGCCTCCACGACTTCTTTGTCGCTATCAATACAGGTCAGATGCTGATCAAAATAGGCGGCCTTTACCTTAGCTCCAATGTGAATCTCACCTGCATCAGGTTCCAATTCACTATTAAGAATTTTCATCAGGGTCGATTTACCTGTCCCGTTAGGTCCCAGAATTCCCCACTTCTGGCCACGTAAGATATCAAATGTCAGATCTTCAAAAAGCGGAAAGTCAAAGGCCTTGGAGATATGCTCTGCCCGAATGACAATATCACCACTGCGTTCAGGAACGGGAAATCCCATTCTCGGCGCGTTGATCTCACGCGGCGGATTCACACGCTCCATCCGTGCCAGCTTCTTCCGGCGATCTTCCGCCTGAGCGGTTTTTTGACTACCAATGTGACGGCGTACAAATTCTTCGAGTCGGGCTATCTCATCCTGCTGTTTTTCATAGGTTCGTCGAAGGACTGCATTGCGGTCGTCTTTCTGCCGCATATAGGACGAGTAGTTACCTTTGTAAATCTCAATCGTCCCCTGATGTAGTTCAATCGTCTTCTGAGCCACTTGATCGATCAGAAAACGATCATGACTAACTAGAAGAATTGTAGCCTGACTAGCAGCCAGAAAGCGTTCCAGCCATTGTGTTGCGTCAATATCCAAATGATTTGACGGTTCGTCCAAGATCATCAGATCAGGTTCGGCTAATAATAGCTTTGCCAGTGCCAGGCGATTCTTTTGACCACCAGAAAGCTGCTCCACCGGCTTATGAAATTCAGACTCAATAAATCCGAGACCACTAAGAATTCGTTCTATCCGATAGTCAATATTGTATGCGTCTTGCTGATACAGACGAACCTGTAAGCGGTCAAAACGCTGGGCAAGCTCTTCCTGCCGTTCACCAGTCGCCTCAGCCATCTCTGTGGCAACACGCTCAGCCTCTTCGGCAAGCGTCGCCAATTCCTCTAATGCTGCAGCAGCTTCCTGCCAAACAGTACGGCCCTTTGCATATTCAGGCTGCTGCTCAAGAATGCCAACTTGAATCGCAGGATGCAACTCAATCGTCCCGCTATCCGGCTCAAGTACACCGGTAATGATGTTTACTAATGTACTCTTCCCAGCACCGTTAGGTCCCACAAGAGCTACGTGGTCACCTCTCGACAGTTCAAAGGATACACCGTCGAGTACCGCTTCTTCGGAGAAGTATTTTTCGATATTGTCGACAGTTAGCTGAATCATGTTCATCATTATGTGCTGAATCGCCTTCGAGCGTAAGTCGGCGAAAACGAAGCCGAAAACTGACCAATACTGTCTACTAGTCGGTTTTTCCGTCCAATGATAGAATCGACTTTTCGGTGCTCGTTACGGCAATATGCAGTACCGAGTAAGAATTTAAAAAATAAGAACCAACACATATAGTTCTCACGAAAGAAGCACACCAATGAAAATTGCTGTCATTCCTGGTGATGGAACCGGCCCGGAAGTAACGAACGAAGCACTAAAAGTGCTGAAAGCAGTCTCAGAACAGGATGGTTTTGAGTACGAATTGACTAACTACGATTTTGGGGGTGACCGTTATCTCCAAACAGGTGAACTCCTACCGGAAGGCGCGGTCGAGGAACTGAAAGAAAAAGACGCAATCTATCTGGGAGCCATCGGCCACCCCGACGTGCAGCCTGGAATCCTTGAAAAAGGCCTTCTGCTCAGCCTGCGTTTTGCACTTGATCAGTACGTCAACCTACGACCAGTTACTCTTTATCCGGGAGTGGAAACACCTTTGGCGGGTAAAGGGCCTGAAGATATCGACTTTGTCGTGATTCGCGAGAATACCGAAGATATGTACTGCGGCATTGGTGGATTCCTGAAGAAGGGAACTCCGGATGAAGTGGCTTCTCAAACTGCAATTTACACTCGCAAAGGCTGCGAACGAATTATTCGCTATGCTTTCGAGTACACTCGCAAACGTAATAATCCCCAGGGCAAGCGTCTGACACTCGTAGGTAAAACCAACGTTTTGACCTACGGTCACGACCTTCTCTGGCGTACTTATCAGGATGTAGCCAAAGACTATCCTGACGTGGAAGCTGATTACAATCACATCGACGCGGCCTGTATGTGGTTCGTGAAGAACCCTGAGTATTACGATGTCGTGGTCACGACCAATATGTTTGGTGACATCATCACTGACCTCGGAGCAATGATCCAAGGCGGTATGGGTGTTGCTGCTGGCGGGAACATCAACCCCGACCCCGGTGGAACAAGCATGTTTGAATGTATGGGCGGAAGTGCTCCCAAGTATACCGGCCAAAACGTGATCAACCCTATCGCTGCGATCGCTGCGATGGGAATGCTGCTTGAGCAGATGGGACATTCTGAGTCCGCCGACAAGGTTACCGCAGCAATTAAGGTGGTCACGGGAACCAAAATGGAAAGCATGTCAGCAGGACGTATGGGTTACTCCACCACGGAAGTGGGTGACCTGGTTTGCGAAAATCTTTAATACTTAGGCTGTCACAGCATCACGATTAAAATAAACAACGCGGTCATCGCTTCAAGCATGCCGCGTTTTTTTATGCCCTTCTCAAAAACCAGGCTCTGACAACCATAATGCTGAACTTAAAAATGGAATCTCCCGAGCGTTGGCTCGAACAGGTGGACAACCATCTGGACGAGATTCTGATAGATCATGCGCACTGTGAAAACAAAGCCGCCCGCGCCGCTCTCAACTTAATGATGTCGTATATCGAGCATGAAGAGTTAACCGTGAAGATGACGGAAATCGTCAATGAAGAACTGGAACACTTCCATCAGGTACTGGGGATGCTCAAAAAACGCCACATTCCGTTTCGACGACTTTCTCAAAGTAATTATGGTCGCCAGATGAAGGAGTTAATTCGACCACAGGAACCCCAACGAGCCGTTGACCGGTTACTTGTTGCTGCGTTGATTGAAGCTCGTAGTTGCGAGCGGTTCGACCTGCTTCGCCACCATATCGACGATGTGGAGTTATCCGATTTCTACGATCAGTTATTCGAATCCGAAGCCCGTCACTATTCGATCTATGTGCAACTCGCCGAGGGCTTTGCTACCAAGCGTGAAGTCGAACTACGCCTTATGGAACTGTCCAGAAGCGAAGCAGAGATTATTCATCGAGGCGATACGCTACCACGCATGCATAGCTAAAAACCAGGCACTCAAAAGATTTGCAGCATTCCGTCAATTTAATTCTTACTAAAGCCGACTCGGTGAGTCTTCTCGATACCTAACGGATTCTTGATGTAATCCTGATAGCACTGGGAACAAAGGTCGTAGCGGCGGCGTTGATAATCTTCGTCAACGTATTCCAAATTGGGCTCCCCCAACTCATCTAGCAACTCTTCAATCTCCAGTAGGTGATCGCGCTCTTCTTCGGTTGACTCCAGTTCAGGCAAATCCATCGTGGCCTGAACTTCAAGTTTCACAACATAGCGTAGGTCAGTTCTACTGTCGATCGGACGTTTGCAACAATCACAGGAGTAATGAATCATTTCAATGATTTCCTAGATTGAAAATAGTCTTGCGAATGCAAGTGTTTGAAAAGGTGTGGATGATCATCCATGTCATCTTCTTTTAATGTAATCATCCGGACTCAAAAATTGCAACAGAATGTGAACTGAAATTCAAAATGCCTTTTCAGAAAATTAATTTGCCGGTATTCCACGGAGAGTGCTAACATCTTAATAGGTTTGTTATGCGTGCAAATGGTGATCCGCATACGAGTTAATCGTCGAACAGCTGAAGACGCCTTGTAGCCAATTCAGAGAAAGGAGTCGACGCATGATTGCGTCCGACAGACAGGGCCTACACTCAAACGTCCTACTTCTCAACCGATTCTATATGGCGATGCAGATCATCTCGGGTCGGCAGGCCTTTATCCTTTTGTGTCGCGAGTCAGCCGAAGTCATTGACGTCGAAGATCAACAATTCTGCAACTACTCCTTCGATTTCTGGCAAGAACTGAGTTTATTGCGTATGGAGGAGAAACTGATTAGTAATTGGATTCAGTCGTCGCGGCAAAAGATCGAAGTCCCCAAAGTCATTCGCCTGATCAATTACGATAAAATCCCAAAGACAACGATGCGTTTTAGTCGGAAGAATCTTTATTTACGAGATAACCGCCAGTGTCAGTACTGTGGGAAACAACTTAGCTTCAGTCAGCTAAGCCTCGATCATGTGAAGCCTCGGAGTAAGGGGGGGGGTACTTCCTGGGAAAATATCGTCTGCAGTTGTACGAAGTGCAATACTCGCAAAGGCTGCCGTACCCCTCAGGAAGCCAACATGCAACTACTCACCAAGCCAACTCGGCCACATCCATTAGAATCGATAACTCTAAACACAGAACACGAGAATATCGAAGCCTGGCAACCCTTCCTGCGAACTCAAAAAATTGCCTAACGGCCCATTAAGTTTACCCAGCACATATAAAAAGACGTGCTGAAGTGAATCAGCACGTCTTTCGTTTGAATCAAATTCCAATGGTTGTTACTAAACCAATGGATCTTTCTTCTCAGTGATAACTTCCAACTGAGGAGAAAGCTCAGCATTTAACTCGATAAAACCTTCCTGGCCTTCAGGTACGTTATCTTCATGGAAAATAGCTTCCACTGGACACTCAGGCACACAGGCCTCACAGTCGATACATTCTTCCGGGTGGATATAAAGCATTTGCTCTCCCTCGTAGAAACACTCTACAGGGCAAACAACAACACAATCAGTGTACTTACATGCGAAACATGGTTGGCAAACAACATGGGTCATGAGGATTCTCCTCTACTTGTTGCAGCGACCGGCGAGAATCACTACAAATCAGCGATGAATTGATATATACGGCTATGTCCAAAATCGGCGTTTCTTAGATAGATTTTTACTAATTTGGACTATTCAGAGATAATTTAATCAAAAAACTTAATTGTCGACCACAGCTTTTGGCAAATCTTTTAATGAAAAACCTCATTTTTCCCGAATTTGGCTCTAACCATCGAGTTCTATACATAAATGTCTGTTTTTAATTCGCTAAAAACAAGCAATGAATTGCTAGGTTTGGACCAACCGATGGCTCGATTCATATTGCCCCAAAACGCCTAGATTTCTAGAATCCATTGAGCTTGAGGGGATATGTATGCCTCTTCTCTAATTCCTGAAATTCTTGTGACAGCGATTTATCGTGGCACTTTCCGAATTTGACCGTGACTTAATCGAGCGATGCCTTTCCCGTGCTCCACGCGCCTGGGAAGCATTTGTCGACCGCTACATCGGTTTGGTAATTCACACGATCAACCACACAGCCAAGTCACGGAGTCTGTTAATCACCGATCAGGACATTGAAGACTACACTGCCGAGGTCTTTCTTCAACTTGTGAAAGACGATTATTCTGTTTTACGGAATTTCCGAGGCCACAGTTCATTAGCAACTTATCTAGCTGTCGTCGTACGACGAATTGTAGTTCGTGAAGTCGTTAAACGTCGTCACCCCAGAACGACAGAGACCGGGTCCTCAGCGGAAGCAGAGGAAGGAGAGAGATCTCAGGTTTATGCCTTCAAATTATCACTCGACAATCCTGAAACGGTACAAGACCATCAGCCAAATGCCGATCATCTTTTGGCAAATCAGGAAATCGTCGCACAGTTGTTAAGTGTACTCGACGGCAATGAACGTGAAGTTGTTAAACTCTACCACCTGGAAGGACGCAGCTATCATGAGATCAGTGGTCTCACTGGCGTCCCTGAAAACAGCATTGGTCCCACACTAAGCCGTGCCCGACAAAGACTACGAAAGTATGTCGGCACGCATTAACCACATTTAGCCCTCCCCAATTGCAAACTAACGATCCCCGCTGGAAAGGAGTCCAGGTCTTTGTGATGCTCGAGTTTCACATCAAAAAAGCGACTCGACTCTGCCACAAAACGGGAGAGACATTACAACCGGGCCATTCCTTTTACTCTGTATTGGTCACCGAAGCCGATGAAGTAGTTCGACATGACTACAGCCTGGCCGGATGGGAAGGAGCCCCGGACGATGCACTGGCATGGTGGAAATCCGATGTGCCGGAGGAAGATGGCGTCAAAGTTACACTTGCTCCAGACGAAGTGGTTCTACAGTATTTCCAAAAACTGATGGAATCCAACGAACATCCAAACATGGCCTTTGTACTCGCTTTACTAATGATCCGCAAACGCATGATGAGACTCGAAGGCAATGAACAGGACGACGCGGGTAATGAATTAATGATTGTCAGCAGTTCCAAGAACGAGCAAGAGTACAAAGTTCCTGTGACTTATCCTGATGCTCAAGAAGTGGAAAAGATTCAGGAACAGCTTGTAGCAATGTTGTATAAGGATGCTGCCTAATGATTCACCGCCATACAACATTCACTCGTTCCATCTCACGGATTATTCTTACCTTGGTCGCAAGTTGCATCCTGGCACTCACAGGATGCCCATGGCAGTCTTATGTTCAAAAACACTCAGGATTGCCTCCGGTCGCGTTTCAGGGAAAGCCGACCTTGGAAGAACTAATGTCGGCTGTGAATACAACCCGACTAGTAAAACAGCTGCAATCACAAGGAGCACGGATTTCAATCGCTGGTGCCCCGACACTGAAAGCTCAAATGATTGTGGAACAACCTCGCAAATTCAGAATGACGGCCGGTTTGTTTGACTTCACAGCCACCGAAGTGGATTTTGGAAGCAACGAAAAGTTGGCATGGTTGTGGGTAAAACAACAACCCGATCCCGCCGTCTACTATGTACATCACGATCAGTTGGCCACGACTGCAGCTCGTAACTTTCTCCCTATCGATCTCAACTGGATTACGGAGGCCATTGGATTGGTGTATTTAGACCCCGCAGGTTACCATGAAGGGCCATTTGAATTGGAAGGTGGGAAATACGAAATCCGGAGTCGCTTTACGTCACCATCTGGGGAAGTCTTGCGTCGCATGATTGTTGACGATCGATTCGGATGGGTTCTGGAACAACATCTCACACTTGCCAATGGACAGATTTTAGCCAGTGTCAAAGCCTCCGAGCATAGCTTCTATCCACGACACGGAGTCTCATTACCTCACCGAGTCCAAATTCAAATGCTCCCGGGGACGGAAAACCAGTTGGCATTCCAAATTGATGTGCCAAGATACCAAATTAATAACAACATAGGAGATGCTTCTCAGATCTGGTCTTTACCAGAATATGATGGTTATCCTCAGATCGACATATCGAAAATAGCTCCGCCAGAGGTCGGGCGATACGCCCCACCGACACTGCAACAGCAGGTGCCTCCAGCAGGTCTGAACCGTAATCAAACACGGATTGCCTCGCCTCGCTACAGTAGTGATCTACTGAGCAGGTAGAAAGCAGCTAAGGCCGTAAGATAATCTCAATAGAAGCCTCGTTGTTTTACTTTCCTCTGCTGAAAACCATAGGTTGCAAAAACTGGCTTTCTAAATTAGAGTCAAAGAGTAGAAACTAAAGGAAATTGTCCATGGCTTCACGGCTCTTACTATTACCAGGCTTACTGAGCGTACTTTTAGTGCGAATGTAGGGTGTATGTAGTAGAAAAACAAATTCCACACGATACACCCGAGGCCTCAAACCTCGGGTTTTTTAATGGTTTAGATACGATTCCCTGACGAACAGATGCTCAAATTCAAAACGAGACGAACGACGGGAGCATGTGCCGCTGCGGCCCATGTAATCCTCTTGCTTATCGCGTCGGTTTAAGGCCGGCATCCGCGAGCGGAATGGCTTAATCATCGCCACGAATCCACAGCGGCGTTATTTCCGGTGAATTTGAAATCATAAAAGTACAGTTAGACCAATGAGTGACACTCGAAACATAACAATCTTTGACACAACACTTCGCGACGGTGAACAGTCGCCTGGTTGCAGCATGAATCTAGCTGAAAAGCTGGAACTGGCTCAGGCTTTGATCAACCTAGGCGTCGACGTCATGGAAGCGGGATTTCCCATCGCCTCTCCGGGGGACTTTGAAGCCGTTCGTGAAATCAGTAGTACCATGAAAGGGACAACCTTTTGCGGGCTGGCTCGTTGTAGCGACAAGGATATTGACCGGGCCTGGGAAGCTCTGCAGCATGCTGAACGGAGTCGGATTCATGTCTTTTTGGCGACGAGTGCTATTCACCGCGAGTTTAAGCTGAAGATGAGCCGGGAACAGATTATCGCCCGCGCCGTTGAAGGTGTTTCCAGAGCTCACAGCTACTGTGACGATATTGAATTCTCCCCGGAAGACGCCGCCCGGACCGAGCACGATTTCCTCTGTGAAGTGGTCGAAGCCGCCATCACCGCAGGTGCTTCAACAATCAACATTCCGGATACCGTTGGTTATGCCACTCCTCAACAAATGGGGGAGACCATTTCAATGCTGTTCAATCGTGTTCCGAACATCGACAAAGCTGTCATCAGCATCCACTGCCACAATGACTTAGGTTTAGCCGTTGCCAATAGTCTGGCTGCTGTTCAGAATGGCGCGGGCCAAATCGAATGCACTATCAACGGAATTGGAGAACGAGCTGGCAACTGCTCGCTGGAAGAAGTCGTTATGGCCATGAAGACACGCCAGGACTTCTACAACCTTGAAACCAACGTTAATACGCAACGACTTGTTCCTACAAGTCGCCTACTCACTTCCATTACAGGAATGGCCGTCCAACGCAACAAAGCAATTGTGGGGCAAAATGCCTTTGCCCACGAAGCCGGGATTCATCAGGACGGCATGCTGAAGGAACGCACAACCTATGAAATCATGCGTCCGGAAGACGTCGGTCTTGCCAAAACGGATCTGGTTCTTGGGAAACATTCGGGACGTGCTGCTTTAGGCGACCGCGCTCGTGAACTTGGCTACCACCTCGATGCCGAACAACTACAGGAGGTGTTTGACGAATTCAAGAAACTGGCTGACAAGAAAAAAGAAATTTACGACGGTGATATCCACGCGTTGATTCAGCAACGGATTCATGGAGGTGAAACTGAAAACGGTTGGTCGTTGGTCGCTTTTGATGTCAAAGCCACCTCCGGTGAAACGCCGATTTGCAAATTAACACTCGCGCGTGATGGTCAGAAAATAACCGAAGAAGTGGCAGAGGGTGACGGGCCAATCGACGCTGCTTTTTGGGCTGTTGAGAAAATTACGGGGCTGGAAATTACCTGTAAAGACTATCAGGTTCGTAGTGCGACGCTGGGTCGAGATGCCATCGGGGAAGTACTGGTAGAGATTGAGTATCAGGGCACGGTTTATCGCGGCCGTGGTACATCCACTGATACCGTGGAATCTACGATTAAGGCCATTCTGGATGCCGTCAATAGAATCGAAAGTTAGACATAGAAAACTCAAGGCGCTGTTCTTGGACGCAGCACGCTGTTGCGGTAAGATATCGTTTTCAACAAGCCAATGGTAATGGCCGAGTGGCGGAATTGGCAGACGCTCAGGATTTAAAATCCTGTGTCCGATAGGACGTGCGGGTTCGAGTCCCGCCTCGGCTACCATTACCCTCCCGCTGATGCAGCAACCAGCGTGGAGTAATATCAACTGATGGGATGCGGAATAAACCTCGCATCCCTATTTTTGTGATGCTTGAAGCGTGTT
>Ga0115011_10003567_pt1 | contig 10585 bp, 9 predicted proteins | sample TroAtlMetagenome_2_FD_88705 | JGI IMG/M metagenome (GOLD analysis project Ga0115011, IMG submission 88705) | Marine eukaryotic phytoplankton communities from Atlantic Ocean - Tropical Atlantic ANT8 Metagenome | ecosystem: Environmental > Aquatic > Marine > Oceanic | place: Tropical Atlantic... | reverse complement strand
TTGTTTTAATTAATAATAGAGTAAAGCCTTCATCTTCTGCCATTTGTTTTGCTATTTCTATCTCATGTTCATTATAACCAAATACAATAAACTGCCAAACAATAACTGCACCCATTGACTTACCTAATCTCATTGTCTCCCATACCGCATCACGATCAGAACCAATACGATATAGTTCACTCTTCTTATCGATACCATCTACACCAAAGTACCATGCATTCTCATTCATACCATAAGTAAATGCTTCTTCCCACCATTCGCGAGTATGTACATTTCTTTGTGATTGACCAGCAGTAGCGATTCTTACACCTCTTCCAGTTCCATCTAATATCTTTAAGAATTCTAAAAAGTTTGGATTGTATATAGGATCTGATATTTGTCCACAGAATGTAACACAGTGTTCAAAGTAATCTATAATCTTTTTAAAGTCTTTCACTTCAAGATCATATGATCTTTTAATACGTGGTCCACCCTCTTTCTTTTGTCTTAAACATTGTGGACACCTTAGAATACAACGATGCGATGAATCAATATTAGGTGATCCCCATACTTCATTATGAGCATACCAATCTGCTATCCTATCATCAGGTTTTAGTTCAGTAAATCTTGCCATTACAAGTTCTCCATTATCATTAACATATGAAAATCCCATATCATTATATTGTTTCTGTCATATATAAATTGTTATCTTTCCTTAGATTACCACATTTATATTTACAATGCTTCATTGCGTGTTTTTGGTCATGTAGTAATGTCCAAAAGAAATGATTCCATTCTTCAGATTTAAATATGTCTTCAAGTTTATCAACATTTCTTACTCGAAGATGCTCCTCTTTCATACCAAAGTATTCTACACCAAAATCATTTTTTGGGTCATCTAACCAACAGCATGGAAGCATAAATCCATCAGATGTATAAGCAGCAGGTTTATGGTAAGATTTCGGATTAAAGGTTAAACATCGTGGTTCAATCTTTAATTTAAATTCACCAATATCAAGTTCTTGTGCTTCTTGGTCTTCTTTTTGTTTATTCATTGCTGCCTCAGATGAGCTCATTACTGTAATACTCCATTTATATATACTCGAGAATTTTTACCATCAGCTAACTTACCTTCGAATGTAGGAAACCGAAACTTTTCATCAAGTGGTCCAGATCTACGATTTTCATGAGGTATATCTCTATTATATGTTTCTTGATGGAATGTTCTATCAACTCCTATATTTTCATACCCAATGCCAATAACTAATTTAGGATTATATACTAGACCATCTTTATCTCTTGGTAAGTGTTCACCTATTTCTTGAGATTCAAGTGCTGAGCAAATACCAGTTTTATATCCCATCATCGCAGCTGAAAGCAATAATTGACCAACCGATATTCCAATCGAGAAATCAACTTGCTCTTCATAAAGTGATTTAACATGTGGTGACGCACCTTCTTTTTGTGCCATATAGTGAGTTCCTCCGCGTGGAACACCCATATCTTCACAATAAACAAACATAGCATTCGATAGAATTTGAGAATTCTTTACAGAATAATCATCGTTTTGTACAAACTCTCCTTCTGATCCTTCAGAAAACATATCAGATTCAACTTGACTAAAGTCTGTTGCATCATTTGGAAATAATGTAAATTTTTTCGTATGGTCATAAATCTCTCTAACCTTTGCTGGATGTGTAAGCACGTGTAAAGCATAATGTGTTTCCATTTGCTTTGTTGGGCTATTGCTTGCAGCATAAATTAATGTATTTAAATCCTCGTCTGAAATACTACGAGTTAAATCCCAGTTTCTTTGTGCTACTTTGGATACGTCAATAGATGCACGTATTTTGTCTCTCCATTCTGTTGCGTTCATCTTTTTTCTCCTTTGTTAAACCAATTTATCATATTTTGTTGTTGTTTATACCACGGGTCTTCAATCACCGGTATACCTAACCATGAATGATTTGACAGATTATATTTTTGCCATTCTTTACTTGTTAAATAATATCTATATTTTGATGAAATTACCTCTTGTTTTTCTGGATGTGGTACATTATCATCTTCATTAATAACATGAATATCATTTTTAAAGTTTGCATCTCTTTTTGGTATTCCTGGTTTATAAAATTCTTCTAATTCAGGATATACATCAAATAAATTCATTTCCCACTTAGTACCTTTATATTTATTATCAAACATAATTAAGTAATCTAAGGCATCTTGAGGGGTAAATCCGTGATTACCTTCTTTTAAAACATTTTGTATATCGGGGTATCCTTCATATTTTGGAATAAGTTCATCTTTTAATTTTTGTGGTAATACATTAGCACATATTCGTGCAGGACCACGTATGTTTGACCAATTAATTTGATGTATTATATCTCCATTCTCCTTTGCCCATTCTATTAATCTATAAAAACGAAGTACAGATAAGAATGATATAGTTCCATTTACATTTACATTTACATTTGGAAACATACTTACATATTGCATATTGTGAAGTACATTAGACCAACTAGATCTACGCCTTATATAATCATTTTCTTTCTCAATTCCATCTAGCGATACTGTAAATTCAAATAACTTAAATTCCGGAATATAATCTGATACTTTATGCCTGTCAAATTCTAATACAGACATATTTGTTTGGTACTTAAGCATAATATGTTTAGCATGACCAGTCTTTACTATTTTTTCTAATAATGTATAGAACTTCTTCATTACTAATGGCTCACCACCAATTAATTTTAAATTGTATATGTAAGGTGCAAGATAAACAATTTGACTTATTACATCATCAAGTTTTTCGGCCGACGGTATGTTTAATTTAGTTTTAGCATAATCTGAGAATATGTTTTCCTCTTTTAATTCTTTTGAATTCATTGTTTTTAAACGAACAGTAGAATCATATGGAACACACATATAACAATCTAAATTGCATTGATTACCAAAGGCTTTTACTTGTACCTCAAATATTCTATCTTGTAAATGCACCTTTCCGTTTTTAATAAAAGATTCTGCAGAATTTCGTACTTTAGGCCAAAGAATGTTATCATTTGTTTGTATTTTCATAGAGGCTTGGCGCCTCGATCGGCCATATAATTCTTCTTGGTGTCTACAATTATAACATGTAAAATTAGTCTGTTTAAGATCAGACCCAGGTGTAGTCATTTCTTTACGTATTTCGTTTAGAACTTTATCCTTTTGAAAATATTCTAGAATATCAACATTTTTAACATTAGGCCCTTGTTGGCCAGCTGCCCAAGAACATGGAGCTAGCTCACCATTCGTATGTGTATATAATAATTGAAATGGTGCAGAACAAAACCAAATATCACCATCTTTAATTTCTTGTTCTAAGTTACGAGTGCTCTCAAACCATTTACTTGTATCTACTTTACCGTTGCCCAGAAATTTATCTCCTGGGCCACCTTTGGTCATATGTTTCATTATCTATCTTCTGGTTTTATATAATATTCTTCTAGCTCTGGGAATACGTCGAATAAATGCATTTCCCATTTAGTACCTGTATAATACTCATCTCCTTTGAGTAAATAATCAAAAACATCTTGAATATCTACATCTGGTTCAGGTTCCATTTTAAGTGCAAATTGAATATCAGGGAATTTTTCGTATTTAGGTATTAAATCTTTTTTAATTTTTTCTGGTAAATTATTTACTCTTAAATGTTTTGGTGTTTCTAATAATGCCCAATTTATTGCATCAATTAATGGTTCTTCTTTGCCATCCTTTGTTGTTCTTTTTGTTTCTAAACAAAAATCTATTACTTCATAAAATCTCATTACACTTAGAAAAGAAACTAAACCATTAAAGTCTACATTGGTATTATCGTATTCTCTACAATATTCGGTATTCCTTATTACTTTATTCCAATCGGTTCTTCTTCGCATGTATTCAATCACCGGGCCAACACCATCAACAGATGCTACCATGCAAACAAGTTTAAAGTGTGGTATATAGTCGAATATATTATGTTTACCAGCTTTTGTTTCTGTAAGATTTGTTTGATATTTAATTGTAATATTTTTAGCTTCATTTACTTCTATCAATCTATTTAATAACTCATAGTGCTTTTTCATAATGAGAGGTTCACCACCGATAATTTTAATACTGTTAATATATGGAGCTATAGCAACAGTTTGTTCTATCATAGATTCTACGTTATCACCTTCGAAGTTTGATTTTTCATTGACTAAAGGATCTAAACCGTCAAGCGCAGCTACTGGTTGGCCTTCATTATCTAATGGAACTTTCCAAGCTGACATATCCCATATAGGTTGATTCCACACACCTTCTAATGCAACTTTCTGGCGAATAGATGAATTATTATGCATACACATATAACAATCTAAGTTACACTCATCACCATAAACTTTTAATTGAACTTCAAATACTCTTTGTTCTAATTTAAATTCACCTGTGGCTTTAAACATACGAGCAGTATAATCAATCTTGTCCCAATATGTTTGGTCATTACTATGAATTTTCATACAAGCGGTTCTTCTAGATCTACCGTAACGGTGTTCATCAGCTATACATCTCTTACATGTCTTTTTTACCCACTCATAATCTGAATTTGGATCTAACATTTCTTTACGAATATTATTCATATATTCGCCTTCTTCCATCCATTCTAATAATGTAGTATTATATACAGTATTATGTGGCAACCCATCTTTACCACTTGCTTCTGCACCAAAACAACATGCTGCATATTCACCACCCATTGCAGTGTATATTTGTCCAAATGGAATATCGCAAAAGAATATTTCTTGGTCTTTTGACATTTGAGCTATAGATCCTTCTTTAAGTACATCTGGATTATAATTCCATGGTCCTGTATTATCACCCACTTCATCTGTAAGCTGATCTACAAACCAAGATGATGTATCAACTTTACCATCAAGTGGAGATATTACAAATTCATGGTCACCTGGACCATTGCGTGTCATAAACTTTGGAAGTTCATTCCATTCGTCTACGTAATCTATTGGTTCATTATCTTTACTCATCTGTGTCTAGTTTTAACTCCCATATATTAGATACAACCTTACAAGTATCTATAGTTTCAGTTTCTTTTAATCCATTAAAAAGATTGCATATAGCCGTCATTTGTGATTCATATGTAGTTGCACCACCAAATTGGTAATCAGCACACATAGGAAGGAATATTTGTATAGGAAAATCTGCTTTAGCCCATGGAACAGCTGAATATGTTCTACTATTCATAACACATCCGGCTGTATTACATCCTCCAGCAATAATATTATGTATATAATAACCTTTGTCGTTTATTAAATCATTTAATTCATGGGGGCTTAATTTAGATTCAGGTGGAATAATTATCCATTCATGAAAACCTTCAGCTTCAGACATGTTATATAATTCATTTATCTTTGGTTGATATGGATCATGATCAGAAATAAATATAAATTTATGCCCTCTTACAAATCCATTAAGTGGATCTGTTTTATCAGGTAATGGATTAAATATTAATGATTTTAAATATGAAAAGCGAAGATTATTTAATACTTCATCATCAGATAAAGCAGGATGCCCTTCAAAATCAATTAACAATACTGCAACGATTGGTTCAAGTTCCATAATATATTATACCATATATTGGCTTATTTGTACATACTTATATCCAGCGAATTACTTCTTCTGGCTCTGGTTTTTTATCTAATGCTGAGTCTGCTTCAGTTAAAAAGTCTCTTCTTGCTAATTCAGAATATCCAATACTCATAAGTAAAAGAACATGGCCTTCTACAAAATCCATATCTGTCCAACTTGATCTATCACTTGGAAAACAAAGAATACACGATGTGTCTAATCCTGCTTCTAAAGCAAATGCAGTTAGGTTAGAATGAAACATACCAACTTCTATACCAACAGCTTGTTGATTTCCATCAGCTTCATCTTCATGCATTTGTTGATAGTATGCACCTGCTTCTACGTTTTTAGCTATGAGTCCATTTGGCTCACATACTCTTTGTGAAAAAACTAAAAGATATGGAGTAGATGATAGATGTTCAAAGAATAAATTATTACCTACAGGATTAGGAGCTCCAAAGTTTTTTGTATTTTGAGTATCATTATTATTTTGAGATTTTTGCCATATAGCTTTTTTCTCTTCTACTTTATCTGGGCCTAATACATTTACATGATAGGGCATAAAGCTATTTTTTGATGGTGTTACTTTCCATGATTTCCACAATACATCTTCTATTACAGATTTTGGTGGAATATTATCATCAGAAAATTTCATAATGTGTCTTCTTTTATCTAACAATTCTAATTGTGTCATTTTTTACCTCTTTTATTTTTTGGTTTATGGGTTAGATAAAAGTATTCGGACTTAAGTTCTGGGTATATTTCAAATAGATTCATTTCCCATTCTGTCCCTTTATATTTATCATCTATACTCATTAAGTATTTATATAGTTTTTCCTTGCTAAAGTCTTCTTCTTCAGGTTGTTTAAGAATATCAGCAATGCCTTTAAGATTTACTGCCTTTCCCTTTGCATATTTTTGAATAAGTTTAGATTTAACTATATGTGGTAAGTTATTACATTTCATCACACTTGGTTCGTTGTCCGGTAACCAGTAATGATTATATTTTCCTAAGAAAGATTGAATCTCGTATAAGCGTAATACACTTAAGAAATTTACTTTAGAATGTAAATGGATAACAACATTTTCATATTTTGAAAGTTCGTCTATACGTTTTTTAATAATTTTATAATCGCTAGTTCTATTTAAATAATTATTATATACTCCAATTCCATCTATCGCTACATCTATTATAACCTTTTTAAAATACGGAACAAAATATAAAAACTTTGCTTGCTCGTCTTCAACACCATCTAATATACGATTATCAAGCTCAATTCTTAATTCTATTTCCTTTGCTTGTTTTTTATCGACTAATCCTTTGATTAATTCAAATGATGGTCCATCATTATAATTTATTTTTAGAATTTTTTCAGATATGTCTATAATTTGATCGTATTGAGAATCATCCCATACTTCAACTTCAAGCATTCTACCTTCAATCTTATATTCTTGACCTCTAATTATTTTTGTGGCAGAATTTATAACAGAATCCCATTTATTTCTATATAGATCTTGATACTGATGATTAGATGATATTCTCTTTGAGATTACTTCACGTCTTTCAGCATTAACACATGCTTCACAATATTTGCCTATATAAGAAATACCCATTGAATGTATTTCCATTTCTGACCATCCATCAGATACATAGTCATTTAAGTTTAACATATCTTTGCGAATATTGTTTAATTCTTCACTTGTCATCCAATCTTCTATTGAATCATATTTCTTTTCTGATTTTTTACCAATACTACACGGTGAGTACTTACCATCTTTATGTCTAAATGGTGTTCGATACGGCATACTACAAAACCAAACTCTTTCGCCTTTAGATGTTCCCCAATCTAAATGATGATTAAACTCATCAGTTATTTGATTAAGTAATTCTAGTCTATCTTCATAAAAGTCTACATTATCGGCTTGTTCTACAGAACCTATTTGTGTTACATTTGTTTTAACTAATTGAGTCTCTAATTTAATTTTACCATCGAGTTCATCAAGTGCATCAAATATTGGTTCTAAATCTTGTTGCTTTAATCCTCTCTTCCAATACCAGTAACCACCATCCTTTGTAGGATTTTTACGATGATAAATGATCTCTTTACCAAGCCATCTTGCTTCTTGAAATAATCTTGGTGCAGGATCAAATGTGTCTTTAGTATAAACATATGTTTTGAATTTACCTAATAGATTTGGAACAGGAGATTTAAGATTGTTATTCTCAAAGTTTATGTAATTTTGATGATAAGTTAATATACCATGATCGGGATAATCACTTATTATTTTTTCTATACTTTCATAATACTCTGGATTTGTGCCTAAGAATAAATGATCGAATTGAATATCTTCTTCAACTTCTTTGTATATAGGGAAATGTATAATCTTTTCGAAGTGTGCACCAACACCCTTTGGATAAACATCAGTATCACATAAATCAATAACCTTTTTTGGTTTAAAGAATTTTAGAGCTTTAGGATATTTCTTCGGATGATTTTCTGAGTAAACAGAAATAACGTTATTACCAAATAATTTCTTAAGTGATTCTTGTTGTACTGGTCTATAATCATTCCATGCCATATGAGCAAGAGTCATCATACTTCTACCTAGAATCAATGATGTGCAACCATCTTCAATATAATCATTGTTAAATACTATATTCTCACAATGAATATATTTGTCGTTAATAGATTCTGTATAATCACCAGAAGTAAAGTCACGATGAGTTACTACGTATACTTGTGCTCGTATTCCTTTTTCGTTTAGGTGGGAACAGTATTCATAACTATAATAAAATAAACCATCACACGGTTTGCTTGTACATACTATGTTTAACATATCTTCTCAATAAATTCAATTATAGTTCTATTTATAATGTATAAATAGGTATATAATTTATAATTAACTTGACAAATATGAACTGGGAATTATTTTTATGGGCAACAGGATTGGGATTTCTATGGTGTCAGGTAGTCACACACTATGCTGTATCGGTAGGATTACATAGATACTTCGCTCATGGACAATTTAGAACATCTGTAGCACACGAATGGGGCTTCATAATACTTATTATGATTGCTTGTGTTCGTACACCTATTGGTTGGATAGCAAGCCATAGAATGCACCATGCAGATCTTGAAGGGCCATTAGATCCACATGACGCTAAACAAATAGGTTACTGGAAAGTGGCATTAACAACATGGAAGTTACCACATATACCAGTAAGGTTTGCAAAAGATTTATACAATAACCCAAGACTTGTATGGGCTCATGAGAATTGGGATACATTCTTATGGTTATATTGGGCTGTATGTATGGCCATATCACCTTACTTCTGGTGGGGTGCAGCCTTTATGCCTTATGTATTTGCTAAGGTTGGATTTGGTATGTTAAATATATTTGGTCATTGGAATGGTCCGACCGATGGACCATGGATGAATTGGATTTTAGGCGGTGATGGTTATCACAAAGTACATCATGAAGAGCCACGTAGATTGATATTAGGTAAATACGATTTAGGTGGACATTTGGCGAATAGATTTTGGAAAAAGAATTAAGAAACAATAAATGGGTTGATGTTCCTATGACTGAAGATGTTTGGCATCTTCTGAAAGAACAACGCATATCCGATACTTATTATCAACGTGGATCAGGTAAAGCCACCCAAGAATTAGAATGGGTTGAGGCAACACACCGAAACTGGGTTCATGAGATTACCGACTTAAGTGACTTTCCATATTGCTATGTTACAAATGGCACAACAGATGCAATTCATCATTGGTTACAAACAGAAGATCGCCAATGGCAATATATTAAAGGTGATTATGAATATCCTAATGTTATCGATGCTGGTACAGAAATAGATCACTCATATTTTATAGATCCCCACAAAGTATTATACCTATCTAATCCATTTGCTGGTGATGGCAATTTTAGAGATGTAGAAGTTAATTGTCCTGTTATATTAGACTGTACATATATATCTAGCACATCCATACAAAGAATACATATACCAAAAAATACTGAACAAGTGATGTTTAGCTTCTCAAAAGGATTTGGTATGGTAGGCAATAGATTAGGTTTAGTCTATACAAAGAAACCTCATAAGTCATTACACTTATTAAAACAATTTGAAAATTGGAATTACGCATCTGTAAAGACAATGGATCTTATTATGAGTAACTTTACTGTTGATGAAATGTTTCATATACATAGAGAAACACAATTAAAATTATGTCAAGAATATAGTTTACTACCATCTGATTGTTTTTTTCTTGCTGTATCAGGTGACCCATATTATAAAAGGAGAAGACGAATGCATGATAACCCAGGAGCAAGGCTCTGCTTAACCCCGCTAACACAATGGTAGTACCAACTTATTTAGAAATTCCATTAGAAGATTTAGATCCAGATAATATAGCAAGAATGGTTGCTCATGCTGGAGTTGTTGTTATACGTGATAGCGGTGCAACACCTGAAGAATATGCTGAGTGGTCATTAGGTTTAGGTTATCACTTGAGTCCAGAAATATGGTGTACTGATAAAGAACATTCAGATCTGTTTTGGACAGTAACCAATGAGATGATGGATGAAAGGAACCAAGGATTATTTGGTGATTATGAATTAGATTGGCATACAAACATGACACCAGTTGCTGATGCAGAGGAAGTCATAGGGTTATACGCAAAGACAATCACATATGATACTGAAACATGGTTTCTTAATTCAATGAATTATTTCAAACATTTGCATGAACATAAGAAAGATTTATTAAGACAGCTTACGGTTGTACACGATCCGAAAAGAACATTAGGGTTAATAAAAGAAGCTTGGCAACCAAAGTTTGGAGAGATATATGGTGAACAAGTCTTAAAAGAAATTCAAAAGAATAGAGATACCCGCGAGATAGTTAATTGTTTAAATATGGAGCCTGAGAATAAACATAAGTTTGGTGCATCTCGTGGTATAA
>Ga0115011_10003566_pt1 | contig 10587 bp, 2 predicted proteins | sample TroAtlMetagenome_2_FD_88705 | JGI IMG/M metagenome (GOLD analysis project Ga0115011, IMG submission 88705) | Marine eukaryotic phytoplankton communities from Atlantic Ocean - Tropical Atlantic ANT8 Metagenome | ecosystem: Environmental > Aquatic > Marine > Oceanic | place: Tropical Atlantic... | reverse complement strand
GTTGCGTGAGAAGTATCCCCAGCAGACATATAATCACTATCATGGTTATGGTCAGAAGCAGAAAAACTTGTATGGTCACCATCTGCGTGTGAACTGCCAGATTGGTCTGTCCATTCCAAACCATTAGAAGTTCTTGTTAATACTTGCCCATTATTTCCAGCACCATCGTATACAGATAAATATTTTGCATCTAAATAAAGAGTATTAAATCCAGACCTTGTATGAAATATATTGTGTGTACCATTTGAAAGATAAAATTCTGCTAATGTATTTGCATTGTCTTCTTGAGCATAGAAACCCGGAGATGAATATGTTCCATCAGTAAAAATCAAAGAAGGGCTTGTTGCTCCCGGCGTTCCAGAACTATCTTGTATAGCAACTTGTGGTGCAGATATAACCAAATCACTTGCAGCATTATTATAAAATAATCCAGCACTTCCTATTTTTATATTTTGTTTAGTTGTAGGTGAATTACCAGAAGAAGCATCTAATCTTATAGCAACACTATTAAAGAAAGCATCGCCAGCGTTAGTAATTTTAAAACCTGCTTCTGAACCAGATGAGGCATTGTAATTACTTGATTGAATGTAAGTAGATGCTAAATCTATACCACCAATAGTTCCAGAATTAGCTTGGATAGCACCAGCACTTGTAACATAAAAAGGAACGTTTGCTGATTGTGCAGTAGAGAAGGTATTAGAACTATTTGTTCCTACCCAAACATTACCACTTGAATCTAAATGAAAATTAGCCATTATATATGTAACTCCCCTCCTGTTATTGTAACAGAGGTTGCTACAAGGTCTCCGCTATTAGAAACAGAAAATGGTGCATTACCAAAAGTATGATGTCCAAGGTATAAGTTACCATTTTCATCAACTACAAAAATAGATGTATCAGTTGTATTATCGTATTTATCACTAGCACCAATAGTTAATGTTCCACCAACAACATCTGACCTAAAAGTACCACTGTTAAATTCAACAGAACCATCATTATTCAAACTAAACCCAGAAGAACCAGCAGAGTAGTTACCTTTAATAGTTGTATTACCTGCGTCTAATTCTAAGTTACCTGCTGTGAGTTTGTTAGAAGCAATACTCCAACCACCGATATTTCCTGTAGTTGCAGTTATGTTACCTCTTACGACTGCATCACTTATTTCTATAAAACCATTTGGATAACCTGAAGCATTCTTTTTAATAGTCCAACCTGTAGAACCTGCTGAATAATTGTCTGATTCTATTGTGTCAGCAATTTTTGCATTAGAAATTGCAGCATCAGCAATTTTGGCTGTTCCTACTGCTAAGTTTTGTATCTTTGCAGTTGTTATAGCTGCATCGTCTATATTCGCAGTTTTAACTAGGTCTGCATTACCAGTTTGTTGGTCAGAAGGGTCTGATTCATTACCAGCATTATCTACTGCAGTAAATTTAAAATACATGGTTGAGGCACTATCTAATGATTCACCTTTTAATGTTGCTACTGCTGGAATACTTAATCTTAAAAAAGAAGCATCACATGGTATATTTCCTAATTTAGTTGATTCTGCAACGGTAAACCCAGAAGTAGTAGAACCATAAACATTTAAGTAAGATAAATCAGAAGGTAATGTGAAATTAACTATTGAATTAACTGGATTTCCTGCATCATCTGTAGCTCTACCTAAATGATGTATTATTTGTACAGCACCCTGTATTGTTGCAATAGTTGTAGCTTGTGCTGGTTTATTAGGTTTTACTGAATCAACTGCAGTTGTAATTGTTTCATATACAAATCCAGAAGCTGCACCTGTAGTTACTGCTTGAACACCCACTTTGTAAGCTGTAGCTTTTTGTAAACCTTCCACAGTAAATGTTTCATTACCCCATTGAACAATATATCTTGTAGCGTCACCTAAAGCAGGATTTGTAGGTTCAACAGTTACTTCAAAATGTAAACCATTTTCAATAACAGTTCCACTTGTATTTCTAGGTGTTTTCCATTCTACATAAATAATTGATTGTTGTGTTCCTAAAGCATCAGTATAGAAACTAGAAGTTGTTCTTATTCCTTCTGCATCTAAATCATCTGGGTCAATAACTTTTGCAGGTTTATATTCTGTTTTACCTGTAGTAGTTCCAGATAGTTGATTTGAAAATCTTAAGTCGTCTCCTATTTGTTTTCCTAAGTCACCCACATCTAATTGTGTATTACCAGTTTCAAATACTACATAATCAGTTAAATCAATATAACTAACTGTATATGGATTAGTATTAACTACTTTTCTAAGATAAACACCAAAGCTATCCTCAATCGGATAAGTAATACCTATAATACGTATTTTTTCTGGGTTTATATATTGACCTTGCCATATAGTTTCATATGGCTCTGTTCTACCATCAGCAATTGCTTTTGTAAGTGTATCTACAAACCCTACTTCAGGGTCATAAACAAATATATTATCTCCTACTTCAAAATCTCCTCTAATATCGTAATATTCTAATGACAAAGAAAGTGATTTTTTAGTTCTAGTAAACTCATCTAAATAAGCTTCTGCTCTTTTTGGAGCCATAAGTTCATTAGTATCTGACTCATTAACATAAGCTACTCTTTCTAATTTATTACCAAATAAATCGTAATAAGGTACATCTGTTAAAAACCTTTCTACTAAATCAATATTTTGACCATCAGAACCTACATTCTTTAAGTATTCAACACCAGATACCCAATCTTCTGCTTCAAATTGAGTAGTTAAAGCATCAGGATTTAAACCTATTATTGCTGGGTCTTCACCAGAAGAGTCTCTTACAATAACTGCTGTAGGGTCGTTTGTACCATGACCAACAAATAAATTTTCACTAGCACCTGCATCAAGAGTTCCTGTATTATTAATTCTATATTCTGTGTCCATTTGAGACATGACTTTTTTAATAGCATTCAATACAGATTCAACATTATGTAATCCTGTGTAATTATTAGCTGTAGTATCAATAGTTGGAGCTGAACCACTAGGTGTAAAATTAGCTAGATATCTTGCTTCACCTTTTGTAATTTTTAATCCATCAATATAACCTTTAAAATAATCTGCTTGTTGACTTCTTCCTAAAGATAATTTCATAGAAGCTTTTTCATCAGTTCCACCAGTTTTAGCATCTCTAGTAACTCTCTTAATAGTCTTATCAGACATCCACTCTGTTACTTTTGTACCATTTTCCCAAGTAGTAAATTTATTCCCTTTTCTAGTAATAGCTCTATGAACCCACTGTCCATTTGCTACAGTACCTAGTTTTTTACCATCAGCAATATCCCATATAGTGCTGTCAATTCCTGAAACACCGTCAACATTGCTTTCAGCTCTAGTACTAGTCATAAAAACTTGAAGTTCTCCCGAACCATTATTTAAACCAAATATATAAGGAGGTATAGAACCATCTCCTTGTGCTGCTATTGCCGGACCATTAGTTGTTTCTGGTCTGATAGATGTATATGTTTGAGCACCTTTATACCATCTATTATTTAATTGCCAAAATGTTGAAAAGTTTTTCTGATAATACGGTGTTTCTTCCCAATAGTTTTCATTTCCAGGGTCTGTATCGTATATAGAAGCATCACCTGTGTAATAAAGAGGTATCTGGTCTTCTTGACCATTAGAAAGCAATGTTAATATAGTGTTACTTACTGAACCTGCTGGAAGTGTTGAAGTTATAACATCTCTCCAAGCAGGAGCATTAGGTCTAGCCATAAAGAAATCTTGTGGTATAGGTGGACCTTGATACCATTGTGAATTTGTTATTGGGTTCAAAGGTGTAGCATTAGGATTTACTGTGCTATTAGAACCTAATAATTCATCTATATCTTCCTGTCTTTGTTTTATAAGAGCAGGGTCCCAAAGAAATTTATCTTCCCAAGTTACCTTTACACCATTAACAACTATTGGTTCATAGTGTTCCATAACTAAATTATTTGCTGAACTAGCATCACCATTTGGATAATCACTAGGTTTTGCTTTTCCACCTAAAAACATAAGAGCATATCCAGCATCGTTATAAGCAGTTAAATGACTTGATTGTGTTACAGACGTTCCATCTACTTGTTTATATCTATTCACAAAAAATGTATTTTCAAAAGCACTTTTACCTATTGCAAAACATAAAGCAACCATCATATCAAAATGTTGTTGAGCTAAAGTATTGTCATAAGGAAATGCATCTTCACTTCCAGTAAATACAGATATAACTTTATTTTTATAACCTACTAAGTCTTCAGTTAATAGAGTACTTGCTATAGATTCAGAAAAACGCTGATTACTTACAGCAGTATCATCGCCTATATATTTAACTCTTATACCTTTTGTTATTACATTATTAGAGGCGTCTAAGTATTTACCACCAGTATCTGATGTTGCGTACGTATCACCTTTCTGTATAGGGAAAACATACTCTACTCCATTTATAGTGAATGGGGTTGCATTTGAATCACCGGAGTTCTCTTTTACAGTATAAAAATCATAGAATAAAGCATCAGAGCCTCTCCATTGCCCTCCTTCATTTCTATATGTATGACCATAACCTACTACTAAGTTACCTCTTACACCATTATGAAAATCAGGGTCAAAAGGAACTCTACCCCCAACACTTTCTGCATATATACTAGAACCACTAGGAATAGGGTCATTATCTACGTAGCTTCCTTTATTTGGGTATCCAGTGTCATATACAAAAGGTACAAAACCTATTCTGCTTTTTACCTTAGTAACACCGCCAGAGCTTATATTTGCATTAGCTAAATCAAATTGTGCCATAATCCATCACGCAATCCTGTACTCCCACCATTCCACAGTAAAATCTTCTGCTTCAAATTGGAAATGATAAGAATAATCTACTTCTACATAATCTCTACCACCGTCTAACTTTAAAGATGTACTACCAAATTTTGCTTGGTCAGTACTTATCTTTGCGTCACCATAAAATGTTGATTCATTTTTTTTGTCTGTTGCATCAGTAGTAGTTGTATCGTTATTACTTCCTTCAAAGTTATATAGTAAATCCGTACTTTCTTTTGATGGATTCGTGATTGTTCCAGGTCTTATTGCTCTTAGTCCACCGTCTCTACCATCTCTTAAAATTCCATATGGTGTTCCATCTGAATTATTTAGAACATATTGTAAGGAAACATTTTCGAAACTTCTCATATTAGAGATACTTCCTTGGTCAGATATAGGCATTCCTCTACTACCACCATCACCTAAATAAGTTCCTAATCCAGCACCTTCTATATCAACTGAATCATCACCTAATGCTAATGCTTTGATTACACCTACATATTCAGAAGAAGTTAACATAGCCGAATCATTTAGTTCATCTTCGGTAACTCTTGAAGGTGTTATTACTATTTGGTCCCAAGCATCTATTGAGTTGAGAACAGAGTTAGGTAGTTTGTTGTAATCCAATTGTAAATTGAATGAACCTTGAGCCATTAATTTTTCTGTAACTGACATTATGACTTAACTAATTTTTGATATTCATATACATTATCAAAATACTGGTCTCTGATAGAGTCACGAGCATCTGCTGCATTTATACTTCCATTTTCTTGTGCAAGTTCATAACCTATATAAGCTTTCATTTGTGCTCCTGTCTTATACATCATTTCTCTAGCAACGTCGAATGCCAATGATGATGCAGCACTATCAGGACTACCTAATAACCATTTATTACCATCTTCAGGACTACCAACACCGTCATAAATGTAGCCTGTACCTGTTGATGCGTTGGTTCCAGAAGCAGTATCCATAGACAAATTGAATCTACTTGAAGTGTATGAATTTGCAACAATTGACACATGGTGTGAACCTCTGCGTAATGTAAAATCTACTACTAACCTACCGTCTTTGCTATCAGCATTTAGGTAAGTAGTACATCTTACTGTTGCACATTCTGGGTGATTCTTAAGTATCTGCATTGTTCTCCACCCCTTCCAATTTGTTCCTAATTGATTGGAACCAGAAGGAGCATCTTTTGAAAATACCCAATCCTTACTAGATTGATAATCAGATACATCAAATATATAACTTGTAAACTTTGCTTGGGTTGTTGAATTACTGAATACTAATTTTATTAGACCATTTTCTAATGTCAATGAAGTAGGTTTATTTGTAGAAAATAACCCACATCTTATTTCATTATTAGTATCAGACATAGTTTGTACATTGTTACTGGAAGTAAATCCACTATCGTAAGTACCAGTTTTGATTAGACAACCACCTTTATAAAAATCAGATGGTTCAACATGATAAGTAGAGTTAGCAGTTCTTAAATTATTGTCAGTCTTTAATCTTAAAGTTGTTGTAGCTCCAGCTGCAGTACTAGTTTCATCTTTAGCTAATCTAGTTCCATCAGTAGGTTCTGATGAATTATAATAGTTATAATGATTGCCAGGTGGTGCGTGAAATTGATTAGTAGTACTTGTTACACTATGGTCATTATCTAATAAAGCACCAGTAAATCTTGATTCAAAAACTATCTCTCCACTTCTTCCTAAATATTCAAATTCAACATTGTAAACAAATCCACCTCTTACGTATCTAGTAGTATTAACAGAACTTGACATAACCTTTACATAACCATCATATGATGAATCACCATCATATCTAAAAGGAACTGTAATACCATAAGAAGCAATTGAAACTAATTCATCTCTAATATATTTTATATGGTCTAAAGTAATTTCTTCTCCACCAATTTTACCTGATAAACTTAATTGTCTTCCACCGTCAGAAGATGACAAACTAATAGAACCAGGTGATGTAAAAGATAATCTACCTATGTGTATTTTATTAGCCATTATCTCCTCGACAATCCTGTACCAGATGTACCTTCTTTTTCAAGCCTTACTAATGCTTTCTGTATTTGCACAGCAGCTTTTCTAGCTTGGAGTGGGTCTGTAGGAACTCCTGTTACATTAACATTTACGTTTTCAACATTAATACTACCACCTCTTTCAGAACCTTGAGGTGTTACTCTTAACCCACCACCAGGTAAAGCAGTAACAAATTCTGGTCCATATTCACCAACAAGTGCTCTTTGGAAAGGTTTTACATTACCACCGTATTTTCTTTTCAAAATATAATCAAATTTACTGTCACCAAGTGTATTTAATATATTAGTAATTTTTGTATACAACATATCTTTATAGTGTTGTTTTCCAATGTTTCTTTCATAATAAAGTTCTTGGTCTCTGCTAGGGTCTACTCCAGTTCCTGGCAAAGCAAGTGCTTCTAAAGCTTTTTCTATAGTAGGTACAGATTTACCTGTAGCATTAGAAATTAATTTGATTATGTCTGTTTTACTATTCAAATCATATTGCTCTGCATTAGGACGTCCTGGTATTGCTTGTGTGTAATCATGAATCATGTTAAGATTACCGCCTTCAGCTAAGTCATCTCCACCTACAGACATTAAGTCTGTATCTGTGCCACCTAATACTGCAGTACCAAAACCTGCATCTCCAGCAGTATGAGCACCAGAAGATACTTTTTTAATATCTTCAACTGATAAAAACTTTGATAAACCTGCCTCTGAAAAGTTAATATTTCCAGCTGAATCTAATTTAGTATTTATACCTAAGTAACCAGCAATAGCATTTGCAAAGTCTCTAAATGATATTTCTTTACCTTCATCAATTCTACGTAATGCAGTTTGTGCTCTTATGAAATCTTCAGTGCTTGAGAAAACATCTCTACTACTTGAATCAACTGTACCTTTGTCTATAGCACTTCCTGTAGTTCCTATATTTCCTAATAAACCACTTAATGGATTAGACATACCTATAAATTTTCTAAAGTCTTGTGCAGTAGCTCTTGTATTAGCTTGTTTTGCACCTTGGCTAGTACCTGTAGGGTCATACACAGTATCAGTTAATAAACCTACTGAACTTAGATGACTAGCAGTCATATTTGCTTGAGTAACTACATCAATAAGTTTTTGTATTGCTCTATCAGCACCTGTTTCTACTGAAGATGTTAGAGCCAAGACTTTATTTCTAGTGGTATCAACAACACTTCCTACTCCACCATAACCGGCTATTAGTATATCAAATAGTTCTGGAGCAGCGTCAACAAACAGTACAAATTTTTCTCTCGCTTCTGCATACTTTAACTCTGTAGTAACAACATTTTCTTGTGCTGCTTCAAGGTTGTCGTAAGCAGTTTGTAATTCATAAGATTTGTTAGCTGATTCATCAAGTAAATTAATATTTTCGTCTCTTAATTTAATAAGTTCTTGGTCAACCTCTCTAATACTTATATGAGTTTCATCTAATTTTTCTTCAGCCATAGAAAGCTGTAATATTGCTAGTCTTTGTTCATCTAATGTCTTATTAGTTCCTTTTAATTCAGCTAAACGTTCTTCAGCTACTTCAACATCAAGCGAATCAACAATACCTGCTTCTGCAGCTAATCTTAAATCTTCTAATTGCTTCTCAGCGTCAGCAATAGCTTTTCTTTCTGAAGCATTGAACTGACCTTTAGCCTTACGTTTCATTTCTTCAATAGCAATTTTTTGTTGTAATACATTAGCTTGTTCACTCATAGTTATATTATTTTTTCTACCAGTTAATTCAGCTTTTTGTAATGCTATTTGATTTTTTAGTATTCTTTCATTTAATGTTGCATTCTTTCTTCTTGTAGCCATTAAAGCTTGTTCAGATTTTTGTACTGCATAATTTGCAGCAGTTAATGACCTAGCTCCTCCTGTAACTGCAAACAAAACTTGTGCAGCTTGTGATAGTTCTGAATGAGCTTCTAATTCTGTCATTAATTCGACAGTACTTTCAATAGCTTTGTTAACAGTTTCAACAAGTGCCTCTGTTACACCTTCATCATTTTCTTTAATTCCCAAAATTATACCATCAGTTAATGGTTCACCCAATAACTCAGCTGTTAACTTAGAAGGAGAACTACTTCTTATAAAATATTCAGTAGCTACTATTGCATTTTGCATCATGCCTACAAATGTACTCTCTAATTCAGGAGCCCTATTTTGTAAACCGACAATAATACCTTCAGAAGCTGAGTCACCTAATCTAAGACCTGCATTTTGCATTCTTTCTATTTCTTCTTCAGATAAACCTAATTCTTCAGCTGCAAAAGGAGTCATTCTTGAAAGACTAGCCTCAATAGCGAAAGCAGCTACAGGGTCTTTAAGCATTTGTTCAACTTGTCTAGCTGCAGCTATACCTTGGTCAGCCATTTGTTTTGCTGTCATTGGTGCTATAGTTGCTAACCTCTTAACATTATTTTCAAAGTTTTTAAGTCTAGCTTCTTTAATAACCATTTCTTCAACCATTGCTGCTACACCTTTTTTAATTGTTACAGGCATTTCAGCAAATACACTAGATACACCAGATGCAGCTTTTTCTAAACTCTTATTAAGTTCTTTCTCAAATTTAGACATTTGAAACTCTAGTATTCCTAATGAAGAAGCAGATTGTTGAGCTAAAGCTATTTGTTGTTCTTGATATATAGCTGTACCTTGAGTAACCTCTTTGATAGCTCTCTTTCTATCTTTATAAGGGTCAACATCTTGTAAAATTATTCCGTTTGCTTTTAAGAATTTAGCCTGTTGTATTAATGCTTCATTTTGCATTTTAATAACAGTCGAATTAGATTGCATTGCTTTATTAGCATCTGCACCAACTGCTTGTTTTCTTAATGTATCAGAAAGTAATAAATAGTTTGATAAATCACTTAATATGCTATCAATTTGAGTATCACTCATTCCAGCAAAAGTATCTTTATCAAATATATGAATTGGCTCCATACTTGTAATTGAATCAGAAGAATAGATATCGGTATAATGGTTTGCTACCTCTTGAAACATTTCGATTGAACCATCAGCCAATCTTTTAAATGATAAATTTAAACTATTTTCTAATTCATCTGTTAAAGAAGAGTCTGTTACTGCATCAGTTAAACTACCAGTAAATGTGTCCTGGAAACCCCCAAGAAAATTTGTTCCAAAATCTTTAACAAATGATTCAAAGTTACCTTCACTTGCTATGTCATTTAAAGCTTCGAATACTTTAAGCTCCTGTTTTAACTCTGCTACTCTTCCAGAAGAACCTGGAGTTCCTGTTAAGCTAGCTATTTCTGCTCTTGTTTCTTCTAAGTTTTGTAGACCTGTTAATAAACTTGTAGCAGTAATTTTTTCAAAATCCATTATAGATAACCCTACTTGTGTAAAGAACTCTTCTTTATCAAATGTTGTTCCTATAGCTTTACTTATAGCATCAATTCTTGCTTCAACATTTAAACCTTGTTCAGTAGTACCCACTAATAGATTTTCCCCTAATGAAGCTATTGATTCTTCTACTTGTGCATTCGCACCGTCAATACCCTTAGTTAGATTTTCAATTTGTTGTCTATATGTTTGTATAAGATTCTTATCAGGTCTATTTTTTTTCATTTCTTTATCTAATGCTTCGTTAAGCATATCTAATTGAAGTTCTTGGAAATCTAATTCACTATTTATATCTATGATTCCTTTTATAGCTTCCCCTACTTCTTCGATAGCTCTTGCTGTTTTTTTAGCATTCTCCATCAATTTT
>Ga0115011_10003565_pt1 | contig 10587 bp, 9 predicted proteins | sample TroAtlMetagenome_2_FD_88705 | JGI IMG/M metagenome (GOLD analysis project Ga0115011, IMG submission 88705) | Marine eukaryotic phytoplankton communities from Atlantic Ocean - Tropical Atlantic ANT8 Metagenome | ecosystem: Environmental > Aquatic > Marine > Oceanic | place: Tropical Atlantic... | reverse complement strand
TCGCGAATATATCTCAAAAAGACCACACGAAGATTTTCCAGCAACAAGGCCAGATAGCTCAGTTGGTAGAGCAACGGACTGAAAATCCGTGTGTCGGTGGTTCAATTCCACCTCTGGCCACCACTAATTGCAATGGATTAAGAGATTTAAGTAAATATTTATTTAAGCCTTAGTGTCCATATAGGTGTCCATCGTTCTTGAATTTACTTCTTTTTCTTCCAACCATTTCATACCCTTCATCTCCTCCTCTGTCACCAAGTTGTATCGCTGAAAAGCACTATCAGTTTTATGACCAGATATCTTTTTGATAGCAAAATGGTCGTTCCCTGCAAGTCTGAGATTATTTATTGCACAATGCCATATATTAACATTAGACTATAATTTTTTTATAATTTAATTAAGTTCCCATGAATTTAGTAAAGGTGGAACCTTTAAACTTTTTTCAATAACTTGTGAGATTTGCAACAATTTTTCGTCTTCTCCAAAACGACCCACTATCTGGATAGAATAAGGTAAGTTTTTTTCATTAACACCTGTCGGTATAGTAATAACTGGAAGACCGGTGTAACTCCAAATAGAATTCATTCTAAAATCTCCCGTAGAGTCAATCCCAAATGGAGCCACATCTGGTGCAACGGGAGCAACCCAAATATCAATTCCCTTCTCTATCATTAACATTTGGAGAAACTGTCGGTCTTTCTTTGACTTTTTAATTAATAAAGTTAGATCGTTAGGATTAATATTTTTTCCAGCTTCAATCGTTTTTCTGACTATAGGCCCATATAGTTCTTTATATCTATGATACCAGACTGCATGAACTTTATAAAGTTCAGCAAATGTAATTTCATCAATTTTACGATTATAGCCTTCAATATCTTTTACCAACTCTAATTTACTTACGTGAAATTTTTCCTTTAATAGTTGAACAGTGTTGAGGAATTGTTGCAAAACAAGTGCTTTAGATAAATTTATGTATGACCCTACAGGAACACCAATAGAGATGTTTCTATTTATCTTAGGTTTTTGGAAACGCCAGCCATTAACTATAAGGGGCAATATTTTTTCCAATAAATTTAAGTCTTTTGCACAAATACCAATGTGATCCATTGAATTTGAAAAAAGTAATACCCCATCCCTACTTATACGGCCAAAGCTTGGTTTATACCCAATGACACCGCAATATCCTGCTGGCCTGATAACAGAGCCAGAAGTTTGAGTTCCAATAGCAATATCACAAAACCCTGCTGCTACTGACGCTCCTGATCCACTGGAAGATCCCCCAGGAGTATGAGAAAGGTTCCGAGGGTTTCTGGTTTCACCTGGATCAGATACTGCAAATTCAGCCGTTACTGTCTTTCCCGCAAATATTGCTCCAGCATCTAATAACTTAGAAACACAACTAGCTTGAGATCCTTTAAATAATTCATGCGGCAATAAAGACCCGCATCGCGTTGGATAACCGTCAACATTGATAATATCTTTCACTCCAACTAATAGATTTTTCAAAGGCAACTTATTATTTGGTTTAGATTGTATTTTTGTGTAGTCTTCTAACATTCTCTTTTCATCAAAGGTATCTGCAACAAAAGACTTTACTCTGCTTTCATATTTGATAATGTGTTCTATTCTTTTCTTCATAGCTAAATGGTTAAAAATTTTTGGAGCTGGCCTAAGCGGTTTAGTCAATAGATTATTAAAGAATCTAAAAAATAAAGGTGTTTAATTTATTAGCTATCATAATAACCAGCCCTGACCATTGCACCAATAAGATTACAAATCAGTCTCTCTGCATGAATCATTGTAGTATTTCCTTTTTCAAAAGAAGGTGAGATCTCCACTAGATCAAAACCTACAACTCTTCCTTTCTTAACAATTCCATGCACTAATTCCCTTATTTGTAACCAATTCAAACCACCAGGAGTAGGCGCGTTAACTGCTGGCATTATTGTTGGATCCATACCATCTGCATCAACTGTCATATAAAAATTTACGTCATCTGGTATTCTTTCGAGTATTGCTTTTATCCCTAACTCATGAACTTGATAAGCACTAATGAGATTAGATCCATAGGCAATTGCATCATCATACTCTTGCTGTTTTCCACTTCCCACACCCCTCAATCCAATTTGATATATTGAAGACACTGAATTTAATTCCGAGGCTCTTTTTATTGGACTAGAATAACCCTCTTTTTCACCATTTACCTCATCTCTCCAATCCATGTGAGCATCGACTTGAATTAAAACAACAGGTTTATCAGTAGGCAACGCTCTCATTATTGGAATTGGTATCCCATGATCGCCTCCTATACAAATAAGTGTTGCATTGGATTCAAAAATCTTTTTTGCCGCTTTTTCAGCTCTTCTATAGTGTTCTCTTGGGTTCCTGAAATCTGCTGTAACATTTCCGCAATCAACAATTTTGATTTTTTTATTATCTAACAATGGTCCGCCAAGATCCCAATCGAAATGTTTTAAGGTCCTTGGCTCATCCCAAGCTGCATCTTGAGCATTAAGTCTTAATATATCAGGCGCAGTGCTTTGATCATTAGATAATTCATTAGGATAATATGGCAAACCATAAGGGACACCCATAATTACTATGTCTGCATCTAAATTATCTAAATCTAAATTTAAAGGAACCCCTAAAAATCCTTTTGAGTTTCCCTTCGGTAGTTCTGTCAAAGTCAACATACTGTTCATTTTCTCACTTCCGTTTTTTTATTTATAAACTTTTATCTAATTTTTTTCTAAAAACTTATATTTTTAAAATAAAAAAATACTTGATAATCCTACCAACCGTTAAATCTGTGCCAAACTTCTATTTCACTACTTTTGTCATTATCAACATAATAACGATCATGTGCTGCTGCTGTAGCACAAGCATGATTAGGTAATATTCTAAGCATTTCTCCTGGTTTAATTTCAGGGAGCTTTGCTTTGCTGCCTTTTCTTACTTGAATGATACCGTGTTCCTGCTGGACACCTGACACGATAACATCTTCAATTATTTTACCATCTTCATAACAAACCTGACCATATCCAAAGTCAATTTTTTGTGAAGAAGTTCCTCTATCACTTGATAGAGCCATCCAACCAGCATCTACTATTATTGCATCAATTTCTTTATTAACACTTATTACTGAGGTTAATACAGATAGTGCAATATCTTCAATTTCACAAACCCCAACTCCAGCTTGTACTAAATCAAAAAAAACAAACACTCCAGCTCTTAATTCATTAATTTCATTATTGTGATAATCTGCTAATGCAGTAGGTGTTGATCCAATTGTGACGAGTTCGCAATCGATAGATACATATTTCAAAATATTTAAAGCTTGTAGAGTTTGCTCAGCTTCATCTTTAGCGCATTTAATTAGATCTTCATCATTTGATAAACTATAGCTAGCGCCCGCATGGGACATTATACCACGAAATAAGCCAGCATCACTTAAACACTTCCCAATTTCGATAATTTGCTGTTTTGCATTAGGCCTAACGCCTGATCTATGCCCATCAAAATCTAATTCAATAACGGCAGAAATTTTACTGCCTGTAGTTTTGCAGAAATTCACTAATTCCCGTGCCATTGATATATGATCTACTGATACAGTTACTTTACAATTATCTGATAAACAACTTGCAATACGTTTTAGTTTACTTGGAACAATAGCAACTGAATAAAGAAAATCATCTATACCACAGTCTTTCAACTGTTCAATTTCTTCTACTGTAGAAACCATTGCTCGAGAACCAAAATTTCTTATAAAGATTTTAGTAATTTCTTTACATTTTGCTGTTTTTAGATGAGGACGAAATTTTGTTTTTGTTTTATTTATAATACAACATAAGCGTTCTATGTTATTAGAAAGCTTGCTCTTATCGATAATCAGACAAGGAGTAAATAATTCATTTAAATTTTCCAAATCTGCTTTCCTTAATTATAGTATAATAACTTACAATGATTGCTTATTGTTGAAGTTACAATTGCTAATTATTTTGTGCATACTTCAAATAACTTGACTCAATTTATTATTATACACTAATTTGTATATGAAAATGTCCCTAATGCAAAGAACACATTCAAAATTCGAGGATAGAGAGTAATCATTTAGTCGTTTACTCACTATACATGTAGGAAAAAAAGCTTTCTTTTTTTTTTTAACCGCAATATTTTACTATATGAATAAAATTTCTTGCTGTTAAAAAGGGGAGAGTTGTCGTAAAACCCCTTGTGTTGATCAAAAACCCATAATTGGGGCTTCAGCAGGAAGTTTGAGCAAAAAATATGACAACAACTGAATATTAACTTTTTAAGGAGATAATAAAATGAGTATTTGTAAATTATTGGCACTCATATCTTTGTCCATCATTTTCGCTGGATCAAGTGTTTTTGCAGAAACTACATTTGAAAAAATAAAAAGAACCGGAAAGGTTACAGTTGGAACTGAGGCTGCATTTCCGCCATTCGAGTTTGTTGAAGACGGCAAAATAGTGGGTTATGGAAAAGATATACTTGATTATATTGTAGCTGAAATGAAAGTTGAATTAAATCAACTGGATCTACCTTGGCAAGGAATTCTTCCTGGTGTTTTAGCAGGCAAATTTGATTTTGTTGCTACTAGTGTGAGTATCCGTGCCGAAAGAGCAAAAAAATACGCTTTTACTGTCCCTATAGCTGAAGGCACTAACTGGGTTATGAAACGTAGTGGTGATGCTTCAATAAACACCCCAGATGACTTGTCAGGTAAGGTTGTATGTACTCAACTTGCATCTGGAAGCGAAAAAGCTACCAAAGAATGGCAAGAGGATATGAAGTCTAGAGGTTTAAAGGGTTTTAAAGAGCTAAAATTATTTACCGCTCATCCAGAGGCAACTTTAGCTCTTGCAAATGGAACCTGTGATGCTCAGACACAAACTGTTCCAAACTTGGCTGTTGTCGCAAAAAAGCAAAAAGGAGTATTTAAATTAGTTGGTCCAATTACTGACAAAACCTATATGGCTTGGGTTACAAGACCGGAAGATACTGATTTGAGAAATTATATAAGCTTAAAAATACTTGAAATGCGCGACAAGGGTCTAATAGATAAAAGTCAAGACAAATGGTTCGGTTTTAGGATGCCTATTCCAAGTTACGGTCATCTACCTGAGGGCGCGCTTTAGCTAAAAAATTCGTAGGATTGTCTTAAAGGGCAACAGGCAATCCTGCGATTTTAATACCAAACCTGCTTGAATAAAGTGAAATTTGATATAAGCTACACCTTTGATGCTATTCCCAGACTTTTAGAAGGTGCATTTGTTACCCTGCAGGTTGCAATTTTAGGCTTTACTTTGAGCGTTCTTCTTGCGACGACAATAACGGTCGCAAGGACCTCACTTAATTCAAAAATTTTTAATTCTATACTAGCCTTTTATATTAGTTTCATAAGAGGAACACCAATACTGGTTCAAATTTTTCTTGTGTACTATGTCCTTCCAGTTTTTGGTCTAAATCTCGGACCGTTTACAGCAGGTATTATAGCGATAACTTTAAACAGTGCGGCATTTGTCACAGAAATTTTAAGAGGTGGATTAGCCTCTGTGCCAATTGGTCAATTTGAGGCAGCGAAATCACTTGGAATTTCAGGCTATGCTTTGTGGAGAAAAATAATTCTTCCTCAGACATTCATAACTTCCATTCCACCATTAGTGAATGAATTTACTATGGTTCTAAAAGCCACAGCGTTACTATCCATGATCACTGTTGTTGAATTAATGCGAGTTTCACAACAAATCTACAGTGCAAATTATCACCCAGTCGAGGTCTTAAGCGGTACTTTTGTTATTTATTTTTTAATGTGTTTTGTCGTTAGTCGGAGTTCTGTCTTTTTAGAAAACAGATTTATAGTAAAAAGAGCTAGATAAAGATATGCTAGAGTATCAGATATTTTTTGACTATGCACCGATACTCTTAATAGGCTTCTGGCTTACTATAAAAATTGTTGTTTGTGCAATCGCATTGGGTATACCCCTAGGATTGTTTTTGGCTCTTGGACGAAGATCTAATTTCGTGATTATAAGTTTTTTATCAACAAGTTTTATCGAATTATTTCGAAATACGCCTTTCATCATACAAGTTTTTTTATTTTATTATGTTTTGCCTTTTTATGGTCTCAGGCTTTCGGCAGAATATATAGGTGTTCTTGCCCTAGCTGCTTTTGGTAGTGCATATTTTGCAGAAATTATTAGAGCGGGCATAGATGCAGTGCCAAAAGGTCAATTAGATAGCGCTAGAGCTATTGGGATGACTGATTGGCAAGCGATGAGGAATGTCATTTTACCACAGACTTTATCAATAGTCATTCCGCCTTTAACTAATCAAACCCTTACTCTTATAAAAGAATCCGCTATATTATCCACTATTACAGTTCACGAACTAACTATGACTGGGTTGATGGTTCAGGGAGAGACATTTAGGCCTTTCGAAGTTTTTATAATGGTTGCACTTCTGTATTGGGCTTTAAATGAAACTATTGCAACGATAATGAGAAAGTTTGAACAAAATACTAAAAAGAATAGGAAGGCTGGTTCTATCGGTAATTCAAGTACAACTTTGAAAAAAAGTACAAGTATAAAATGACATCAAATTTCCTCGAGCTTAAAGGGCTTTACAAAACATTTGACAATATTACGGCGTTAAATAATGTTTCTTTAAATGTATCAAAAGGGGAAGTGATTTTTATAATTGGGCCAAGTGGATGTGGAAAAAGTACTCTATTGAGAGCGGTAAATTGGCTCACACCTCCAGATAAAGGTGAAGTTTGGTTAGAAGGCAAATTAGTTGGGTCCTCCTCCTCTAAATTGACTATCAAGGAAGCGAAATTATTGAATAATTTGCGCGCAAAAATGGGCATGGTTTTTCAACAGTTCAATGTTTGGCCTCATTTAAACGTTTTAGAAAATGTAGTTAGGCCGCAATTGGTGGTAGCTAAAAGAAATAAAGCTAATGCTGAATCTAAGGCTTTAAAGATTTTAGATGAAGTCAGCTTACATAACAAAATAGACGAATGGCCAGATCATCTTTCAGGGGGACAAAAGCAAAGGCTGGCTATAGCCCGGGCATTGGCTATGGACCCTATATTAATGCTACTTGACGAGCCAACATCTGCACTAGACCCTGAACTTGTAGGTGAGGTTTTAATAGTCTTAAAGCGACTAGTAAATAATGGGATGACAATGTTAATAGTTACTCATGAACTAGGCTTTGCTTCTGAATTTGGTGATCGATTATTATTTATGGATGGTGGTGAAATCATCGAAGAGGGAAGTCCAAAAAAAATACTTACGATGCCTAAAACCAAGCGATTAAAGATGTTTTTAAAAAAACTGGATATTACCTCTTTTAAACACTAGACAAATTTCAATTCTATTAAAAAAAATAAAATAAAAAAGGAAATATTATGACAGAAAAGCTTACCGCACCACCAAAAAAAGAATATCAAAGTTTTCACGATTTTCCAATAGTAACTGATTTAGATAATTTCGAAGCTGATATTGCATTACTGGGTATACCTTTTGGGGACCCATATTCTATGGGTGAAGCTAGTAATGATCAAAGTACCGCTCCAACACATGTCAGGAGATATTGTGAAAGAGCTTTGCGAGACCTTGACAGGTATGATTTCGATATAGGAGGCACCCTTTTAAATGGGGAAGATATTAAAGTTGTTGATTGTGGAGATGTTATAGGAGTAGCCAAAGACATAGCAGGAAATCATAATCGTTCTGAGCAGGCAATGAGAAAAATTCTGTCTGCTGGAGCTATGCCCATAATTCTTGGTGGTGATCATGCGATTCCTATTCCAGTTTTTAGGGCTTTTGAGGATCATGGACCCATTACTCTAGTACAAGTAGACGCCCATATTGATTGGAGAGATGTTTTTCATGGTGTGCGCGACGGTCTCTCAAATGTTATTAGAAGAGCTTCGGAAATGGATCATATCAACCAAATTTTTCAGATTGGTCTTCGTTCAGCCGGTAGTGCAAGACCAGAAGATACTCAAGCAGCTCTAGACTATGGCGCTAAATTAATTACAGACATAGAACTTCAGGAAGTTGGAATGAAAGCTATTCTAGACCGAATACCAGACGGTCAAAATTATTACCTCACTATTGACGCTGATGGAGTTGATCCCACTATCATGCCTGCAGTTGCTGGGCCCGCTCCAGGGGGTGTAAATTACTCTCAGATGAGAACCTTAATACAAGGGCTAGTAAATAAAGGCAAGGTGTTAGGAATGGATATTGTAGAAATAACTCCAAAGAAGGATGTTAACGGGATAACGGCTATCACCGCTGGAAGATTCATATGCAATTTGATTGGCTCCGCTGTAAGGGCTGGATATTTTAAAAAATAATCCACATGAAACTTGGATTTTAATTCTAATCATTCACTGTGCAGGAAAATTAATGAAACCTGCGAAGCTAGTAGTAGAAAAACTTGCAAATGGAATTATTGAATTAAACTCGATTCCATTTCCTGAAAAGGTTATGAGCATCGCTAAAGAATTAATTGTTGATGTTTCAGGAGCTATTTTAGCCGGATCTTGTACAGATTCTATGCACTCAATCTTTGATGTGGCATCAGAAATTTACTCATCAGGGAATTGCAATGTAATTGGCCGAAAAAAATCCTTTAATCCTTCAGGTGCTGCTTTTGTCAATGGAGCATCGGCTCATTCCTTAGAGTTTGATGATAATTGTTACGCTGGCGTAGTGCATGGTTCAGCTGTCGTTTTCCCTGCTGTTCTAGCCTTTGCTCAGCACAAAGCTCTATCCGGTCTAGATTTATTAAAAAGCTTTATAGTTGGGTTAGAGATAGAGTTTGCCGTTGCAAAGGCTTTTTCAAATAGTATTTATGATAAGGGCTGGTGGACAACTTCAGTTCTTGGCTCAGTTGGCAGTGCGGCAGGCGTTGCTTCTTTAGCAAATACTAACATCAGAGAAATTGAAAATGCTCTTTCATTGGCAATTTCTGGTGTCGGGTCAATTCGAGCCGTTCGTGGAACAGATGCAAAGCATTATTATTGCGGGCGAGCGGCAGAGAGTGGGGTAATTGCAAATTTATTAGCGATGGAAGGCTCAACAGGGCCTTTAGATGTTTTTGAGGATAGGAATGGAATAATTTCCATCCTTAACGATAAAGCTTTTGAGCATTCTCATATCAATAACATTGGCAAAGAATTTAGTTTATTAACCCCTGGAGTGGATATAAAAAAATACCCTGTCTGCTATGCAAGCCATGCAGCAGCTGATGGAATAAAATCGATTATAGAGTCTAAAAATATCCCCATTGAAAATATAGATAAAATTATTTGTACTGTACCCCCAATCATAGCTTCAAATCTTACTTTTCATAAACCAAGAACAGCAAAAGAAGCACAATTTAGTTTAGAATTTTCAATTGCCTTAATGCTAAAATACAGAGATATAAAATTAGAACATTTAAGTTCTGAGTACATTTTGGACCCAGATATTAGAAATTTAATCAATAAAGTTAGTATGAATGTGAGTAAGCTTCCGAAGCGCATTAAACCAACTAGGAAAATTTGCCCTGAGTGGTCAAATGTAGAACTTTTCACAAAGAATGGTGAGAGTCATGAGAAGTTTGTAGGAGCTCCATTGGGTTCATCTATAGACCCACTACCGAGAAATATGCTTTATAAAAAGTTTAACTCTTGCGTGGAATTTTCAAATATTAAATTTGAAACTAAATCCATGTATGAAAAACTGATTAATATTGAGAAATTAAAAAACTGCCAAGAATTACTTTAATAACGAATGACAACTCTGTTAAATCCCAACAATAATGCCCCAAAATTTTTTATCTTGTTAACCTATATTTGTATCGTGCACCCAGCAACGCTCAAAACTTAGTAAAAATCAGCTCTTTGATTTTGTTTCTGACCAGACTACGAAAAAAAGCCTTAATATCGGAAGAGCCGAAAAATTGAATTAACCCGATTATGTCGCATTTTGAGCGCCTTAATACAACTGCATCTAGAGCAGCATTTTTTACCAGAATGAAGAAATAAAGATTGCAATCCTATATTACTTATGTGTTACTTGCTATAGTTATTTTAATTCCCCTGATTTGGGGATTGGTAAGATTAAAAAAGAATCATAAAATTAAGGTAAAAAGAGAATTTCAAGTAAAAGAAATACAGTCTAAATCCAGCAAATAAGAAGTTAGCTGAATCAAGAAATTATATTAGATTCCGGTGGACTATATGTTTTTATTATATTTTTCACCAACACAGATTTGGATCGATAAGCGAATTCTCGTAGTAGAAACAATAAAAGTATTGACAATGGAGTTTAGTTGTGTAAGGTTTAGGAAAAAACAAAATAAGAATAAATTGACGAATTAACTTTCAGGATTTATTTGGTCAATGTTGATGGGCATATTTAACCAATGAAAGCATATTCAACCTATGGAAATAACTGGTTCTCGTACTGATTCTTCATTAGGTGATTTGTCTGGCAAACTAACAGATATTTTAGTACATAGTACAGTGGGTGTGATTCATATTGATGTCGATTGCAATGT
>Ga0115011_10003562_pt1 | contig 10593 bp, 5 predicted proteins | sample TroAtlMetagenome_2_FD_88705 | JGI IMG/M metagenome (GOLD analysis project Ga0115011, IMG submission 88705) | Marine eukaryotic phytoplankton communities from Atlantic Ocean - Tropical Atlantic ANT8 Metagenome | ecosystem: Environmental > Aquatic > Marine > Oceanic | place: Tropical Atlantic... | reverse complement strand
CTTCTTCACTATAATATTCTTCCTGTTGTGCCACACGATGGGCATCACGACGCTCAACAGAGTATAAAATCAAGAGAAGAAGGGAGTAACAGCAAGAAGCGCGATGTCTTCTTCTTCATCATCCGACTCCATCACCATCACCACCACCACCACCACCACCATTTCCAACGCGTTCTCTTCTTTTCTTCTTTCAAAATTTACTCTCCACCGAGAGGGTGAAGGAGGAACGAACTCGTTGGAAACGCTTCTTCTGATTTTGTTCACCATCTTGCTCTCCTTCTTCCCAACGCTCTTTGCCATTCGACGATGGATATTTCCCTCGCTTTTGCAATTAGGATTGCAATTTGTGGCGAGGAAAGGCGTGCGCGTGACGGTCGGATCGGTTGGGTTTCTTTCCGCGAAGGATGTGATTTTGAACTTTTCGTCTCCTCAAAAAGGAGGAAATGGAACTATCGAGCAGATATCCATCGGAGAAATTAGATACACGGGAAGATTCAGGCAATTTGTGAATTGGCTGTTGAAAACGTTATATTCGTCGTCTTCTGCGACTGAAAGTACAACAACAACTACTACGAAGGAAGGAGGTGTACCCGAAGAATGGGATGGAGACGCCTCGACGAGCAAAGAGGTTGTCACGCAAAATTCGAATAGGATGATGAATGTCCCCATTCGTTGTTTCGACGTGCAAGTGAAGAAATGGAGTGCGAGGAAGATAAAGAAGAAACAAGATTACGAGGACAATTTGGATGGCGATTACGTCGAGGAGGAGGAGGAGGAAGAAAACGAAGAAGAAAAAGAAGAGGAAGAAGAGAAGGCTAGCTACAACAACAGCAACAACAGCAACAGCAACAACAATGAAACGGATACGGCAAGTAAACGCATAAGGGAAAATTTTAAGAAGCGCGTCGTTGCGAGATTTCTCTCGCTCCTGGAAATCAACTTAGTAGATTTAAGAGTGTACGATGAAGATGTTTTCACCGTCACGACGACGCAAATGGTTTTGACGACGAAACCCGTTGCAGATGCGCTTAAAGTGTTCGTGAATATGCCAAGTGGCGTTCGAATAATCCCGAAATCAGTTCGCGTTGGTAAGAAAGACAATGCTGCCATAGCAATTTCGAAAGTATTTTGTTCAGCGATGGCTGATTTGGAGAAAATAGGGAGAGTGAGCGATGTGCAAGTTAAACTGTTCGGGATCGATCCAGTATTCACGGATGATTCTCAGGATTTGTTCAATCATGCATGGATAGAAAGCATTCAATTACATCAAGTTCGCGGTGATAGTATGACAAAAGACGATTTGGCAATGGATTCTTCGTTTGCGCTCGGGTATGAGATTAAGAATGTTCGCTCGGAAGGTTTTTGTTTCCAAAACTCATTAGCGGATGCGCGCGTGCAGGATCAATTAGATTCGAGTACGTTGAACGAGCGTGTAAAGTCTTCGGTTTTATTGACTGTGCCTGAAATTAGCGGAATAATACAAACAAGGAAAAATAATCAACGAAAAGTTAGTAGTAAAGTTAATAGTAGAAGCAATAGGATGGATGTAGATGGTGGCAACATAAATACCACCGTGTCGATGAAAATGTCGGGCGCTTCGCTCGATTTTCAGGATGATTGTTCTCTGAAAACTTACTCTCGCAAAGTTGAAATCGATATGCTTGAAATTGAGCATCATTCATGTAGTTACCAAACGGTGCAACCGACAACAAAAATAACAATGGATGCCGTACAGTTGGATTGGGATCCAGATGCACATTTCCTATTCGAGACGCTTTCAGAAGATACGAAAAAGTTTCTTGCAAGTCTCGCCTTTCTCAAGATGAAGGAGGATCATACCAAGCAGCAGAAAGAGAAGAAAGTATCTCAGCATCGCAACGTTTCACTCGATGCTACGAACGTTTCATTTGGAGCGGATTTGACGCTCGGAGCGAACGTGCGCCTCGCTTCGACGCGCGTGCATCTCGAGGAGAACTCGACAATGCACTTTGAAAATTTTGAAATTGAAACAAATGCGGAGACGTTTTTCACGACGAAATCGCTTGCTCTGGAAAAGCGAAAGCATGATAGCGGATGGGATATTACCACAAGTGCAGCAGTGGTTAAATGTGCTCGCGACTTTGATTTTGGTGATTTTTACGCCGCTTTGTTCGCTGGAGAGAGTGCTTTCAAACAAGCACTGAAGAAGTTTACCTCTGCCTCCACTTCCACCTCCACCAATGACAAGTTCAAACTCATCTCCAAAAAAGTATCATCCAAAGAAAATGATACAGTTTTGAATTTGCCAGATTCAACAAGAGAAGTTCATTGGATATCAACCGGAGGAAACACGTTTATAATCGAAGATTCGGAGAAACTCGAAAGCTTCTTGCGCATGCAAGAAAAATTTTTGAAGCCGGAATTGAAACGCTCAAGAAAAATCTTAAGAGATGCGGACGAAACGAAGGACGCTCAAATGATACAGCAAATATTCGAGAATGTTGCAAAAGCTTATAAGAAACGTGTGGATAGATTTAACGAGAATAAGAACAAAGATTTGCACTTCCTTAATCTGGTTGATAATATTTTGACAGTTCGTGCTGAAACGCTGAATTGGTCTTTTAAATATGGTTGTAACATAGACGAACGAGAGAAAATTGGGCATTTCTGCCGTTGCGTCGATGCTCCATATTCTGACGGCGTCGATTTGCATATAACTCGATATCAAACCATCGATTGGACGTGTGAAAAATTCGATGTGTTCCTTGGTGGTGAGGAATGCGCCATGTTCGAGGCAAAAGCCATTTCCATGCAAGGACCGGTTGTTTTAGCAAAGCAGAGTGTCCAGTCCAATGATATGCACTTACTGCCATTCCCGGTTGGAAAGCGAAGATTTGCAGCCATTCGCTCGCATCAATCTCCTACGAGTCCAAGCGTATTAGTGTTCACGAATGTAACGCAGACGTGGATTGATGGGAAATTGCGGTATTTGGCATCATCTGAGCCGAAGTATGCCATTCTTTCGCGCGAAATATCAAATCGCATGGTCCCGAAATCAAGGCATCGTGATGCACCCAAAGGTGAAATAACTTTGAAAAGAGTAAAAGATACCATCCCGTGGTGGGATAACTTGAGAAACTTATGGCGAGGTGACTTCACGATTATTGCAAGGAATTCTGAAATCGTGCTGGATTCATCTTTGAAGGATACAAAATCTCGACATGCGCTCGCTTTCAAAGCCTCCAAATGCGAGATATCTTACAAATCAGGACATATCCTTCTCCGGGCTGCTCGTTTTGCCGTATCAAAGCAACCTTCGTTTTCGAATGCAGTTTCCCATACAATTTTTGTCGCGCCGGCGGTTGAGGTTGGCTTGAAATATGAATGGTTGACTAAAGATAATATAAACGGATATGCGACATCGTATCGTTTCGATCCAACAACTGGCATGGAATTGCGCACCCTGTCTGACTGCAAAAGTTGTGATGGTTCGCACAAGCTCAGCGTACAACTCGCATGCAAAGATACCTTGCTCCCAGGATGGCGTGCAGATCACATTCTCGATGATAATGAAACAAAGATCAGTACCAGCATAGCAGAAGAATCAGTGGATGAAGATTTCGTGACTCCGACGTCATCGAGGAAAAACACGGTAGGTAATTTCCAAACGCCACTATCTTCGTTTGATTCCACCACGAATACGAATAGTATTGAAACTTCTTCTTCACCTCCGCTAGTAAAATGGCGATCTGATGACTTCAAAACCCAAGTTTCGGCACTCAAGTCTTCTCCTTCGAGGATGGCTTCGGTGCTAATTTCACCATCACGTGGGCGAAATAAATCAGATCTGCACAGTGTCCTCAACTCATTCGACGGTACCAGCATGGATTCTGAGTTCACGGAAACTCCATATTTCAGATTCACTACGGAAGATATGAGGTACATGAAAAAATGGTGGAGAGCGCTGATGAAACCAGATTTGGTATCGTTACGGAATGCGTGGAGGTACAAACAATATGGGAAGACTAAAGTTGAAGTAGCAGGAAAGAGTTACGGGAAGACAGAAAAGATAAAAACTAAATCTATGGTTTCCGTGTTGTATTCGAAGCAACCGAGCTGGGAAGTGACGGCGGAATATTTAAATTATTCCTTACCAACAAAGGAAAAAGACGAAACTTTCCAGAGCATAGCTGCCTTTTTGGAAGGATTCAGTTACATATCTAATGCGAACGAAAACTTGAACGTACACGCGAAAGATTTACGTATATTTTTACCCGAAAAAGAAGAAAAAGAGGCAGTTTCTGAGCCGAATCAAATATCTTCAGCAAATTTTAACGAAAAAATGCGTGAGATGTTGAGAGGCTCTAATAACCACCCCCTTTCGCCGCGTAAATTTAGAGCTGGCGATGTTAATGGTGCTAATGGGGCAGTCAATGCGTCATCGAGGCGTGCAATAGTCACGGACTCGATGTTAGTGCTTGAAACTCGCGAATTTCGGGTACGTAAAGCTTCGGCGAAGGATGAGGTACGAGTGAACGTGGACGCTCCAAGGGCGTTGCTTGAATCGAAAACGAGAGAAAAAGTTTTCACGTGGATTCGAGAGATGTGGCAAGCTTCGCTGGGCGATGATACCTCGATTGAGAAGTCACCATCGATGTTTGAATTAGAAAAGCTAGGTAAAAGTCCCGTCAATATGGACTTTGATCAATACAATAAGCATAGAAAGAACGTCAGTGTGACGAGTGGTTTCAGCGAGTCCTCACAATCGAACGCGAAAACGGCGAACAGCGAATTAGATCTACTGGAGTTGATCAACGCGGGGATCGAGATTAATGACGAAAATGTTGTCAGTGAACCAAAAATTTCTCCTTCAGATCAAGTAATCACCGACGAATGCTTGTTCGTCGTCCAAATTTCGGAACCGCAAATAAATTTACGAGGCGACAGTCGAAACGGTCGATTATTGCTTGCGGCGGAGAACGGCCTCGTTGTTGGTCGACGCATAGTGTCTTCATCTTCGGACAGATCGTCTGTGGCACAGAAGCAGCGATTGGTAGAAGTAAGTTTGCATGATGTAGCAGCGTATGTCGCGCCTACAGACATCGACCTCCGAGCTGGCGTGCAATGGCTTGAAGATAAATACTCCGATGAAGAAGTCATGAATTTACAGCCAAAACGATCTAGCTTGCTGCGACAAATCTTTGCTCCATGCGAGATGATCTTCAAGCACTCCGCGCAAACAGGTGATAACGGTGGTTCTGACGATTCAGATGCGCCCACAAAATTCTCTTTCAGATCTCCAGATATCGACGCTACAATGGAATCTGAGCAGCAAGCTGTACTAGTCGATGTTATCGGCGCACTGTTTTTGACTCCATCAAATTTTACGTCTCCTTCTCCGAATTATAACGCAATTGCTCTGTTGAGGAAAAAAGGACAGAGAAGTTTGTTTGACCAGGAAGATGCGGCTGCGTCAGCGATTGTTGCGGCTCCTTTGTTGGAGTATATCAAATCTGTCCATGCGCTGAGACTGTACGACATCGACTTTCAGAAATGCACCGAAGACGATGCATCAGAAGTCATGGAGTTGAAGGAGGACGAAGATGTGAAGAGACAAGCTTATCTCGATGTTATGAAACGCAAAGAAAAAGCGTTGGCGAAATCGATACGGCGCGCAGAGTCCCTGACAAAGTATAATCGTAAAAGAGCGGCAATGGAAATGCATTTAGAAATCGAGCGAGGCGCGTGGGCGCTAAGAAAAGCCGGGAAGACGTTCATGAATGCGGAAATTACAAACCTAATTCTTTCACGAGAACGACACGTTGATTCGTCCGGCGTTACTCTTTTCAAATTGAAGGGATTACACTTACAAACTGTTGAAAAAGTTATCTTGGGAAGATGGCTTCTAGATGAAGATTGGAATAATGTTCCCGCGGCATTACGAACCAAACCAAATTTTCTTCAAGTATCGGCATACCGCGCGGCAAGTCCACCAGAAGCGCCGATTTGGAATCATTTGGAAGTACTCCTCTCGCCTTTCAAAATTGACATCACGAAGGAAATCTATCAAATGATTTACGACTATGCCTTTCCATCTGAACGAGAGATCAAGTCAAAAAAGATGCATTTGGCATTCGAAAAAGAGTTTCAAACGTCAAAGGCAACTGCGACAACGACAGCGACAACGACAAAAACAGCCACTACACCTGCTACCGGCCATCCGAATAAGGTCGACAAAGGATCATCTATAAAGATGGCAAAGGTTGGTGATGGTAAAGAAGACTGCGACGATGGCAGCGACGACGACGACGAGGATACCATGTCCACTTCTGGTCCGAAGGTTGTTCAAGTGAAGTATTTGCGCTTCAACGAATCGAAAGTGAAAGTTTCTTACCACGGATCAGCAGGTTCGTTCAAAGATGTCCGGCTTTTGCTCGATTCGTACACGTGTGAATCGTTTGAAGGGAAATGGAGAGAACTTGTCGGGCAGTTGAAAGGTAACTTAGCTTGGTCTGCTCTGAAGTCCGTAACTGGATTTGCGGGACGAAAACTTAACAAGATTAAATCTGTCGCGAACGAGGATGTGGCAGTAGTACCAGTCGCAGCAACCGCGGAGACTGGTAATGAAGAAGGGAATGTGAGGGACAACAACGACGCGACTCCAGTCGCATATGCATCAACACAAACTGATTTGATGACATCCCCTCCAAAGAAAAAATCATTATTCAAGAAATTATTTCGAACGCCAACAAAGAACGAGAAAAACGAACGTGACGTGTTTATGTCGGGCTTTACCGCAACTAATCCAGCGGACAAATAGCAGTAGATATATATTATAGAGCATAAATAGGAATTTGCAATGTATTAGTTACACGCAGATATATACCATGGTACGGTACCTAGTGGTACATACGTACATCACTTTAAAATTTTCCTCCGATTTGCTGGAGCGATTTCTCTAAAACATACGAAACTTGATGTGGTTTCAAGGAACAAAACATCCCAGCTGGAAGTTCTGAAGGCATTTTTAAACCACCGATTCTCGTCCGCTTCAAATTCTTCACATCCACCCCTGCACTCTCGGCTATCCTTCGCACCTCTCGATTCCGTCCGTCTTCTACTTCCACCGCGACGCGATTTTTTGGTCCTCCATCCCCCGTGACTGTTTCCACCAACACTGGCGTCACGTGCACGCCGTCTACTTCCGTTCCTTTACGCATCTTTGCAATTTGTCCACTCGTCACTTTTGTCGGCGCCGTAATCACGTACCTCTTCACAACGCCAGACGATGGGTGCGCGACTCTTTGCGACCATTTCCCGTCTGTCGTCACCAACAACATCCCAGTCGTTTGAACGTCCAATCGACCAACCGTGAACAATCTCGGCGGCAACTTCCCCGGATTCCCTTTCTTCCACTGGTCTGTCCACGATTGCAACAAATCCAATGCTTTCTTTCCACCATTACCAGTCTCTTCGTTTTTTCCTTTATTATCTCTACTACCACCGCCGCCGCTCTTTGTCGAGCACACGTACCCTTTCGGTTTGTTCACTAAAAAATAAAAGTGTTCGCCGGCGTACTCGACGCCGCCTTCAACGACTTTACCATCCAACTCAATCACGTCCATGTCTAAGTTTACCTTAAACTGCGGTTCCAAAATCTTTTCTCCATTCACTTTCACTCGTCCGTCGAATATAATCGTTTCCGAGCCTCGTCGCGAGGCGACCCCTAATGCTGCCAACGCTTTCGACAGTCTCTGTCCTTCCAGTTTGTTCTGTTTCTTCTCCTGTGGAGTTTGGACGATATCACCGTTAAAGCGCGTTTTTCTATTGTTGTTGTTGTTGCTCCTCGAAGATGAGAATCCTGTATTGTTCGTACTACTTCGTCTCGATGGTGACGATGAGGAAGAGGCACTGGCGCTTGTGATAGCGCGTTCGTTCTTCGTATCACCGTTGGAAACAAAAAAGCGACAGACACCCGAGGCACTTTTTGGTGCGCAATTCGTACGTTGTCGTTGGAAGAAGACGCTCGTCGTCGTCCCAAGCATCGAACGCACGGCGCTGCTCATCGTGGGTGTACCAGTACGACGATCTCTGAGAGCTAACGACGGCGATGTCAAAGAAGATAATGCGCGTTGAATTCGTTTACGCGGTAGGCTTTTCCTTCCTTCCTTCCTTCCCCGTGAGCTATGTAGTAGGTCAGGCACACAAAGATAAATTATGGCGAAAAAGAATTCCATGTAACCAACCAAACGCTTCACAAAATTTCATCAAAGGTCCTCTCGCACGAGTAAAACGAGTATTGGTAGTAGGAGTAGGAATAATAGTAGAAAGATAGTAGAAAGACACGAGAGCGTAAAGTGGAAACATCGCGTCGCAAGCGCGAATAGATAGAAATACTCACGCGTAAGACGCGGAGAATGGGACTGCTCAAGCAATACCGAGCGAAATCAACGACATTTCGCGATGGAAAGTCGGCTGCAGATTTTGTGAGCAAAGAAAGCTCGTTCGATAAGATCAACAACAAGAACAGACGCGCGGACGATAGTAAGAGAGCGTCTTCAACGACTAGTTTTTCTAATAACGGAGGAGACGATAAGAAGCAACAACAAGTGAAAAAATGGAAAACGAAACGCGCTGGTGCGAAAGAAAGACGAATTCGCATATTGCGTTCTTTACCACTCTCGAGAGCGTTGACGGAACAGGAGCTCGCGAAGATGTTCAAAACGGTGTTACAACCAGTGAGGGCGAAATATGGTGGCGCCGGATTTGCAAAACCAAGCGTATACGTGGACATCTCCGATGAATATTTCTCGGAAAAGTTTCAAGAACTGTTCGACGAGCATGTGGAAGGTTTCGGCGGCAAGTCGTTGGTGAAGATGGGTAAAGAGGAGATGTTATGGCAGAAAAGGTTAAAAGAGAAACAAGGCAGAGAAAAGAACGACGATAATAGCAATAGTGGTACTAATACGAATGATAATAATAATTATAGAAGTAAGAAACGACGGTCAATAAAAAGAGGAGAAGAAAATGCCGACGATGCCGTGAATGCGCCGCTGAGCCGCAAACAGAGGAAACTCGCGTTGCGAAGAGGCGAAGTCGTTCTCGACAGCGATAAGAAGATTAGCGATACCAAGGCAATGAGCGAGTTGCAAAAACAAGCTTTAGCTGCCGCAGAGGCTGCTTTTGGTTGATTAGAGATCATGTACTCATTAATGATTGTAAATTAAACTGTTAATTAGTGTTTGGAATATTAATGAGAAAAAAAGTCCAGCGTGGCAACGTCATCATTTCTCACGCGCGTGCGCTTATTACATTCTACACGCACAATCATGGCCGTCACCACGTTCATAGCTTCGCGCTTCGCGACTACCGCAGTCGCCACCTCTCAAAGGCAGCAGCAAAAAAAGGCGACGACTACTGTTCGAAGTTCTACGCAAAAATCGTCCTCGGTCGCGTTATCGTCGTCGACGTTTCATAATCATCAACAATCCAAACACATCATCACACAGAAAAAGAGGACACAAACGATCATCGCACGCGCAGACGTCGACAAAGGTGGAAACGCCTCCACTCCGACACCATCGACTGCCACTCCAAAGACGAAAGTCCCAGAGTCATACATCAAACTTCTCTCTTTGTCTGAGTTACCGAGGGGAGACAGGAAGAAAATTGACGCTTTGGGGAAGTCTATTTTACTCTTCTGGTACAGAGACTCGATTTGCGCGATTGAATCGAGATCACCGTCAGAAGGCGCGTATTCCGAGGGGTTTGAGAAAGCTAGATTGACCCAAGATGCGTGTATCGAGTGCCCGACGACGAAATCGACCTTTGATTTGAAAACCGGAGAAATTAAGTCGTGGTATCCGGATAATCCAGTGTTGGCAAAGTTAACACCGCAGGAGACATGTAGAAATATGGAGGTTTTTCCAGTCGTGGTCGCGGAAGAGGAAGAAGCGATCTACGTTGGCGTGAAAGATGGAAGTTTGGGGCCGGGGTTTGTTTCGCAGTCGTTTAAAGGTGGGTCGGACACGAGTTTGGAGAACAACAACGTTTTTGGGATCGAGCCGAGAATGTACACGGAGGATGGAGAGGTTTTGGAGGATGAGAGTTCGAGTGGATTGACGAAATTAGATCCGGCGACAGTGGCGGTGAGCATCGCGGGTGTGGCGGCATTGGCGGTTGGGGGAACCGCGACGTGCTTGTATTTTGAAAACTACTTGCTTTTGGGTATCTTTTGGATCGTCGGGTTTGCGGCGGCAGCGAAGGTTGCTCTCGATGTCACGGGCGTTGACATCTCCGAATTGACTAAAGGTGATTGACTAAGACAAAAGTAATTTATAACATATATTTTTCTGCTGACTTAAAAAAATCGCAATTGCTATCATATATAATATACTCTCTTCTTAGTAAGAAATCTCACTATGTAAACAACTCGTTGTACATTTTATATTCACCGCTACTTTTCTCAAATTTAAGCTTGGCCAGTCGCGGCGGCAATCTCAGCCGCGAAGTTAGACTCTTTCTTTTCGATACCTTCGCCCAAGTTGAATCTCTCGAAGCGACGGATGGAGATCTTCTCGCCCAATTCCGCAGTGGCTTCCTTGATCAATTCTT
>Ga0115011_10003561_pt1 | contig 10598 bp, 9 predicted proteins | sample TroAtlMetagenome_2_FD_88705 | JGI IMG/M metagenome (GOLD analysis project Ga0115011, IMG submission 88705) | Marine eukaryotic phytoplankton communities from Atlantic Ocean - Tropical Atlantic ANT8 Metagenome | ecosystem: Environmental > Aquatic > Marine > Oceanic | place: Tropical Atlantic... | reverse complement strand
TCGCTTGAAATACTCCAGTATGACACCACTGGTCACCACATCTCCAGATCCCTTCTCCCCAACCGCAATAGTGGTCATTCCTCCATTAGCAGGACTCTCAAGGAAAGGATCATAAGATAAATCCTTACGCACGTGGCAAACAACCACTTCAGGAAACACGTTGGCAATCATCCTTGCTCTGGGAAATCTTTGCTTACCCGTGATCACGTTTGGTTGAAACAGGGCAAAATCAGCCTTGCCGTCGTCAATTAGCCTTAGATTACGCTCTGAGCCCGTTGAAGCCATATAACGAACCTCAATCCCGTATTTATCTTCAATTGCCTCGCCAAGGGCCTCGGCAATCATTTTATAGCGTCCTCCCTCCAATCCTGTCGCTATCGTAATGGAATCCGGCAACTGCCGGTAACGAATTACCTGCTGAATCCCGAAGGGAATCAGGATCACCAAGAGAATAAAAAATAGAATATAGGCAATCCTCTTCATGTTATTTCATGTTGAATCAGATCTCTCCGACAAAAAAGCCATTTTCTCCTAATGATTGAGGGTCACGTGAAGAAGCAAGGCTCCTGCCGATGTAATAAGTTTTTCTTCTAAGCCGGCAGGCACGAGAAAAAAATCTCCCGCGCAAAAGTTTCTTTCTCCGCAGCAAATTTCCCCGCTAACCAACGCTATCAGCGCAAACTTCCCGTCCCCACCCACAACACGCGGTTCCTCCGCCGTTAATTCCCACCTTGTTACTTGAAACTGTGGGCAATGGATAAGCGCTTCACCCTCTGCTGTCCCTAACTCGGGTTCGATATCTGTAAAATCAATGCACTTCAAGGATTCCTGAACATGTAACGCACGGGGAACTCCATCCATGCCATTGCGTCCCCAGTCATAAACCCGGTAGGTCGTATCACTGTTTTCCTGAATCTCAAAGATCACCACCCCCCCTCCAATTGCGTGTACCCGACCACTAGGGATAAACATAAAGTCCCCCGCTTCAACCGGGACACGGTGCACATGTTCTTTTGTCTTCCCATCATTGGCACCACTCTCAAATATCTCCTTTGTCACTCCTTCTCGAATCCCGGCAAATATTTCGGCATCGGGATCAGCATGCGCCACATACCACATTTCCGTCTTTGGATCACCCCCGATATCACGGGCTATCTCAACTGGAGGATGCACCTGCACTGAAAGTCGTTTCCGAGCATCTAGAATTTTCAGCAAAAGGGGAAAACGATGCGAGGTTGGCAACCCCTGTCCAAAAACCTGCTCATGGTAATTACACCACAATTCGTTAATGGTCTTGCCGGCAAATTCACCACTTTCTACCACACTCTGGTCATTCTCCCGGTCAACGACCTCCCACGACTCTCCAATAGACGCATTGCCGCAAGGCAAATCCCGCCCATAGAGTCTCTCAAGCTCCCTCCCTCCCCATACCCGCTGCTTGTACAAGGGCTTGAATGTAATGACGTCAGGCATCTCGCTTTGAAATGAAAATACAGGATCCCCTGTATTCTTAATATCTACCATTCTTGATACTTGGTAAATAAAGGCAAGGACGAATGCACAATGACAAACGGCGTGACTGCCTACATATTGTCGCAGCTTGATTGAAATCTCACAAATACGGCTGTCCGTGGACCATGGCGACGAGGCATTGCAAAAAAGCCTTCTGCGCAAATTGCGTATTCAGGCGGAACAACTGTATGACTGGAAAGTTCATCGCCGGGCTATCGATGCCAGGAAACAAAGCGATGGCGGTGTTCGCCTGATCTACACTGTCCATGCTGATGCCGGTAACCGGGAAACCGAAATTGTCGCTACAGCCAACAGCCCGGACGTTCGCCTAGTCAATCAATCCGTTTTCACCCTCCCCACCCGCACACCTGCACACAGGGCGCGACCTGTCATTATCGGAGCCGGTCCCTGTGGCTACTTCGCTGCACTGATTCTTGCCCGAGCAGGACTGAACCCGATTGTATTGGAACGCGGTAAAGCAGCAGGACCAAGAGCCCGCGATGTAACCCGTTTCTGGCGTGGTGAAAGCGATGTTGATCCCGAGTCAAACGTGCAGTTCGGAGAAGGTGGTGCCGGAACTTTTTCTGACGGAAAGCTCTATACCGGCATCAGGGATCGCGACGGCGCTGTGCGCTTTGTGCTTGAAGAGCTAGCCGCTCATGGCGCTCCTGATGATATCCTAATTAAGGGAAAGCCGCATATTGGAACGGACCGTTTAATTACGGTTTTACGTTCACTTCGCCGTGAAATCCTGGAACTAGGAGGAGACATACGTTTTGAAACGAAGGTTAAGGAAATCTTGCTGGAAAATGGCAGCTTACGTGGACTAACCACTGCAACAGGTGAAGAAATTAGTGTCGACAAAGTGATTCTTGCCGTTGGCCATAGTGCACGAGAAACTTTTGAGATGCTTCATGACCATGGAATTGGCATGGAAGCCAAGCCGTTTTCCGTTGGTGCACGTATTGAGCACCCTCAGTCCATGATTGACCGCTCACTTTATGGGGCACAAAGTGGACACCCGCTACTTGGTGCCGCTCCATACAAATTCGCGCGCCGAGGGCGAGGCAGAAAAGCACGGGGTTGCTACTCTTTCTGCATGTGCCCCGGCGGACTTGTTGTTGCTTCCTCCTCTTCTCCTGGATTGATCGTCACTAATGGAATGAGTAGCTATGCACGGAATGACGCTAATGCCAACGCCGGCTTCATGGTGGAGGTATTTCCGGAAGATTTTGGAGATTCCACAAATCCCCTAGCCGGTATTGCATTCCAGAAAAAACTCGAACAACGCGCATTCATGCTTGCGGGGGCTAACCTTAAAGCACCTGCTCAGCTGCTTGGCGATTTCATGAAAGGGGCTGCCTCAAGAGAACTTGGTAAAGTCAAGCCTTCCTACCGCCCCGGCATCGTTCTTACAGACCTGCGGGAATGTTTACCGGATTACGTAGTAAAGACCATGCAACATGCAGTCGCTGGCATTGCAAAACAGATCAAGGGATTCAACCGCCATGACGCCATCCTGACCGCAGTTGAGACGCGCACATCGTCCCCACTTCGTATTCTGCGTAATGAGAGTATGCAAAGCCCTGACGCCAAAGGTCTGTATCCAGCCGGGGAAGGTGCCGGCTATGCAGGCGGCATTCTCTCAGCTGCTGCTGACGGTCTGAGAGTTGCCCATACACTCGCAAGCCATTACTCCTAGCTATCAATTATTCTGCCAGTAAAATCGCGGATAAGTCAGTGCAATGAGCACAAGATTATTCATTGCAAATACCACTCTGACGTGAACGACCCCCGACCAATTCTGCATTTTTTGTCATCCCCCTGATTACATGTCTCCCTTTAGCTATTTTCTTTTCTTCTGCGGCCAGGTAGGCATGATGAGCTTGGCACGTTTCTTCTTTCAATGGATCACCAAGTTCTCAACCGGGTCAGATGGAAGTTCCGAGTTACTCAACGGATTTGCCGTGGGCGCAATCCTGTTGGGTTTTCGTATTTTTGATGGCATTACAGATCCTATAGCAGGGAGGCTAAGCGACGCATGGACTCGATCCGGAAGGGCACGCCAACAACTGTTGTGGATATCATTGTTGCTACCAGGAATAGGCCTAGTAATTACATTTTTGCCCAACCCAACTATGCCCGAATTGATACGCTGGATATGCGCAGCAAGCGGCATGTTTATTTTCTTTATCGGTTACACGTTTTATGCCATTCCCTACTGGAGCTTGGTTGGAGATTATTCAAATGGCGACCCTAAACGAAAGCGAATCCTTTCCAATCTTTTGGGTGGCGGAATGGTTGTGGCTACGGGAATTGGGTTTGTTGTCAGCGGCAGCGTCATCAAGACTTTTGGCTATGTGCCAGCTGCATCAATGTTTGCCATTGGTGGAGCCATCCTGATGGCGATGCCTTACTTTGCGGCACCAAAAGACTCCAAACCAAAAAAACGCCATTCCCAAACCACTCCCCAATTGCCGTTCTGGCAAAGCCTTAAACTGACACTTAGTCATCGACGCTTCCTCGCACTGATCGCTCTTTTTGCAGGGTCACAGATGTCGTTTACCATAATGACTGCCGCCTCCCCTTTTATTGCAGAGGATCTGTTAGGCGGGGACAAAGGGGACATTGCCAAGGTAATGGGACCACTCTTGCTAACGGCTGTCCCTTTTTTCTTTCTGGTCCCTGCCGTGTCCCGCCGAATTGGGTGGCTGAAGGGAATGCTTTACGCCTCGCTTGGCCTCGCCGTGATATACTCACTAAGCGGTTTTTTGGGGCAACCAGTAATTGGTTCCCCACTGACCACGGCATCACTTCTTTTTGCCTTCGGGGGTCCAATGGTCGCGCTATTATTGGGACTGGAAGGTGAAGGAATCGTCGATTGTGCTGAAGAACGAGGAGGCGGCGCCCAAATCGGTATTTACTGGGGAGTCTTTAACTTTGCCGTAAAAACACTTAACGGGATTGCGTTACTAGCCGCGATGATTTTGGCAACCATGGCCAAAGCTGAATCCTGGGGCAATACCGCTATTCGAGCAATGTCATTTACTGCCGGAACCTGCCTGCTTGGAGGAATGCTTTTCTACTTCCTCATCGCACCTTCGAAGGAAAAGCACGGACAGGTCAAATAGTCGCACACAAGAGCCCCCATGTTAACGCGTCGCTAATCATATGATGGATAGCAGTAAGAAAAACTACATAAAATGGCTGTGGGCCTTGTTACTTACCAGCATCATCATCTGGGCAATTCTAAACCCATACCCCTCTCTTCAATTACAGACATTCATAGATAACATTCAATCCATTGGGCCGATATCCATTTTACTCTTTATCTTGTGCTATGTGGCTGCCACAGTGATCCTTATTCCCGGCTTAATCCTCACACTTGGCGCTGGGGCTGTATTTGGAGTCTGGAAAGGTTTTCTCCTCGTTTCAATAGCATCAACAATCGCTGCCTCCACCGCCTTCCTGTTAGGTCGACAACTTGCAGGTAAATGGCTCCTGAGCAAAATTCGGCAAAATTCGCGCATGAATGCACTTAAGGATGCCATCGAAATCGAGGGATGGAAAATAGTCATCCTTGCAAGGCTCAGCCCGCTGATTCCCTATACCATGTTGAACTATATGTTCAGCCTCACCTCACTTCGATTCTCCCATTATGTCATTGCATCATGGCTTGGGATGATTCCTGCAACCCTTGTCTATGTATATCTAGGATCACTGGGAAGCCTCGGCGCTGACAGAGAAATAACGGCAATTGAATGGATACTCATTGCCACCGGCATCATTGCCACGACGACGGGGATAATTTTGATCAGTCGAGCCGCTTCCAAAGAAATGGCAAAAAGGCTGGAGGGCAATTAGACAAAAGTTGCTCCAGCATGATCTAGCATGAAGTAGGTTCTCCTACACACAGCTTCACCGCATGAGCCAAAGCCCCCTCCACAAAACCGAGACATTCTACCGCCCCTTGGGGCTTGCCTGGAAGTGTGATCACCAGAGAATTTTTCACAACCGCAGCCAGTCCACGCGAGAGAATTGCATTAGGTGTAATTTCAAAACTGCGCATGCGCATTAATTCCCCAAAGCCAGGGATTTCAAGACGCATAATTTCCCGCACTGCCTCAGGGGTCACATCCCTAATGGCAATGCCTGTTCCCCCAGTAGTTAAAATCAAACCGCAACCCTGTGCGCAAAAAGAATGAATCGTCTCCTTAATCTGGACTTTTTCATCAGCAACCACAGCATCGGCAATCACTTGCCAACCACGCCGCTCAGACTCCTGCTTAAGTGCGGGCCCTCCGTGATCCTCGTATTCCCCTGCTGCCGCGCGATCTGAAACAGTGATAATCCCAACGTTCATTGTTTTTCTGTTTTCTCCTTGGAAATAACCTCTATCCCCTGAATAACCATGCCTTTATCAACGGCCTTGCACATATCATAAAGGGTCAAAGCTGCAACAGATACCGCGGTTAGCGCTTCCATCTCAACACCTGTCTTGCCAGTAGTTCTGGCACTGGCTAAAAGCTCCACTCCCTCTTCATGCAAATGGCAGTCAACTTGGACATGCGACAGGGAAAGTGGATGGCAAAGCGGAATAAGCGCTGATGTTTCTTTGGCTGCACTAATCCCGGCAAGCTTGGCCGCGGCAATCACATCCCCCTTTTTAAGTCCGTTCTCACGCACTAGTCGCAGTGTGTCCCCGTTCATACGCACAAATCCGCGGGCGCTGGCCACACGAACCTGATCAGGCTTAGCTGAAACATCAACCATAGAAACACTCCCATCGGGATTCACGTGTGACAATTCATCCATGACCTTTTATCCTCCAATGGCAATCATCTTTCTTCCCGGTTGATAATTCTTCCTGAAGTCATGCTCCATGGGTTTGCGCTCAACCACTCTTTCCATGAATTCAACAATCTGAGTATCACTAGCCCCTGCACGTAATTCTTTCATCAAGTCAAATTCCAAATGACTGCCAAGGCAAGGCCTCAATTTGCCATCACATGTCAATCGCAACTTATTGCACGACTCGCAAAAACGTGGGTTGGTCATTGCCCCGATGAATCCCACCAACTGATCTCGTCCCGGAACCTTAAAGTAACTGGCTGGCCCGTTGGTTCTAAAATCCTGCCTTGGGTCAAGATTCCCGAGCTCCTGCTCAATATGACGTTTAGCCTCCGCAACCGGCAGAAAGCTCGATTCACTTAAGACATCACCGATACTAACCGGCATCAACTCGATAAAACGTAGAAGCAAATCATTCTTATGGGCAAATTCTACCAAGGGCAGCAACTGCTCTTCACTACGACCGCGCATCAGAACTGCATTAATCTTTATACGCTCAAAACCTGCTTGCCGAGCAGCATCGATTCCCGCCATGACTCGATCAAAGTAATCTCTGCCGGTAGTAGCAGCGTATAAAGACCGATCAAGGGTATCAAGGGACACATTCACCGTCTTTATTCCTGCACCAACAAGGGCATCCGCAATATTGTGAAATCCCGGATACGCTTTTGAGAGTAAAGTTCCGTTGGTGGATATTCCTAAATCTCGCAGTCCCTTTATAGCGGACAACCTCTTCAGGAAAGGAACAACATCACGTCGCGTCAATGGCTCTCCACCAGTCACGCGCACTTTGGTAACACCTAGCCTTGTTGCAATATCAATAACACGCAAGATCTCCTCATAGGTTAGCACTTCCTCCCTAGGCAACCACTCCTGCAATTCCGCAGGCATGCAATAACCGCACCGCTCATTACAGCGGTCAGTGATGGAAACCCGCAGGTAGGAAATTCTGTGCCCGTGCTTGTCTTGCATTTATCAGGAAAGTTGAGAACCAGCCCTTGTTTGTTATAGTTGGACTGATTTAGCAGTTTGCGCCACTATGAAAATTTCCTTTCTTTACCTATCGCTATCTATGGCATCCTGCCTAGTGCTTTGCAACTGTACACAAACGCTCCAGGACAGAATTGACCGTAACCCTGCCATTTATTCCGCCCTGTCCGGGCCACAACAGCAAGCAGTAAGACAAGGCAAACTTCTGAAGGGAATGAACAAGGATGCCGTCTATCTGTCATGGGGGCGCCCAAGCGGGGTCAAGGAAATCTCACGTGACGGCATCGATTTCGAGAAATGGCGCTATACAAGGCACCTATCCGTCGTGCATCAGGACGTCCATGTCGGCTTCGGCCATGATCATCATCATGGATATTACGGCCCGTACTACGAATACGGACCGACCATCGAGCACATACCCTACACCTCCGCCGTCGTCGAGTTTCGTAATGGCACGGTATCCTCTTGGGAACGGGAAAGGCGCTGATTAATGAACCCGGTTATTGCGCCTTAAGGGTAACCCCGCGCAACTGCATCAGTTCGCCATCCGGCACATTCATATTAATCCCAATCACCACCACGCGGTAGGTGCCTGCCTCCTTAATCTCCACGCTTCCTGCCGAAATCTCCTCAAACTTGTCACCCGCACCTGTCTTTACTGAGTGCACCTTGCCAGCAAGCTTTACCTCAAAGACCCCTCCTCCGCCCTCAGGCGTCGCGGCATCGACCAAGATGTCATATTTTCCGGGAGAACTGAATCTCACCGGCCAAGCAACATAATACCCGGGATTTGACCAGCGAATGATGGCAGCGGCACTCTCCTCATACTCAAACCCTCCCTCACCGAAAACCAATGCCTTTGCTCCATCCAGTGAAACATCACCACCACTACCTTCCACCACCTTGGACAGGTTGGCAGAAACCGACTTGGATGCCAACTTTGCACCCCGTGAAAGTGAGGCATCCCCACTTAATGAATCCGCCAATTCTTTGGCCTCCGGCGAGACCAGCGTCGAAATCACACCCAGCAAGTCTCTTTTGTCGCTAGCACGAACACCCTCCATGGATAGCAACTCGCCGATTCGTTCAACTTTTTTCTCATCAGGAAATTCCGAGGTATTGCTAAGCAGATACGTATAGGTACGCAGCGCAAGTGCCTGTATCACCTTGTCCTCGCCCTGATTTTTGGCAATCCGGTAAATGGTCTCAGCAGGCTTACCGTCTGGCCAAGAACCAAGTCCCTTTAAGGCCTCCTTCCGCGCGGAAGCATTACTTCCCTCAAGAACCTTTTTCAAGTCCCCCCATGCACTCTCGCCTCCAAGATGCCCCAGTATAAAAAGCAGATTCATGCGTAGATCACTTGCCGCGGAAACCCCCTTCAAAGCATCACGAATGGCAATACTTCGCTTTTCCGTATCTGCAATCTTACTTGAAATCTGTATAATCGCGCTCACCAATGCATTACGAATATCTGGAGAGGCGGGATCCTCAAGCGCCGTTATTAACATCGCCACATTGTCGAGGTTACCCAGTCTACCAAGGGCATAAATGGCAATATCGCTGACATCAGCATCCTTATCATTAATATAATTAATGATAGTTGGCACTGCGGAAACATTACCTCGTGCCGCAATAATACTAATCAGTCCCGCTCTTATCATCGGCGACACCTTTGACAACTTGTCCACGATTGCCCGATCCACACTAGCACCCTCTAATTTTTGCAGAGTGGTCAATGCAGCACTAATATTATTATCATTAACCTCCCCTCCTTTACTTTCCTGTTCACGGATGAATTCAATGAATAGGTTAACGTCCTCCACCGTTCCTCTTGGATCCTCGGAAGCATTTAGCTCTGCGATACGAGCATCACGGATCCTCTTCTCCTTTTTATCAGAATTGAGCTTCCAAATAATAACACCTAACACAACCATAACAATCGGGATAGTGATCATGGCCCACATCGGCAGCGGCAACCGACGGGCAACTGGTTCAGCTGACGGCATCCCCTCGCCTTCCACTGCAAGTGGAGTTGTAAGCTGTGCCTTGGGAATTTCCCCACTGGGCATATTACTTAAAGGAGTTGTCTGGGCACCACCTGCAATGACCACCGGCTTGGGAACATTATTCTGGTTTGGCGCTCCGGTGATGAGCGGATTAACCACACCCGGCACAACAGACCCAGCCAAGCTGGGCTTAACCGAATCAACTTGCGCAACAGCACCGGTTGCAACAGGGCTCACTGCACCAGCAGCAGCTGAATCTCCTGCATGAAAACGCTTAAGAGCATCATGAGCACTCGCAGGACGATCAGCCGGAGAAAGGCTAATGAGCCACATCACCCAGTCGCTCATCCATACAGGAAGATCAGGTCGCAACTTGGACAGCGGAGCCACCCTGTTCTGAAGATGTGCGGCCATTACCTGCGGTGCACTTTCACCATCAAAGGGATGCTTTCCCGTCAGGCAATAATGATAGAGTGCGCCAATGGAGTATAGGTCTGTACGCGCATCAAGCGGAGCACGTTCAAACTGCTCAGGTGCCATGAAATAAATGGACCCAAGTATCGCATCCCCCTGGTCTATGGTCTGGGCTGCAGGCTGCTTACTGAACTTAGCCAGGCCAAAATCCAGCACTTTTATCTGGAACTTTCCACTAGGCAACCAATTGACCATGAGGTTGCTGGGTTTTAAATCACGATGCACCACCCCGGTATGATGAGCGGCAGAAAGCGCTTCCATTGTCTGTAGCACCACATTGCGAAAATCCTTTTCCGTTAGCGCCCCTCGCTCAACAGTCTTATCAAACGTCTCGCCCTTAAGGAACTCCATCACAACAAACGCCCCCTGCTCATCCTTACCCACGTCATAAACCGTAACGATATTCGGATGTTGCAAAGCAGACAGCGTAGTTGCCTCCTTGAGCAACTGCTCGGCAGCATCACTGCTCATCTGAGAAGCCTCACTGTCTTCTGGAGGCAATAATCGTTTAAGGGCGACCTCACGCTTTAGTTGCGAGTCAACAGCACGGTAAACTGCACCTAACCCTCCTTGCCCGATTTTTTCCTTAATCTGATAACGTTCACTCATCGGTTTATAGCTAATGCCTTTACGCATTGATCAAAGGCGGGCGAACCTTAACACCCTGCCGTATCACTTGACCACCTAGAATCTTGCTTTCAGCCTAATTTTGTTCTTTTTTATGAATTTATGCCTACCTTTGACGTTATTGCCATCCTACTATCG
>Ga0115011_10003558_pt1 | contig 10606 bp, 6 predicted proteins | sample TroAtlMetagenome_2_FD_88705 | JGI IMG/M metagenome (GOLD analysis project Ga0115011, IMG submission 88705) | Marine eukaryotic phytoplankton communities from Atlantic Ocean - Tropical Atlantic ANT8 Metagenome | ecosystem: Environmental > Aquatic > Marine > Oceanic | place: Tropical Atlantic... | reverse complement strand
ATAGGGCCCTGAAATAGAGTCCTAAACGGTGGGCGTCGAGCCACAGGATTAGTTGTTGTAGTCGTGTCTTTGAGAGCGGGGAGCCGAGATTTATTCACTCTGTTTCAAGATTTTGTCCGGCCCACCAATGGGTCGAGGCCAGAGATTTTCTTGAGGCACTCTGATTTTCGGTGGGACACTTTTCGGTATAGTCAGCTGGTATCGACCGAGCAGATCGATTGATTGAGGATACCAATATGTCTCGAACACTTACTGTGTTTTTCACGCTTCTCTTGATGGCGCCGCCGGCCGCAGCGGGCGTCTGTGACGGTACGCCGTTCTCGTGTGCGGTGGACGAAGCGATCGAACGGGGTCTCCAGCATTACCGAAACCTAGAGCGCGGCATGGGGAATTTTGGCGATGTCCGGGCCAACTTCTTGGGCGCATTGTCCTTCTTGGAGAAACGCCAAGGGGTGGGCTGGCAAGGGCGTGCGCAGGGATTCATGGGGATGGATCCCAATGATCAAGCGTTGGTCGTCCGATTGATTCAGTCGATGATTGGCAACGACGGCTCACTCACCAATGCGGCCGCCGTGCCCTATGTCTATGTGGGCGGCGGCAATATGATGGCGCTGTCGGCCTACATCGCCACCGGGGGTCAGGACGAAGTGGGGGCGCAAGTGACCGCCACTCAAGCCTTGGCCAATGCCGTTCAGGCGATGACCAATGTTCAAGGGAACGCGGCCCCCAATAACCAAGGGGGCTGGAATTATGGGAACCCTGGACCGACAGGCGATTTGTCGACGACTCAATTCGCCGTGGCCGGTTTGTCCGCCGCGGCGAATATCATCGAGGGGGCCGATATGGCCCTACCCGCGGTGGTAAACTTTTTGATGGCGAGTACCAATGGGGATGGTGGCGCAGGCTATCGGCCCGGCAACGGTTCCAGTTCGTCCATGACGGCGTCAGCTCTCTGGTGCTTTCGCTTGGCGCAGGTGCCCGCGGGTGACCCGCGCGCTCAACAAAACCTCGGGTGGATGCGTCAGAATTACACCTATGACCGCATGATCGGCGGGAACTTCAACCCCACGAGTACTTTCTATTATTTATGGGCGGCCGAGAAAGCGCTCACGGTGTCGACCGATGACCAATTGGGCGGCGCTGTCTACGCGGAGAACTTTGGCGACCGGATCCCATTGGATCTGGGCTATCCCGAAGAACCACAGAGCGAGTACTTCGACATCGCTTACACCCTTTTGCAGTGGCAAGGCCCGAACGGTGAATGGGGCAGTCAGGCCAATGGGAGCCCGCGGGGGTGGAGCGAGCTGTCGAGCCACGGGTTTGCGGTCTTGACCCTCGAACGCTCTCTGGGTGGGGTGTGCCTCGACACCGATGACGATGGGCTTTGTGGCATCGACGACAATTGCCCCGATCTGCCCAATCCAGATCAAGCCGACGAGGATGGAGATGGTGTGGGTGATGCGTGCGACAACTGCCCCAAGGTGGTCAATCGTGGCCAAGACGACACTGATGGTGATGCCGTGGGTGATGCCTGTGACCGTTACCTTTGTGTGCCCGATGGCAATCCTGAGGTCTGTGACGGCATCGACAATGATTGTGACAACTTGATCGATGCGCACCCCGATGGACGTCCCGTGGTGGACGCGGAGGAGTGCGCGACGGGTCTTTCGGGGCAATGTGGTCGGGGACATCTCGATTGCAGCGCCGCGGGACAGGTGGTCTGCCGGGCGGATGTCAGCCCCGAAGAAGAGGCGTGCGACCTCTCGGATAATGACTGTGATGGGACCGTCGACGAGGGGCTGCTCAACGCCTGCGGCGTCTGCGGTGAGACGCCTGTAGAGCGATGTAACGGTGTCGATGACGATTGCGATGGTGCCCTGGACGAGGGGGGCGATCTATGCCCGGTCGGCACCCTATGTACCTTGGGTGAGTGTGCGGGGACGTGTGGTGAAGGCAACGCCTGCCCCGAGGGGGAGTATTGCGCCGATGGTCGCTGCGTCTCTTTGTGCGCTGGAGTGGACTGCCCACAAGGCCGTCCCTGTGATCCAAGCAACGGGCTGTGCACCGATCCGTGTGATGGCATCGAATGCGGGCCGGCCGAATACTGTATCGATGGTGCATGCCAGGGCGAGGGAGACTGCTATGAGGCGGGTTGTCCAGGCGAACAACTCTGTGTAGATGGCCTCTGTGCACCGAATCCGTGTGCCGGCGTCGAATGCGGTGACGCGAGCTTTTGTCGCGAGGGTGCCTGCATCTTTTCCTGTGCCGGCATTTCCTGTCCGTTCGGCCAAGCCTGCATTGATGGGCAATGTGAAGACGTTAGCTGTGGTGGTGTGGTGTGTACGGATGGTCAGACGTGCATCGACGAAGGGTGTGAGCCAGACGAGTGTGTGCCCGAGGCCTGTGGGACCGGTCGGACGTGTATCGAGGGTGAATGTCGTGATGATCCCTGCGCAGGCATCGAGTGCCCTGCACATCAACAATGCGTGATCATTGATGGAACCGCCCAGTGCATTGCCGATTGGAACCGACCCATCGACACGGGCATGGGGGGCGACCCTGGCGGGATGGGGGGCGACCCCGGCGGCATGGGGGGGGCATCCGACGGTATGGGTGGCAACGAGAGTGGGATGGGAGGTACCGCCGAAGCGGGTGGTATCCCCGGCTCAGGCGGCAGCGATGAGAGCGGTGGGGTGATGGGTGATGGTGGTAATGCTGGAGACAGTTCTGGCGAACAGACGACGGATGAGGCCGCCGGCTGTACCTGCGATGTCACTCATGATCAGGGCCTCTCCCCCCTGCTGGCCGTAATCTTGCTCTTGGGAGTGCGTATTCGGCGTCGACGCCGGTAGCGCAGAGTCGTTCAGAGTCTAGTTAGAGAATCGTCTTCGGTAGGCTCGAGTGCGCCGAACTGTCGTTCAGAAGGGCAGTTTGGCCAAGTCGAGGTTGCCGCCGGAGAAGAACAATCCCACCGAATCAATGTCCTCGAGGGCCCGAAATCGTGGGCTGAGGGCGACCGCCAGCGGGACGGCCGCGCTGGGTTCGATGACCAATTTCATTCGTTCCCATACCAATCGCATCGCCGACACAATTGCGTCGTCTTCTACGGTGATGACCTCTTCGACCAAGTCTCGGACCACCGGCCAAGTCGTCGTTTCACCGAGGCTTGTTCGTAGACCGTCGGCGATGGTCTGAGGGTTGGTCTGGGGAATGAATCGACCGGCCGCCTTGGAGCGCGCAGCGTCATCAGCCCCGTCGGGCTCAGCAGCGAAGATCCGCGTGTTGGGCGAGAGCGCGTCGAGGGCCAGGGTCACGCCGCTGAGTAGCCCGCCCCCACCGACTGCGACAATGACGGCATCGAGCGGTCCGACCTCTTCGAATAATTCGAGACCGGCAGTGCCTTGCCCTGCGATCACATCCGGGTGGTCATAGGGTGGGATGAGGGTGCCCCCGGTGCGTTCGACCAGGGCTGCGGCCGTCGTTTCTCTGGCCATGAGGTTGGCCGGACATTGATGAATTTCGGCGCCGTACCCCGCCACCGCAGTTCGTTTCACCGCCGGTGCGTCCTCGGGCATCACGATATAGGCCGGAATGCCGTGCATCTTGGCAGCCAAGGCCACCGCTTGGGCATGGTTTCCGCTGCTATGGGTGACCACTCCGCGCCGAGCAATGTCTGCTTCTAGACGGGAGATTGCGTTGTAGGCGCCACGGAATTTGAAGGCGCCGACTTTTTGGAACTGCTCACATTTGAAATAGAGGCGGCGGCCGGCGAGTGCATCCAGCGTGCTGCAGGTGTGCACCGGGGTCCGAATGGCGTGTCCGCTCAAACGGTGTGCGGCGGCGCGAATATCGTCGATGTTTGCGGCGTACTTCATGGGCGTCGAAAAGCGGCCTCGTGTCCGTATCTGATCAGGGCGGCAAGGTGATCGGCGTCGAGGCCGGGAATCATTCGGGTGCCGCGGAGTTCATTGGCCATACTCGTCGCCGAGAGCAGTGTATTGTCTGTACACAGCGCTACTTTGACGCCGGCGTCGAGCCATTTTCGCATGGGATGTGCCTGGAAGAAGGGAATGATTCCCGTGTGCACATTGGAGGTTGGGCAGGCTTCCATGGTGATGCCTGCTTCTACGACCAGGGCCAGGATCTCCGGATCCTCCAAAAGCGTGTTTCCGTGACCAATCCTCTGCGCCCCGAGTTTTTCGATGGCCGTTCTAATCTCCTCGGGCGGGCGGCCCTCTCCGGCGTGTACCGTGCGGCCCAAACCCAGCCGTGAGGCTGCGCGGAACGCATCCGCATAATCCGTCATGCCCCATTGATGTTCCGGACTCGGGCCACCGGCCAAATCGATGCCTACGACGCCTCGTCGAGTGGCTGCGATATCCACGAGCATCTCGAACACAGCGGGTGATTCACCATAGAGTCCGCACAGAATAATGCCGGCTCGATCGGCGACGCCGGCGAGAGCGGCGTCTACGATGGCTTCGACCCCCGCCGGACCATGGAGTTGGGGTGCGAAACGAATCTCTAGGGTCGTGACGTTTTCTTGCTCGGCGTCCTCGCACATCTCCCCAGCCACCCGCTGGACGGCGTCGGGGGTTTGCAAAACAGAGAGGGTGAACTCGAATCGAGAGAGGGCCTCTTGCAGACCGATGCCGGGTCGGAACGCGAGTTCCACGGGGACGTGGAGGCGCATGGCACCGGCGAGTTCGGCCAAGGTATTGGCTCGTAGAGATCCATCGAGATGCCGGTGAAGGTCGGCAAATCCGTCAGCCGGTGTGCCCATTAAGCGTCCGCTTTGCGCTTGCCTTTGACCCGTTCTGGGAGTTCGACCCCGGGGGGGGTAATCCGGAGGACCGGGCGGGGTGGGGCCTGCAGTGCGGCATCGACCCGCATCATCGTCCAGTCGACATCGCCCGGGCCATTGACCGAGTGACCGTCATCGAAGACGTCGCCCTTCTCCAGCATGTATTCCATCAAGTCGCGGATGAATCCGTCGATGGTCTCAAAGCTGTGAAGCCCCGATGGATAGGCCACCTCGACATCGGGGAGGTCTAGTTGCCACATCCCCACACAGTCCATCAGAGTCCATGTCGCCTCTGGATCAATTTTGCCCAGACGGACATTCGTCCACAGATCCAAGGGCAGGGCATCCTCGGCCTTGTGAAAATCGAGGGCCTGCCAGACGAAGGCCGCCGGGCGGACCGACTCTCCATTGGGGTTGAAAAAACAACGGACACCGTCCAACTCGAGTAGCTTGTAGGCCACCTCGCTGAGGGCCAAGAGTTCGGCGGCGCGATCCCGATCTGGGAGTCCCTCGTTTTCGGGATCCGGCTCGTAGGCGAGGCGAAGGCGGACGAAGCCTTGGTGGCCTCGTACGGCATCTCCAGCCTTTTTCCAGATCCACGCTTGGGTCCCGGCACGCTCCAGTCCGCCGGGATAAATCGCCGGCCCGAGACTGCCCATCGACCAAGCGGAGCAGAGCGCTTTGTGTCCGTCCTGATCGAAGCGATCGGGATAACGCTCGCCCACGCTGTCCACGAGGATTCGACCGCGGGGGTCGCCGGTGTAGGCGAGGACCCATGAGGCGTTCGAAACGGCCCAGTGGGTATCCGGAGTGGGTGGAGTGACGCCAAGGAGCGGAAAATTCCGTAGGCAGTGCTCCAATTCTTCTATTGGAATGGCCCGCGTCGTCAAAAGATATAGGCTTTGGGTGAACATGGCCGACCTCCCGTGATTGGTCGTACTCAATCACGAACGGGCGGGGGATTCTAGGCCTCTGTCGCGAACGGCTCTCCCGTGAGAGTTGCGTCGTCTATGACCGCCTCATTTTCTGCCGTAGGGGAGGGGGGCGGGCTAGAGAATTTGCCCAATGACATAGACCAATCCGACCAGCGCGAGTGCTCCTGCGACCACCAGAGCGATGTCCCGTCTAGAGCGACCGGTTGATGTCTCCGCTGTGATCGGGGTGGGCTTGCTGGCGTGTGAACGAGCACCCCAACTCCATTGTCCAGAAACGGTTGGGGGTGGTTTGGGGGTCGTCTGAGACGGGATTGTGTCCCCGACTGTCGATGTCGGCGCAGTCCCTGCGATGGCTACGAGGCTCGGTGGCGGATTGCTGCGTCTAGCCGTCGCTCGGGGCAGATCGGTTAACGGGGGTGCAGACGACAACACCCCGTCCTCATCCTCGGTCATGATTTGACCGGGAATCGTGGGGGCCTCTCCAAAGTCGAGGGCCGGTAGCTTGGTAGAGCTGTCGATAACGCCCTCGGGTGACCCATAGATCGCGGTGCCGGGAATCGCGGGAGAAGCGGCCGCGGGACTCATCACGGGGTCCATCATCATGCGATGTCCGCTGTCAGCCCCATTGTTCAGTGGGGGGCTGGAGAACCCGTAGCTTAGCTCCGGGGAGAGGCGTCGGCGCAATCCATAGAGGGGCTCAATCAACTCACCCGCCGCCGGTGGGCGGGCCTCGGGTCGCTTGCGAATCAGCGACATGATGAGTTCGGCCAGGACCTCGTCCACCTCGGGCTTGGCCTCCAAAACGGGGGTCGGTTCGCTGCGTAGATGGGCCTCGAGGACGTCCATGGGTGGACTGCTGTGGGTGATGCCGTCGAAAGGCAACCGGCCGCAGAGCAGTTCGTAGGCGACGCATCCCAGAGAATAGAGGTCCGTTCGCGCGTCTGGTTGAACGTTGTCCTTCATCTGCTCCGGGGCGATGTAGCCCATGGTGCCCAAGATGCCCATGGTCCCGTGTCCTGGTCCATCGATGGCTCGAGCGATCCCGAAATCGATGACTTTCACGAAAGAGGGCAGTCCTGCGTGATGGAGGAGCATGATGTTATTGGGCTTGATGTCCCGGTGAATTACCCCCCTGCTGTGGGCTTCGGCCAAGCTGCAGGCGACTTGCAAGAGGACATGGGCAACGAAGGCATCCGATTGCCCTTCGGGACGGAGATATCGGGTCAAATCGGTCCCGGGCAGATACTCCATGACCAAGAAGAAAATGCCGTCGTCCGAGCCGAAATCGAGAATCCGGACGGTATTGGGATGGGACAATTGGGCCGTTGTTTCTGCTTCGTAGCGGAAACGTTTGAGGCTTGTGGCGTCGTGATCCCAAGCATCCATCACCTTAATGGCGACCCGGCCCCCAGTGCTCAACTGGATGCCCCGATAGACCCGGCCCATGCCGCCATCACCGATCATTTTGACCAGTTCGTATTGGCCCGCAAGCACGCGGCCGGCGAGTGCGCCTATATTGCGCTCTGTCATGGTGGCGGACCTTCGCATTGACCTCTGTCGATCACCGTTTGAATTGGTCGACCATCCTTTTTATCCGAATCCTCAGATTGCGCAAACTCACGGCGCGTCTTCTTGGACGCAAACGGGCGAATCTTCGGCATCTCGTCGATTCCGAGCCCCTGTGAATCGGTGGTCGAAGGCACCCCCAGTTCCGCCCCCGAGAGCCGATGCACCGGAACAGTTGCACCCAAAGCACCGCAGACCGCATAGTGCCTCGATGGCCATCGAGCGTACCCGCACCAAGCCTCCCAGCATTCGTCCCGGTCGGGTCGACGGCAAACGGGCCCAGAATCGGCGGCGCCGGCTACAGCAACTCCAAGATGCAGCGCTGCCCTTGTTCATCGAGCAGGGGATCGATCGGGTGACCATTGACGACATCGTCAAGGCCGCGAGCATCGCCAAGGGCAGTTTTTATCGCTACTACCAGGACAAAGAAGAATTGGTGGCAGCTCTTTTCGAACCGCTCATCGAAAACCTCGGTGTGGCGTTCGAGCGGGGCGAGTCGGCTTTGTCCAAGGCGACCACCTGGAGCGAGACGATGTCGGCGTTTAGCCAGATTGCCTTCGATGTCGCGCCGCTGCTCATTCGTCACCGAGATGCGTTTTTAGTTTATCTCCAGGAAAACCGGGGGCCGCAGACTGCGGTGCGTCGACCCGTCCACGCATTGGCTGACCTCATCAGTGATCGGGCATTTGCGATCACCCACGCCGCGCGGGTTCACGGCAACTTGAGGCCAGTCGATCCGGCTGTGACCAGCTTGGCCGTCATCGGCGCAGCGGAGCGACTCTCGCTCGAATTCTTGCGTGGTGGTCGAATTGCGGAGCCGGCTTCGGCGGCAAGTGCGCTCGTCCGGGTCATCCTCGATGGGCTCCAAGCGCGCCAGTAGCGCGTCTGCTGGTGCCCAGTATGTGTCGAAGCACGGTCTTGATGATTCGAGTTCATGAACGGCCGATATTGTCCGAGAGGCCAACTCGGGGTAAGACCATCAGACACCTTGATCGAACGGGATAATGGATTACCGCGCCTGCTTTACCTGTGAGTTGCTCTTTGAGGTCTCCGGAGTCGGGGAGGCAGCCTGCCCCCGTTGCGGGCGTATCCTCGAGCCTCATCAGCCAAGTCAGATTTTTTCGGTCAACGAGCCAGCGCCCATGGAGGAAGACTCCATGGACGAGCGGACTCGGATGGTCTCCCGACTCGATCCGGCCTTGCTCGAGGGGATTCCTGATCCCGAATTAGAGCGCACGGAGAGAGCGGGGCTCCCCGCCCCCCAAGAAATGACGAAGGTGTCGGCTTCGGGGTTCGGTGAGGTCGGAGATCCTGCTGGGGAGACAATCCGTCGCTCCTCGAATTATCGACCCGCGGTTTCGCACGCTGAGAATCAGGAGCGGCGCGTGCCCTTGGGTCGAGCTGTGCAGCACTCTGATGGGACCCATGAGGTCCGGAGAGATCGGTCGCGCATCACCGCCGAGAATCAACGGCCTAATCGGAGCTATGGTGCGTCGACGACACCGTCTAGCGATCGGCCGTCGGGCGAGGTGACGACCGGGATCCAGGGCGTCAGCTATCGCGCTGCCGATGGATTTCCAACGGATGTGACGGCTAAGGGTGGCGAAGGGGCGACGACTGTAAGAGACCCTCGAGCGCATGGCCACGGGAGACGAGAGGGTCACGGCCCGAGCCAGCAAGCGGCTGCGCACGTTGCTCAGCAGCAAAAGGATGGTCGGGACGGTTTTACCGCTGTCGATGGTCGGGACGCCCATGGAGGCCGTCGCTCGATTCACCGACGAAAAACGTCCAATGAGCACCAACAAGGCCCCGTCGCCGTCGAGATCCCCGTGCCGTCGAGGGTGCCCCCCGAAGACCCAGATTCGATGGACCGGACGCGTGTTCTCGATGTGGGCCAAGCACTCGCGGAAAAGACAGAGCTCCTCCAGCAGTCCGAACTCGATGCTGCTGTTCAATCGGCTCAGCGCATGAGCGGTGGTGTCCCGATTCCAGACGATGAGGAAGAGGCGCGCACCCGCGTCGTACGGCGTTCGGACGAGTTCGATGCCGTTTTGCAGATTCAAGGTGGACAGCAGGACCTTCGAACTGATGCGGTGAACCCCGCCGCCAATCAGGTAAAAGCGAGGCCGCAGCCTTTCCCGAGCCCGGCAGCCCCTAGATTCCCGGATCCCACGCCCAACCAGGGGCCGAGCCCAAGCCCCCGGTCTGCACCCGACCCTCGACCGCGTAAAGGGGATTGGGCGGATCTCCAGGGCACTGCACCGGCTGGAAGTGCCGGCCCCTCCCCCTTGCCTCGTCGGGTTACGACCCCCACACCTACGGGTGGTCGGTCCCCCATGCCTAGACCCGTTCGCAGTGCTGAGCCGAAATCGGGACCAGAGCCGGTCGCCGTACCGCGTCCTCGAGCCTCTCGCCCGAGTGACCGACGGAGCGCACACGCAGATTATTTCGAGACCGGGATCGACGAAGATGTCGATTTGACGGACGCTCTCGACGCCATCGTCGGCGATCAACTCATTCAAAATCTCGAGGCCAAACGGTCGACGATCAGTCGGCAAGAGCATCACCGTCGTCGTGCCAGGGCCCAGTGGCTCTTGGTCTTGCTCCCCATCTGTGCCATCGCGCTTTTGTTGCTCATCCTCCTGCCCGATGGCGAGGAGACATCGACTGTTCGGCGCGATGCGGCGGTGGTGGATACCGTCGCACCGGGCAAGACCTTGCTCTCGGCCATTGGACGCGTTGGCTTAGAACTCCCACGAATTCGGGGTACACAGTCCCTCGATGAAGCCGCACCTTATTTGGCCGCCAGCGGGGATTCTTTGCGCACCAGCTTCGGGTCCGTCCTGGGGCTCGCATCGTCCCGAATTCCCGATCATTTGTTGGCCGGGGACGTCGATGCCCAGTGGATCAAGCCCCTCAAGGCGGCGATTGAACGAGATACCAACGCCTCGAAGGATGTCTTCATTCTCGCTCTGGATGGCCAGATGACGGCTGGCGCGATGGCCCAATTCGGTCGGTCGGCAACCCAAGCCGGCTTTGACCGATTGGCCCTCACTTTTGATCGTCAGGAGGTCGGTGGGGGGGTGGGTACGCTGGAGTTTCGATTGGGACGGGGCAAGCTGCCCAGTGCCGGTGGCGCGCTCATTCGAGTGGGCAACCTAGGCGTGCATACGCGAATAGAAAGCCGTGATGGGCGCTTGTTGAGTGAGAAGTTGCCCGAGGTGGCAAATGGTGAGGATGGCAACCTAGACCTCGAATCGATCGATGCGCGGATGGAGCGCCTCAGCCGGGCGCACCCCCT
>Ga0115011_10003557_pt1 | contig 10609 bp, 10 predicted proteins | sample TroAtlMetagenome_2_FD_88705 | JGI IMG/M metagenome (GOLD analysis project Ga0115011, IMG submission 88705) | Marine eukaryotic phytoplankton communities from Atlantic Ocean - Tropical Atlantic ANT8 Metagenome | ecosystem: Environmental > Aquatic > Marine > Oceanic | place: Tropical Atlantic... | reverse complement strand
TTGAATGGGACCCCAATGGCACGGGCAGCGAGGCCTACGACGCAGCGGCGAAAGAATTTTTGCGGCGGCATAAGCTGAAAGCTCTTCCCGTTAAGAGCAGCCGGTAAACCCTCTGGCTAAGATGGTAGAGGGGATATTTACGCAAAATCCTCTCGATTGCCGATGGCGGAAGACGCTTCGGCCACACTGACCCGTTTGGGCCGATTTCTGAACCAAGGAATCTTAACTTCGCTCGCTCCCGGCCCCCCGGGCGAGCCAGGCCCGAGGAAGCCCTCCTTCCCCTGTCTTCTCGACCCTCCGCTTTTCTTCCGGTTTCTGCGTAATGACAGACGGAAGGCTTGCACCCCTGCCCAGTGCGGTTAAAAACAGTTCAACTTTCCAAACTATTTAGCCTGACCGCATGTTTGCAAAACTCTTCGGAATGCTCTCCCAGGATATGGGTATTGACCTTGGGACAGCTAATACGCTGGTCAACATAAAGGATCAGGGGATCGTTCTTCGGGAACCGTCGGTGGTGGCCGTTAAAGCCGGAAGTAATGAGGTTGTCGCGGTCGGTGATGACGCAAAGCGGATGCTTGGACGGACTCCGGGGAATATCATCGCGATCCGCCCGCTCAAGGATGGGGTGATCGCGGACTTTGAGGTAACCGAGGCTATGCTTCGACACTTCATCCGTAAGGTTAGTAATAAACGGCGTTCCCACCCCCGGGTTGTAGTAGCGATTCCCTCTGGAATTACGGCCGTCGAGCGACGGGCCGTCAAAGAGTCCGTAGAACAAGCAGGAGCACGTGAGGTCTTCCTTATCGAGGAGCCTATGGCGGCTGCAATCGGGGTTGATCTTCCAGTGCAGGAGGCTGCCGGAAACATGATCGTAGACATCGGCGGAGGAACAACTGAGGTGGCGATCATCTCCCTCTCGGGCATCGTTTATTCACGGAGTGTTAGAACCGCTGGGAACAAGCTGGATGCGGCCGTCATAAATTACATGAAGCGCTCCTACAGCTTGATGGTAGGAGAGAGGACCGCCGAGGATATTAAGATCAGGATAGGGTCAGCAGCAGCTCTTGCCAAAGAAGGCAGCATGGAGGTGAAGGGCCGGGACCTGGTTTCCGGCCTTCCAAAAACTATCACGGTCACGTCTCAGGAGATCCGTGAAGCAATGCGTGACCCACTGGATAATATTGTCGATGCGGTTCGGACGACTCTCGAGCGATGCCCTCCGGAATTAGCGGCTGATCTCGTGGACCGAGGTCTCGTCTTGGCAGGAGGAGGCGCCCTGCTCCGCGGTCTGGACAAGCTTTTGCATGAAGAAACTGGACTGCCCGTTCATATCGCGGAAGACCCACTCAGCGCGGTAGCAGAGGGCACCGGAAAAGTGCTGAACGAGCTGGCCTTTCTTCGTAAACTGACGAGCTCCGAACTTTGAATGATCCATTATGATAGCAGTTCCATGATGACCGTAATGCCGACATGAAACCGATCAATTTCATCGCGCTTGTGCTCTTTATCTGCGGTGTCACATGGGTTCTGACCCTTAGTGAGAGATCTGTTCGGCGTATTCAGCAAGCCTACTATGCGACCATGGCGCCCTTTTTAAAGGGTGGCTCCTCGATTGAGACGCGGGCCCGCAATTTTCTTGAGGAGATCGAGCACTCGAAGGATCTGGAAAACCAGCTTCGAGCCATTGAAGAAGAATATATTAAACTCCGGTCGATTGAGGGCAGGCTGCGGGAGCTCGAGACCGAAAATGCGGAGTTGCGGCGCGCCCTTGAATTCAAAGAGAAGTCGCGGCTGAATGTGATCGCGGCCCGGGTGATAAAGCGGCAACCAGCGACCTGGTGGGAAACCGCGATTATCGATAAAGGACAAAGCGATTCCATCGGAGCGGGAGTGCCCATCATTGCTCCGGGCGGACTTGCCGGAAAGGTCGATATCGCATCAGAAGATACCTGCAGCATGATCCTTCTTACTGACGAGCGCTGTCAGGTTTCTGTCCAAGTTGCCGGAACTCCTGAAGTAGGAATTCTCCACGGGACCCGGGGCAGATACGGGGAAGAGCCCCGACTCATCTTGCGACACTTGTCACGCGAGGCTGCAATTCTGCCTGGGATGAAGGTGATTACTACTGGCAAGGGAGGTCTATTCCCTTCCAATTTACTGATAGGGACCGTCAAGGAATACACCCCCGGACCTGTAGAGGGCGTCGCTTTAGTTCAACCCTCAGTAAACTTTGATGAGCTTGGGGTCGTATTCATCATCGCTCAGAAGAACGAACATGAGGGATAAGCATGGGCTGGAATCATTTGAGTCTCCTTTCTCTGGTTATCACTGCCTGTATCTTCCAGCAGTTCACTCCTTCATTTCAATCCCTGTGCGATGCAGGAATTCTCCTAGTTCCCCTTGTCTTTCTCTGTGCGGCCGTGACCGTTGGAGCTGGCCCCATGCTCCTTCTTGCCTTTACCGCCGGATTCCTCTGGGACGCTCAGCATGTGATCACCCCCCTCCCCCCGGAACTTGCGGGAAATCCTGAAGTCTACGATGATCCGGGCGGTGACGTTAAATTTGGCTACTCCATCATGCTTTACGCTTTGATGGGATTCTTTATGCAAGGACTACAGCCGCTATTTCGTGAAGGGAAATGGCACGTCTCCGCCCTTCTCGCTGGGATCGCTATTTTTCTTTATCTCTCCGCCGAATATCTCTGTGTCACTTTTGTTCGTGGCGATCTGATCATCTCTCGGACCCTCTTCCTCAAAATCAGCTTTACCGCCCTGCTAACGATGCTCCTGTGTCCTCTAGTATTTTGGATTCTCTACCGATTAGCCGCCTTGTTCCATCACACAATCAGCTATGAAGGCCTCGCTTCTGAGAGGAACGCTGCCGACTAGAGACGAACCAGACCATGGAATCACGTTACCGCTTCCGACTCTACCTCCTGACCGCCATCGTTCTCTTTGGCGGCGGGACACTGCTGAGTCGTCTTTACGACCACCAGATTGTCAATACTGAGTACTATCGGAAGCTCATTCCTGGAGAGACTACCATCGCTATTCGTGACCCCGGAGTAAGAGGAACCATCGTTGACCGAAACGGCCAGCTGCTCGCAAAAAATCTACGTAATTACGAGCTGGTCCTGAATCTGGATGAAATCCATCAAGAGTGGGAAAGGCAATACTCCGAAAAACAGAAGCCCGGACGCCGCCGTATTGGAATGGCAGTCCCCACTGCTGAGCGCAGTCGGGAAATTGTCCGCATTATCAGGGACGGCATTGTCCCCCGCCTAAAGCATCACGGAATCGAAGTCGAATACAGCTCATCGGCTCTGCAAAAGCACTATGTCACTCATGGAGGCTTGATCCCTTTCACCTTCCCGGTGGACTTGACGTATGAACAGTTCGCCCGCCTTGCTGAGCACAATCTCGAGATGGCAGGCGTCTATGTCACTGTCAGGCCTCGCCGGGACTACCCGTTCGGAACTCTTGGATGTCATCTTCTCGGATATTTGAAGCAGTGGGAAAAGGGTGACATTCCGGAGAAGGCAAAGGAGCAATACAACCATTACCTCGGCGATGCGGTTGGCGCTACCGGGGTGGAGGCGACAATGGACGGTTTTCTCCGGGGCTCACCCGGTCGTCGGGTGCTGCGAAAGAATGAAAAAGGCCGAATTCTGGGCGAGGTCCTTAACGAACGAATCGCCCCGGCTCAAGGGAGCCAAGTCATGTTGACCATTGATGCTCGAATTCAATTCCTAGTCGAAAACGTTCTGCGAAAAACAGGGAGATCCGCTGCTGTCGTCATGGATGTCACAACCGGAGAAATCCTAGCGATGGCATCCCTGCCGAATTACAATCCGAATGAATTCATCCCTAGCATTTCGGGTTCGAAATGGGAGGCCTATAAGCGAAACAAGGCTTACCCCCTTATCAACAGAGCTCTCTCAAGTTTCACCCCCGGATCTACCTTCAAACTACCGACAGCAGTCGCAGCGTGCATGCACGGGATGGGCGGCTTTGATCACAGCTGTGTAGGGCACCTTAAATTTGGCAGGACAGGAAAACTAAAGATCCGATGCTGGAAAACGGTTGGCCATGGTCCCCTTTCTCTCATCAGTGCAATTCAGCGGTCATGCAACCCATATTTCATGCAGCTATCGAGTGAGATCGGCAATGAACGAATGGCGGAAGCCTTTGACTTGCTCAACCTTGGTAGGGCGACGGGAGTTAAACTTCCGGCTGAAGATCGAGGAATCATTCCCGGTAGTGAGTGGTGGCGCCGCGAGCTTCATCCGGGGGAATCAATGACCCCGGCCAGAATGGCGATGCTTGCGATAGGACAGGATGAAAGTGAAGCTACTCCACTCCAATTAGCAGCTCTGACCTCCTGCATTGCGAATGGTGGTAAGTATTACCGGCCTCGAATCATCAAGATGGCAGTGGATCCAAAGGAGGGGATCTTAGTTAGTGACATTCCCGAGCTGAGGGTTGATCTCGTTACCGAGGGTATGAACCGCCAACAATTCGAAGATCTCCGCCTCGGAATGTGGAAGGCTGCGAATGAAATCGGGGGTACGGCGAGGAGAGCCTCTCCCGAGGATGTCGAAATTGGTGCAAAAACCGGAACGGCTCAGACAACCGATTTTGGTCAAAAATCTCACAACGCATGGACCGTGGCCTTCGCTCCTTTTGACGAGCCCCGATATGCGGTTGCCGTTATGGTCCAAAACGGAAAATCTGGAGGAAAAGTGTGCGGACCTCTGGTTAACCTGATCTTCAGAGGGCTATTTGCAGCGGAAAAAGGCCTGAGGCTCCCCCTCCGCCGGATGGGCGAAGTCGCCGGAAATTTCGAGCCAATCGAAGAAATCACCCTTCCTGAGGGTGATCTTCTTGCCCTAGCTATTGACGAAGAGGGCGAAACAGGCGAGGAAGCTGCAGAGGCGCAACTTCCTGGGACAGCCGTCAAAGTACGTCCCCGGGCGATACCCCTGCCCTCAATCACCCCCGACGCAGACTCGGGAAACTCCCCAAACCGGGAAACCCAGCGCCGCGCGGATTAAGTTCCAAGGGCGCACCTCCCGATCCAAAAATCCTTAAACCCACTTTCCAACCCATGTTGAAAAAGATCAGACGAGCCCTCCGAATTGGCAATATCGATGCCAGAGAAGGAAACACCATAGTTATTAACGCCGAGAAACTCGAACGCAGGGTAGCCTTGCTCGAGGATGGCGTACTCGAGGAGTACGAAATTGAACGGGAGGGAGATATGAACATTGTCGGGAGTATCTTCAAAGGACGCGTCAAAAATATCGAGCCAGGACTCAAGGCAATGTTTGTCGATATCGGAATGGAGAAAAACGCCTTTCTTCACTTCTGGGATGCCATCCCGGCAGCCCTTGACAACAGCATGGAGGAAATTCACCGGCAAGGCCGGTCCAAAAAAAAGGCACGACCAAAGAAAATCACCTCCAAGGAAATTCCCAGCCTATACCCAGTAGGGTCAGAGCTTGTTATCCAGGTCTCCAAGGGGCCAATCGGCAACAAGGGCCCCAGAGTCACAACCAACGTCTCCCTGCCGGGGCGCTATCTCGTCCTCACTCCTTTTGCCGACCAGTTTGGTATTTCCCGTAAGATCGAGGATCCAGAGGAACGGACACGACTTCGCCGCATTATGCAGCGCCTGGCAGTACCTGAAGGCATGGGTATTATCATGCGGACTGTAGCGGCCGGAAAGCGGCATCGCCATTTCGTGCGCGACCTGGCAATGCTGCTGGAACAGTTCGAGGATGTCGAAGAGGTTCGGGATGCAAATCCAGCCCCGGTCTGTGTATTTGAAGAGCCGAAACTGATTGAGCGGACTGCCCGCGATTTCCTGACAGAAGAGATTGATCAGGTGGTTTGTGACGACGCAGATACTACGGAAGCGATCAAGCTCATCGCCGAGAAAATCTCTGGGAGGGCGAAGAGGCGAGTGCATCATCTTCAGACCCAGCAGCCTCTTTTTGAGGAGATCGGCGTTCAAAAGCAGATCGATGAGGCTTTTCTACGGCAGGTATGGCTTCCCTGCGGAGGCTATATCGTCATCGACGAGACAGAGGCCCTGATCTCGATCGACGTGAATACCGGCCGCAACAGAGGCTCAAAAAACGTCGATAAAATGATCCTCGAAACCAACATCGAGGCCGCTCATGAAACTGCCCGCCAACTCCGTCTTCGGAACGTAGGCGGACTCGTGGTAGTCGACTTCATCGACATGCGGCACCGGAGAGATCAGCAGGCTGTTTACCGCGCAATGAAGGAGCGCCTGCGGAGGGACCGAGCAAAAACGCAGGTGCTTCAGATCTCAGCTGTTGGCCTGATGGAGATGACTCGTCAACGTCTCAATGAAAGCCTAAGGGACGCTCTCCTTGAGCCATGCCCCTACTGCGCAGGATCCGGCAAGGTAAAGACCACTATGACGATGAGCATAGAGATTCAGCGTGAGCTCAACACGATCCTTTCAACCAGTCGGGATGAGATCGGTGATGTCATTGTTGTTGTGAGCCCCGATGTTCTTAATCGATTCAAAGCCGAGGACGCGGAAATTCTGATGGAACTTGAGCGCAGCCACAATGGACGTCTCATATTCCGTAGTGATCCAAACCTGCACCGAGAACGCTACTCAGTCCTCGACGCTGAAACTGAGAGACGTCTTGTAGACAAATAGGGCCGACTCAGGAATAGCCCTTGCATCCAGTAGGGCATTCTTTGCCCTAGTTACAGGTCGAACAAACTAAGGGCAGATCGAGTTATCCCGCAACCTCCTGCAGTGCACGTAACTTCTCGAGCGCTGCGCCAGATTCGACTAACTCACGCGCTTGTTGGATTCCGGCTTGGAGATCTTTCGCCAAACCGACACAAGTCAGGCCTGCGCCAGCGTTAAGGAGAACAATATCAAGACGAGGGCCTCTGTCTCTACCTGCAAGAATATCGGTGAGGAGACGCGCGTTTTGTTTCGCATCTCCTCCTCTCAGGTCCTCGGGACTGGCCTCCATCATCCCATAGTCCTGAGGCCTGATCACCTCCTTGATACCCTCCCCTTCGAAGGCTCTACAGATAGTGGTCGGCCCCATCGTGCTCAGCTCGTCTACAGGGCGGCCATCAAGGGTTTCTCCATGGACTGCCCATGCAGACCTGCGCCCCAAACGCTGAAGAATATCGGTGTAAACCGGCGGAAGCTCAGGACTGAAGACTCCTACCAACTGACAGTCCGGACGAGCGGGATTAAGAAGAGGACCGATCAGATTAAAGATCGTTCGAACCCCTCTCTCAGCTAGCAATTTACGAACCGGCATAATCGCCTTGAACGCGGGGTGGTATAACGGCGCGAAAAGAAAGCCTAATCCGGCTGTGGTTAAACAATCGCGAAACCTCTCCGGGGAAAGATCAATCCTTACGCCGAGCGCCTCAAGGACATCTGCACCACCGCTCTTGGAGGTGATCCCCCTGTTGCCATGCTTCAAAACCACCGCTCCACCTGCGGCAATCACGAACATCGAAGTCGTTGAGACATTAAAAAGATTCAATTTATCTCCACCGGTCCCACAAACATCGATGGTAGGTTGCTCCAACGAGAGCTGCTGGACCTCCGGGTCGACAGCTCGCTCCACTAACTCGGAAACAAAAAGAGCGATCTCGGCCGCAGTTTCACCCTTCTTCGCAAAGCCCTCAAGAAATCGGACCTTGCCCACGGTCTCGGCATCCTCATCGACTAGGATTCGAACTATCTCACGAACATCGGATGAATCCAATTCCCTACCTCTCTCAACGCAATCAATATAGCTCTTCATCTTTCAATCGCCCTTAGCATTCTGTGGGAATAGACATGGCGGAATCTATCCAAAATAAGCCGGCTCATTACCGTCTTTCCATTTGATATTGCATCCACTACTGGGAAATGGATTTTGCGGAGGATCCTCTCCCGCTATCAGACTATCGATCGCATTTCGCATATCTATTCCGGTAACCTCTCCGCCTTTTTTCGGTCGTGATTCGTCGAATTGGCCTGCATAAAAGAGCAGACCTCTGGCATCCAGAAGAAAAAAGTCAGGGGTACAGGCCGCCGACCAAGCCTTTGCCACTTCTTGATTCTCATCATAGAGATAGGGAAACGACCAGCCATAATCAGTTGCAAAGGACCCCATCAGCTTCGGATGATCTTCGGGGTAATTTGTGACATCATTCAACATGATAGCCACTGTATTGACTCCCTTTGAGGCAACCTCCTCCGCCAACTTTCCAACAGCTTCTGCAAGATGAATCACGTAGGGACAATGGTTACAGGCGAAAAACACCAATAGCCCCTGCTCCCCTTTTAGCTCGGAGAGGGAATGGATTTCTCCCCCGGGCTCTGGAAGCTGGAATTCAGGCGCGACATCACCCGGCTGCAGACGAAATGTGGATTGAACCTCAGACATTACACATCCGGGATAAAACACCTGACGCTTGCCGTGAAGTGAAAACGGAGCAACTATGACCCAAGTTTACACCGATGTTCACTGATCGCGAGAAGGAGCGCTACGAACGCCATCTAAGCCTCTCAAGCTTCGGCGCTGAGGGACAGGCTGCCCTCCGCAACGCCTCTGCCCTGTGTGTAGGGGCCGGCGGACTAGGCTCTCCCTCTTCTCTCTACTTAGCCGCCGCTGGCATAGGAAGACTGGGGATCGTAGATCATGATACCGTTGATCTATCGAACCTCCAGCGCCAGATCCTTCACGACGAGCTATCTATCGGCAGTCCTAAGGCTCAGAGTGCACACCAGCGTCTCTCGAGCTTGAACTCTGACGTTGATCTAGAGATCTATCCAGAACGGCTTGAGAAGGAAAACGTCATGGCTCTATTCAGCCGCTACGACCTGATTCTTGATGGTTCGGATAACTTCCCCACCCGCTTCCTCGTGGCCGATGCCGCATGGCTCCTGGGAAAACCATTAGTAGCAGGCGCGATTCACCAATTTGAGGGTCAGCTTACCGTCTTTGACCCCAACCTTCCCTCCCCTTGCTACCGCTGTCTCCTCCCAGATCCCCCTCCGCCCGGGACTGTCCCCACATGAGAGGAAGCGGGCGTCCTAGGCGCTCTTCCCGGCGTGATCGGGACCCTTCAGGCGATGGAAGCGATTAAGATTCTCACCGGGCATGGAGTGTCTCTCGCCGGTCGTATGCTCCATTACGATGCGACCAACGCACGCATGCGGGAGATTTCCCTCAAACCAGATATATCCTGCAAACTATGCGGGAATACTCCCACAATTACCAAGCCAGGGATTCCTTCAATCGCTCCAGGTGATCAAGCCACAATGAAAGAAATTGCCGCGAATTCAGCATTGGCACTGATTCAGGATGGCTTTGACGGCATCCTTCTTGATGTCCGTGAAGCACAGGAATACGCTTGGGCCCATCTCGAGGGCTGCACGCTCGCACCACTCAGCGAGCTATCAAAACACCTGGAAGCGCTCCCGCGTGATGTCCCCTATCTTGTTTACTGCAAGGTCGGACAGAGAAGTGCACGCGCAGGAACTATGATGCTTGAGGCAGGATTCCAGAATGTCACCAACTTAAATGGAGGTATTATGGACTGGATGCGGCTAGGCGGCCCCGTGATTCAACCGTAGACCCTTTCCCTTTGCTCTACACACCAGCTTCCGACCTCCCTGTATTGCGATGCACCCAGATGCTTTGCACCAGCCCAAGGAGGAACATACAGATTAGGACAAAGGTTCCCGAATAGCTGATCAGTGGCAGGGGAATCCCCGTGATCGGCATGATCGAAACACACATTCCGATATTCTCAAAAATGTGGGCGAACAAAAGCCCAACGACTCCTGCAGCAATAATCTGGCCCGCGAAATCTCGGCTGTAAAACGCGACAAAGAGGCACTGGATCAAAAGGAGGGCGAATCCGGTAAGGAGCAGAAGGCTCCCCCGAAATCCCTGCTCCTCAGCGATCACGGCAAAAATGTAGTCATTATGGGCAGTCTTCCAGGGAATGTCCTTTCGATGGTGCAGAGAATCCTTGGACTCGCTACCATATCCGGCTCCTCTCCAGCCGGCCTTACCGACTGCCATTGTCACCCGGTATTCTGCATAGTTTTTATCAGTGTTCGCAATCTGCCCGGTTTGAACATTTTCCAGATAATTGTTCACTCGCGCATACCCACGCTCGGAGACTCCTGGCAACACTATGAAGTATATAATTGGTAATACTCCTGCTCCAATCAATCCCATGAATAGGAGGTAACGATACGGAATACCTCCCACCAGCATCGTGACGAAAGCAACAGGCAACCAAACGATTGCCGAACCCATGTCCCCGTTTTTCACAACAAGGAGAAATGGGATGCCGCATAAGAAACCGATAATGCCCAACCGACAGGCCGGATGCCCTAGCCACCGCTGGATTCTTGGGAGAACCTGAAAGCTGAGCCCCACCATTATAATACCTGCCGCTATCACAATTTGAGTGGGCTGGAAGCTCAGTCCCATCAATGTAAGCTGATGCACCTCGGACTCTTGAGACATCAGCACAAGGAGCATCCCTATCCCCAAGCCATACATTGGGATGCCTAGCCACATGAGCCA
>Ga0115011_10003556_pt1 | contig 10611 bp, 13 predicted proteins | sample TroAtlMetagenome_2_FD_88705 | JGI IMG/M metagenome (GOLD analysis project Ga0115011, IMG submission 88705) | Marine eukaryotic phytoplankton communities from Atlantic Ocean - Tropical Atlantic ANT8 Metagenome | ecosystem: Environmental > Aquatic > Marine > Oceanic | place: Tropical Atlantic... | reverse complement strand
TACCATTAGGAGCAGTAATCTGTTCCCCTGCCGTATTTGCCCGAATAGCATTGAATGCTGAATGGTCCACAATCGTCTGAACACCCTGAGCAGTATGGGATGCTCTTCTATGCTCAGAATCCATTTTCGCGGGATTCCCTGCACTCAACGCACCATAGTCATCAGTGGAATTATCACCATAACTAAAATCGCTGTGTGTAACTCCTGTTTGGTTAGCAGTTAGATGTAACCAAACTGCTCGTTTTGAGGGAGTTACTGGGTCACCACGAGTTTCAGAACTACCTTGAGGATTATTCTGGACTCCGTCGCTTCGTCTACCCGCGGTTTTTGATCCTGTGAATGAGCTAAAGAAAGGCATTATTTATCCTATTATGAAAATGGAACCAGTTGTCCAAGCACTGTATATGCTGAAGCACCTGTGCGTATTAATGAAAAAGACATAGCATCAACACCACTCGATGTCCCTGTTGGAACTACACCACCGACCCAGTTTATGGTCTGCGATGAACCACCGATACTTAGTGTCTTGATTACTTTGGCACTTGAGGTCTGATTCAATACAAATGTAACAGTAGTTGAGTATCCTACCTGAAGAGCTAGGTTTGTCAAATTTGCATCGATGTCACCAGCAATGTTAGACAAGTGATGTATGCCAGCACTACTGCAGTCATAATCCTTACCACCTGAGCCAGCATTTGTTACTATGTTGGTCTTTTCCTGAGTTGTCTGATTGAATACATTCTTGTCAGCCGCGGTTGAGGAAACAATTGCGTCTACCCATTGTGATGATGTTCCGTCAGCGTAGTAAATCTTGAGTCTTCCAGTATCGGACTCCCACCACAAATCACCTGAAGAAGGACCAGCTGGAGCACTATCTGAGACTGTTACTGAGGCTCCTCCTCCGCCACCTCCGCTAGAGGTCGCGATAAAACCGCCATAAGTATTAGCACCATCACCATTGACCTTGATCATCTTACCACCTGATGTCCATGAGGAGGTATTCGATGCGAGGTATTGCGTTATGACATCGGTTGAGAAAATGTTTCCTGTTGATACATAATAGTATGAGTTTACAGAAGGGTCAGGATTTACTTGTGACAAGTAGTGCCAAATACCTGACTGATAATGAATTTCCTGTGCTCCTATTGCATTAGTATTTGCAGACATATCAAATACGCACCATCCTGCGACACCTATTTGGTCAGCAGCATGTGCTGCTGTTCCAAAGTCAACAAGTAACTGATTACTGGCCTCAGTTAAATCAACGATATCGTACTGTTGGTCTATCCATGTTAGTGTTTGACCTTCTGTAATGTTGTCTGGGTCAATATAGATATCACCACCAGTCATTCCTACTTGAGGAGAATCTGATGTTATCTCTGAGGCAGATGCAGATTCCCAATTTGTAGTTACAGGGTTGTATCTAAGGTAAGGTCTAATATTCGTGAGTGTGGTTAAGTCTACATCCGTAAGAGCACCAAGTGTTCCTCCGCCACTTGAACCAACTTTCCAGTTTCCTGGCCCAGCTAATGTTCCTCCTGAAGAGTAAGCTGTGTATCCTACCGAATCAATACCAGTTGTAAGTCCTGCGTCTGAGTAAAGTTCAACCTCTGTATTTGAAATAGCGTTGACATAATAGAAGTTACTATTGAGTTCTGTCATTCCTACTACGCCAGAGATTTGAATGTATGCTCCGTCTTGTAGTGTATGGTCAGCGGACAATGTTACTACCGCTGGGTCAGCCAGCGAAACGCTCGTCATCGTGTATTGCTGATTGTCCCAAGAGATACTATCTCCTTCAGAGAACAATGCTGTATTTGCTTTTCCTCCGCCTGGTCCGTACATGACTGGGGCACCTGTGTTCTCAAGTGCGTCATCAAGACTCGCCGCTACGTATGTTGTATTCGATGCGACATACTTGATAATGTTTGTATCAGCTACTCCTGAGACATCAACGTCGCCCAACTCACCTATTCTACTGGTGGAAAGGTCTGTGTCTGATTTAGCTACCCAAGACCCAAGTGCATCTCCAGACGCTATGTCAACTCTCTCAAATCGTGCATCTGCATCATGAACAGTAGGAGTAACGATGTCCTGACTACCACTTGGTGCAGTATAGACTTGATACTCGCCATTTGCATGTGAGAGTCTTGCCCTAGTCGACTGGTCCAGTTTTATCATGTGGTATCGTCTTTTACCTGTTCCTTCTGGATTATTATTTGCTATGGAAGTGCTTGCTGTTGTAAGTTCAAGGTAGACACCATTCAGTGCACTAGATGCGTTTGTTCCCGAATCGTGTAAGTCAAGGAATCTACCAACGACTCTGTCATATCCAGACGCGTCAATATCTGCGAGTGTCGAGCCTGGAGCGAAGTAGTCTGCTGGGTCAGGACTTGGCATTACGACAGGAGTGCCTGGTCGTGAGAACTCAACCTCGTGTCCAGTATCCGAATCAGTCACGTAGACTGGTTGTGTACCTGTGTTTGTGATACCTCCGATTTGGCCTCGTCCTACTACTCCATCAGACCATGTAAGTACATCACCTGTCGCGATGTCTCCCTCTGGAGATGTAATAGGTACGCCTCCTGTGTTTCCTGAGTTTCCAGCTTCGCCTGGAACAAACTTTGAACCATCCCAAACAATTGTTTGACCACTTGTAGGTGCGTTGGTTGTGAGGTCTACATCTGAAAGGTCATCTACTGAAAGACCTGAGAGTTCTGACTGAGCCGTCGCTATCCAATGTCCGTTTGTGTTACTTGTTGCTCCATCGGTAGTTACTACTGTCTGAAAATATCCTCCAGAAGTCCATGCTGAGGTATTCGAAGCGAGGTCTGTTTCTGATACTGTGTCTGAGGTAGCGTTACCAAAGGAAAGAGTGTAGTATGAGTTTGTCGATGCGTTAGCGTTTATCTGTACAATCTTGTGGTATTCTGACAGGTTGAGTTCTGTTGACCCACCTGAACCATTGAAGATACCCCAAGCTGATGCTCCTATTTGTCCGTGAGCTTGTACGCCAAAGTCGATGATTATCTTTGTTGCGTCATTCGGGTCATCGATGATACTTACTATTGAGTATTGTTGGTCGTCCCAGATAATCGTATCACCATCTACGAGTGCGGCTGAGTCAACATCTACGCCTCCTGACGCTTCCGAACCTCCGCCTCCAGTTGAGTCAGCTCCATACCAAAGGTTCGATGAACCATTCCATGTGAGGACTTGTCCGTTTGAAGGGGTTGCTGTTACGTTACCTAAGTCGTTGAGAACCAAATTCCTTGGTTCGAACTGGGCTCCGTCTGTCTGAGTGATAGTTGCGTCTGTATTAGGAGTTGCGGAGAAACCTGAACCATCGATTGGGGCTGTAAGAGCTTGGTCTGAGTAAAACCCAATATGAGTTGAGTTTGTGACACCCACATAATAACTCTGCCCATCGTATGTCTGTCCATCGGCATCTATTGTAGCTACATCGCCATTTGAGAAGTGATGTTCTTCTGAGAGGGTTACTGTGAAGGGGTTTGTATGGTTCCAGTTTGCAGACCCATATATTCCATCGTTGTAGACAAGGGCTCCGCCGTCTATGGTAGAAGCAGTAATAGCTCCAAAAGGTAATGAATTCGAGAACTTGAAGTTTCCTGAACCATCTGTAGTCAATACATGACCTTCCGACCCATCGGCAATGTTATCGCCGTTCGCATTGTCTAGGTCAAGGAGAGATAGACCTACAATGTTCGAAGAGGCGTTTATTACTAATGTTCCGTCAATCTGTGTGACTGGAGTATGTTCGACCATTACTGGGTCGCCATTTTCGTCTACAACTGGGTTTCCGCTCCCATCTACCTGTTGAACTTGGTAAGGAGTTCCCAGAGTAGTGTTGCCTGTGTTCGTCAATATCGTATTCATGGTAAGGTTATTACCAGTGAATGTCGTATTTGCGTCTATATTGAGGGTATTACCTGAGATGTAGTTGACGTTAGCCGTATTTTGGATAATGTCACCCTGCATGAGCACTGCATTAGAAGTGCTTCCTGTTATGAGTGTATCGCCGTTGGCCGTTATTGAAATTGAGTCCAGAGCTGAACCAGCTAGGACACTTGTCCGAAGGTCTGCAAAATTGACCTTGGAAGTTACTGGATTGGCTCCTCCTGTGTCATTGACAAAAACAGTTATGTCGTCTGATGTGAGCGTTGTTAACGCTGGGAGGGCGGATATTCTAACACCCATTATTCTCTCCTTAAATTGTTACAATGCATTGTATTCTATTTAGTTCTGGATTTCTGTGATGGTTAATGTCATCAAGCTTACATTCTTATTATGCTCTGACTGAGCCTTTGCGTCATTTCCCCAAACAACATACGACTCCACTGTCGTTCCACCTGTCGCTACTTGCAATCCCATGTTCATCGTGGTTGTGGAACTATTCGAAATGATAAACTCAGCGGAGCGATCGGCCCCACCTGACTCGCATTGCCAGTTTACTTGTGGAGCATGTGCTACATTGAGATATCCACTACTTGCGATGGCGTAGTCGTTCGCGTCTATTATCTGATTTGCGGTGTAGTCATACAGAATCAACCCAAGATTACGGCCTGTCTGTCCGCCTATGTTTGTCCCTGTTGAAGTCCCTGTTCCCAACCATCCAGTCAAACGATAGATAATTGTGCTATTTGTTGATTTGGGTGTGAATTCTTTACGATGGGTTGCTGGTCCATCTGCGTATGTGTTCGTTACTCCATACGTAACGTTTCCAGGCAGTATGAATGACTGAACTTGTATTATTGAATGTTGAGCCCATCGAGGTCCGTAAGAGCGGAAGGTCTGAGCTGTCATCTCTCCACCGCTTGTGTAACCCGTGTATCCTAGTCCATTGACAGGAGTGGTAAGACCTGAGTCAGAGTATAAATCGTATTGTGTAGCCGAAACTTGATTGACATAATAGTTATTATTATTTATCTCTGACATTCCTCCAATGTTGGTCAATGTGACCTGTTCTCCTGAAGGAAGAGTCGATGAAGAGACTGTCAGTCTGACAGGGTTTGTTTGCGAAGCTCCTGAAATGCTCGATACATGACCATTGTAAACAACTGGCGTCCCATCAGCGATAGACGAAGGTTCAGTAAAGTCTCCATGCATATTAACATTGGCCGATGCCAAATACTCTGAGTGAGACTTAGGTTCAAACTCTGTCGCAGTTTGGTTGTATACGAGAATGTCCTTATCAGCAATATTGGTAGTCGTTGCGTTCTGCAGCGAAGCCATGTCTAGCGTAATAGGAACAAAGTGAGTTCCATTCCAGTTCATTATCTGTCCAGTAGAGATAGTCGATATATTGACATCGCTACAAGCATTGATAGAAGGGTTGAAAGTCATCGGGACTGTTCCACCATCTTGTCTATTGAAGTTGAACGTAGTATTTGACGCTGTATACGCGACTGAGGCAATCCCTGTGTTTGTGACGGAAGAACTTATCGCGTCGCGTATAGTCTCATACTTAACAGACTTAGACTCGGCGTCTGCACTCTCTGCCGAATCGACCATGACGAACAGGTCAGTATTCGCTAAAGCTCCTGTGAGTGCGTCGAGTTCTGTAATACGTTTGGCCATAGTTCTCCGTATAGAAAAAAAGTTTGGATTTATTTGCTATTTAGTGCTTTTTTCACTTGACATTTTTCTTCGTTTGCGAGATAATATATTTGTTGAGTGAGAGAAACCCTAACGAAAGGAAATATGTCCTATCACGAAGACGAAACAAAAAAAGAACACGAAATCGGTGACATGGTTGTCGCTTGGGAACTGAACGACCTCGTTGGTGAGGTCTGTAAAAAGTCCCTCAACGGAGACATGGAGTATGACTACATGGTTCATTACGAAGGTGACGGAGCATGTGAGTGGGGAAGTTATTCAGACTTCCGCGAAGCAAACGACCTTGATAACTGGTCACTAACCTCTACAATGGAGATGTTTTAAATGAATACTTGGATAATAGAAATAACACGATTCTGCTTGACAACTATCGCTATGGGTGGTATAATATACTTAAACTTAATTCTGTGGAGTAGCCTATGAACGACTATAAACGTGGTATGAAAGATGGAATGATGTCAGCCGCGAGAGCCGACCTTGAAGCAGTAGCGATGCGTCTCGCTATCCTTGAAGAGGATATTGAGAAAGCTCGTAAAGAGAAATGGGAGTTGGTTAACAAAATAACTCTACTTGAGTCAGACTGCGACCCTGCAGTCATCATGGACAGAAACGAATCAATGACTCTATCCGAGAAGATAGAACGTATCAAAGAAGGTTGGACCATATGATATGTTCCAACTGTAATAAAGTATTTCACAAACGCCACCCACACGATGATGTAGGCGACTATTTTAACCTAAGTGAGGGACTGGCTCACGCATGCTCACAGAAGTGTGCGGAGAAGATACGCATGGGCTCACTTATCGACCATATGAAAAGAAACAATGACAAAAAGACGCATACAAGTTAAGCACGAGCACCAACTCAGAGCACAAATAGAGGAAGAGTGCAAATCTAAATACATAGATAGGATTAACCATCTTGTCGGAGCTAATAATGAACTGATGAGAGAGCTTGAACAATACGAGCTTACAGAGAGGGAGTTCAACGGAGAAGTCGTTGTGCCCCTAGAGGATTTTTAATGAAGAAGGAATGTTTACATTGCTGGAGCCCATATCGTGGAAGAAACAAAGAGTTCTGCTCAAGAAAATGTTACGATATTCACAGACGCCGAGTGGCGAGCAAGTCTAACTAAGTCGTTTATCGACCTACAAGACACACTCACAGAGTTCTACGACATCGCTCGCCGTGTCAAAGACCCTAATCACGAATACAACACATCAAATGAAATATTCAATAGAAGTAATATATCATCTAAACTGTGAGTCATGCAAGAACTGGCAGAGCTACGCTCATACGCCTAACCTGACCTACACGATGGAACACGACCCACGCCCATTTCTCAAAGGAAGAAAAATCCACTGCATGCACTGCGGAGAAGTTACTGAGCATCACACCCAAATGGACGCATTACCTAATCATGGACAAACAGACTGAACTGTTAGTTATTACCGCAGAAGAGTGCGGAGAGCTGACTCAAGCCGTAATGAAACATATAAGGTTTGGTGATAACACCGAATCAATCACCAAAGAAGCGGGAGATGTAGGATGCATGATAGCTCTATTGGTAGAACGAGGGATAATAGACGAACAGGAGTTAGAACACGCTATGTCCCACAAACGAAGAAAGCTCATGCAATGGTCAAGTCTATTCTCGGCGGAGCCTGTGCCCTCTTCATCGGATGTGCCACAGGAACAGCAATAACAGAGAAAATAGAAGACAACCGCACTGCGGGTTATCCGTCAAAACGTATGTATCCTTGGCTTATGGGAGGCAAATCTAAGACAAAGCTATATCGCAAAGAGGACAACCTCTATCAGGCTCCGCTCTGCGGGGGTTGTAAAATACCTATCTGGACACCGAACTAATATGGACCCTTTTCTAATATCAGTATTACTACTCAACGCCTACGTATTCTGGATAATGCCATGAATGAGACACTACTCATCGCACTTGGAATGTTCGCGTTAGCCGTTGTTATCATCCTCGCTGTCTTCATACTTATTATGAATCTAAAGATATGAGCAAATGGTGCCTCGCTCCTTTTAGAGGATACTACCAAGGTTTTGAGGGTAAGGTTTCTGTATGTTGTCAAATACCTGTTTTGGTCGATTCAATCGATGACCCTGCTATTGAGAAACTCAGACAGTCATTTCTAAATGGTGAAATGCCAAAAGAGTGCGAACAGGGATGCACCGACAAAATCAGAGAAGATACGACACGACTGTGTGGAGGCGGAACAGCAGAAGAATACAAACCAGTATTCCTCGATTTGCTCTGGTCTAACAAATGCAACTTTGCGTGCATGGGTTGCACTCCTCATCTATCTTCAACCCTTGTGGACAAATACCAAACAGCGACGAATATCTCAGAGCCACACAAGGACAAGAATAGAAACGTAAGATGGACGGCTGACTTTGACATCAACTGGATACTGGACAACAGCGACACAATTACCAACATACATCTCAACGGAGGCGAGCCCTTTATTCAAGAGGGTTTCTATGACCTGCTCAATGGACTGATTGAAAGAAACGCCACGCATATTCGTATTTGGTCGCATACCAACGGAAGCATATCAAAATACAAAGGGAGAGACATTGTAGACCTTCTGCGTCAGTTTCACAAGCCCAAGATTATCATGAGTCACGAAGGACACGGCGAACAAGGAGAATACATTCGTTGGGGGCTGAACTCAGAGAAATGGCTGGCCTCTCTCAAACGCTTTACTGAGGCAGGAATAAAGGTTGGGGTTCAGTTCTCATACAACGTATTCAACGCTCTCAAAATAGGAGAGATAGCCGACTACTATGAAGAACACAATGTATTAGCGAGCATGTCTGTTTGGGATACACCGAGGTGTTATTCAGCTCAATATCTGAGAACAAGCGAAGACCTCTTTCAAAAAGCAATACATCTATTGGATATTCACAAGGGAAGGTATGAAGCAATGGACTACACCGCCGAATACATGAAACAAGAACCTGATGACCTCAATACATTAAAAATGCAGTTCTGCGAGAGTATCACAGAATGGGACAGGCTGAGGAATACTGACTTCAATGACACATTCCCTGAACTGTCATCTCTCTATTACTAAGGACAAATGCGAGTATTTATTCTAATAGCTCTATTACTCATATTACCTGTTGTCTCATTGAACGCCAAGAAATACGCCTGTTCTGGAGGCTTGCCAGACTGGTATTGTTTTGAATACAAGCCACCAACAACCATCACAAACCCGCATTATGCAAGAAAGAAATGAAATGTTAGAGATAGCTAAAGCCATGGAATATCATACTTCCGAGCACGAAAGACTTCAATATCTACAGAAGCTCGCCCTTAATAATAAACAAATGGAGTTTGAGGCTGTCCTAGCCACATTCCCCCAAGACAAACAAGCAGACCTCAGAGAAATGTGCAAAGGTATGCGAGAAGAACTCTATGACAGAACAGAACAAACAATGCTCACTGAATAGGTTTCACAAGGACTGGGTCTATACAGACTACAAGTACGAAGCCACCAACTGGCATCACATGCCCCCTTGGTTCAGGAAACTTTTAATAAATGAAAGCAAATGGCAGAACAACCTTCTTTTACCAAACCCACAAAATACCAAATAGAGCATTACACGCAAAAACTATTCCGCGTCCGTTTCACTAATGGTCTTACAACGCTTCTCAGTGAGGACGCAGTCAATGAACAAAGATGGGGCAACATAATAGAAGTCAAGGATGAAGGTGAAACAAGAGAAATTCATTACATCTCCGTGTAAGAAGAGATGCTACATGGCAGGTCCGACATGCGTAGGATGCATGAGAACGCTCCATGAAATACAAAACTGGACAAGCTTTACACCAGAAGAAAGAGAGTCCATTATATTAAACATTGAAAAGCAAGAGAGAGAACTGAATGAGTATAGAGAACGCAGATACAAGCAGAGAAGACGAATTCTACGTGTATAAAGAAAGAAAAGGATACACAGCAAGGTATGTAAAAGAGGATAAAATGGGAGACCAAATAGCTAATATCCATAATAGTGAACTGTTCTCTATATTACCCATGTTTCCAATAAATAAAACAAACATTTCAGTTGTTCTGGTAGTATCAATAGCTCATGGAATACTGTTAGGAAGCGTCTTTTCATGGTGGTATAGAGTAGGTGAGTGTGGGGTTTGTTAGTGTCGGGCGGGGGATTTCCGAATCTACTAATGTATATTAGGGCTTAGCGTCCAGTCAACACCGCTCATAAAACTTTCCAGACCAAATTTCCCCCCACATTTTCCCACAGACCCGCGCATAACGGCACACATCCTGTATTTTCAAGAAGCATGCCACAGTAATTCCTTAGCAAGGGGGGCGATTGGTTGATTTCTACTTGACAAACCACGATTGTGTGGTATCATATACTGTGTAGAGGGTTGATAAATAAACCTCACGCATAAGGTTGTATGAATAAACAATATCTAAAGCCTATTAAGTGGCCTTACTGTAAGCCTTCTCCATGGCCTGATAAGAAGTGGAGAGCGTATTGGTGTCACAAGCGACACCACGCATCTAACAGAGGTGTATGGTTCGGTCTTACTATTGAAGAAGCATTGCATCTCATTTCTATTGCTCCTGAACGCCCTAGTAGAATGGGGTATCATTTAGGACGCAAGAATCACAACGAAGGCTATGTCCTAGAGAACGTTGAATGGATTACCCGCGAAGAAAACCTCCGCCAAGCTGAGTATCCCCGCCCCCCTACCACAAGCAAAGGCTATAACAGGCGTTGGGGCGTCCCACGATACAAGGATGGTTCTATTGTAAGGAAATACAGAGGAAAAAATATTCAAAATAATGACGATTTCACTTGACTTTATTATCTACCTGCCGTATACTATAAGTAAAGGATGAGAGAGGAACTCCCATTCGTAACCCTTTCAAAAAGGACAATATGGAAACCATGTTAAGACTCAAATCAGGTCGT
>Ga0115011_10003555_pt1 | contig 10613 bp, 11 predicted proteins | sample TroAtlMetagenome_2_FD_88705 | JGI IMG/M metagenome (GOLD analysis project Ga0115011, IMG submission 88705) | Marine eukaryotic phytoplankton communities from Atlantic Ocean - Tropical Atlantic ANT8 Metagenome | ecosystem: Environmental > Aquatic > Marine > Oceanic | place: Tropical Atlantic... | reverse complement strand
GAATTTGCATTGCATTCAATGCAATCGCTCGATAATAGTAGATACAAAAAAGCTCTTATCAGTTTGGCAGAAATTATTTTACATCGTACATATTGATTCTGAGGTGAGCGATCAGAAAACAGTTATTTCTTTTTATAAGTTCGTCAACTGGGGTGGTGTTTCCAAAAGAAAGAAGGATCTGGAAAGCTTTTGCAAAGAAAGGAGTATTCTTGGAACTGTTATTCTTGCCAACGAGGGCATCAATGCAACCATATCCGGAAGAAGTAAAGACATAAATGAAGTTATAGAGTTCTTAAGGGCTGATCCTCATCTGCAAGATCTAAAACCCAAATATTCATATGCGTCTGGAAAAACCTTTGCAAGAATGAAGGTAAAGATAAAAAAAGAAATCGTGACCATGGGCGTAAGCGATATCAACCCTTCTGAAAGAACAGGTCAACATATTAACAATCAAAAGTGGAATGCATTGATCAATGATCCCGATACTCTCGTCATCGATACCAGAAATCAATATGAATACTCCATTGGCTCTTTTAAGAATGCCATTAACCCGAAAACCAACTCATTCAGAGAGTTTCCAAAATGGATCGAAGACAACCTTGAAGAATTAATGATGAATAAACAAAGGGTTGCTATGTTTTGTACCGGAGGAATTCGTTGCGAAAAAGCAAGCTCGCTTATGATCAAAAATGGATGCGATGATGTCTATCAGTTGGATGGCGGAGTCATAAAATATTTAGAAGAAGTCAATGAAGACGAGAGCCTTTGGAACGGCCAGTGTTTTGTTTTTGATGACCGAGTATCCATCAAGCATGGATTATTAGAGGGAGACTTCTCTCTTTGTCATGCCTGCAGAATGCCAATCAATGAGAGAGACATTGCAACAGAAGAGTATGTTGAAGGAATCAGCTGCCCAAACTGTTATGGCACACATAGCAAGGACAGAGAGAAGCGATTTGCTGAAAGACAAAAGCAAATCAAACTTGCAAAAAAAAGGGGTGAGAAACACATTGGCAAAACATTTAAAGCCAATGATGTCTAAAACTTAATCAAACCAAACCTCTGAAATATACTGTTGTATCATTATCTTTAATGAAAATAGATGCAAAAATGAGTTTGTGGATCTTCCCTATCCATTTATATGCATTATTCATACCATTGATTCTTCTTCCTTTAATTAATGAGAATGAAGCATTTCTATCTGAACGGATTCATGATCAAGGGAGTCTCTTCTATGCGGTTTTATTTTTAATGGCCGGAAGTTTTTTTGAGATTTGCCAAAATCATTTAGATGAATGGTATGTGAACGAAGGTTCTGCCAGTGGCAATGGATATGGTTTACTCGATGGCCTATTCTCTTTCTCAATACTAGTGGGTCAGTGCATTATCCTATATGGCCTCATTGGAGATATGCCTTTAATTAAATACTCATGTTTTATTCTAATTTTGATTATGCCGATTATGTATCACAACAAAGTATTGCCTTTCTTACCTCTTACAATTATCGGAATTGCAAACACCCTATGCGCCTATTACCTCTTTGAGCAAGAGATCATTTTTCTGCAATTTTTCTCAATTGCACTTACTGTCATCTTTTTCAATATGCTGATAAAAACTGAAAATCAGTTCTATCATGGGCTGACCACTTTATTTGCATCCAGCGGAATTATATTCTTATATCTTGCGATTGAACTCTCTTCAAATGGATAGAAGAACATTTACAAAATTAATTGCCCTACTCTCGTTGCCACCAAGCAGGAGTCTTGGGGCGATACTTAAAAATCCAAAAATTGTGGTGATCGGCGCCGGGATTATAGGAACGCTGATTGCATATGAACTGGTAAAAAAAGGTGCGAAAGTGATTCTCATTGATAAAGCATTTCCTGCATCTGGTGCAAGTGGACATTCTTTTTCTTGGATCAATGCCACATATCCTAAGAAACCATACAATTATAATCTTTTGTCACAGCTGGGAATCGATGCTTATAAATCACTTGAAACAGAATTTAATTTTGACATCAAGTGGAGTGGATCACTTGAATGGTTTGAAAAAAGTTCAGAACAAGAAAATTTATTCTCAGAGATCAGTGCAATAAAAAAATATCCCACATACACGCCTGTAAACCTCATCTCATTGTCAGAAGCTGAACGCATGGAGCCCAATGTTTACTTTGGAAAAAATGATCAAGTTGTACATTCCGAGTCGGATGGTGCTTTAGACACAATCGAAGCCATTCATATGATTCGAAATAAGTTTGAAGATTTAGGGGGAGAAAGTATTTTTCCATGTGAGTTTTTAAAGCTCAACCGAAAGAATGGGAAACTCAAGTCAATTGATACGACTAAGGGAATGATTGAAACCGATCATGCAATCTTTGCATGCGGGATTGATACTGATAAAAACCTAGATCTCAATGCATCATTGACTCCAACTCCTGGAATTATTTTGAGATCAGCACCCTCTGAGGATCTTTTTAATAAAATAATTGTTGGGCCGGGTGTGCATATTCATCAGCAAAAAAATGGGGCAATCTTTTTAGGAGAACAAGCTGGTGCTCCCTTAAATCATAATGATCGTCTGAGTGGGCGACCAAATAAATTTCCATCCAAGGAATTTGAAGAAATGCATACAGAAAGAATCATAAATACAGCAAAAAAATTCACTACTGGGCTTGAGAACATTGAAATCAATCAAGTCTCTATAGGTTGGAGACCCTTGCCGAAGGATGGAATTCCAATCATCGGACGTTTAAATAATAAGGAAGGGGTTTATATATCGATGATGCACAGTGGAATCAGTTTGGCTGCAATCGTTTCAAAATTGATTGCTGAAGAGATTTTAGAAAATAAAAGCATTCCTCTCCTTGATCACTTTAGGCCATCCAGATTTTCTTGATATGCGAATATACAAATGTAAAATGGCGTCTAAATGAAAACAGATAAAAAATATATTCTATTATTTGGCGGACTGGCTTCAATACCCTTTCTTATCTTAGTCTTATTTAATGCTTGGGCATTTCTCTCTATGCTCTTCTTCCCAGAATATAATCCTGTAGCAGTCATTTGCGGTCCAAGAGTCTAAATTTTTTTATCCTTATTGTCCTTTTTTTGGTCTCCTTCGGGCACAAAAGTTATGCTGAACTTGAGGTAGATGATGCATGGATTAGATCAGGCCCTCCAAATTCAAAAACATTCGCAGGTTATTTAAAATTTACAAATACGTCTTCTACTGAGATTTTTATAAAGGAACTGAAGTCGAATGCTTTTGAGAAAATAGAGATGCACTCATCATTCGCCGAAGGTGGCATATCTTCAATGAAAAAATTAAATGCATTGGAAATTCCAGCTCACTCTGCATTCAATTTAGAACCGGGTGGTTATCATTTAATGCTAATGAAGCCTAAAAAAGAAATCAAAGAGACTGATCTTGTCGAACTCATGATCTATTTCGATGCACAAGGGATAATTAAGATCCTCAGGCGTGACGCAATGGTTTTAAGGAATGGGTATGAGTAAAAGAAACATCATTTTTGTATTCCTAGTTCTTTTTGGAATGACTGGATTGTTTGCTTACTTTCAATCGCTACCATCACTTTTACAAAAGAAACCAACACTGCTCACTGGAAAAATACTCACTCGGCCAATGGAGTTGGATAATTTCGAGTTGATTGATCAGTATAATCAGACTTTCAACAATGAAAGCCTTGAAGGAAATTGGACAATTATTTTCTTTGGATACACAAACTGTCCCGATGTTTGCCCAACAACAATATATAAACTGGCTGAAATTAAGAACGAAATCGTAAAAGATCTGCCTTCAAAAAATCTCGATACTGTTCTGGTGACACTTGATCCCGATAGAGATACCCCTGAGAGATTGGATGAATACATTGGTTACTTTGATGAGGGTATGCTTGGCGTAACAGGCACATATAAAAATATACAAAGTTTTGCCTCAAATTTGAGTGTCTTTTATCAAAGGATAAACAAAGATGAGGGCTATGATTTCAATCATACCGCTTCAATTTTTGTCTTTAATCAAGACGGCTCTCTTTTTGCAACAATGAGTCCAGCAAATCCAGTCAGCGAATTAAAAGATGACTTTTATACCATCTTAAATAATTTCTAGCGGTCCTATGAAAGCATATTGGGATCCATTCCCACGCTTTTCATCTGGTCTAGGACAACCTCTTCAACAATCTCATCAATCCCTTTATCTCTCGCATAGTCTTCAACATTATTGATCGCCATTTCAACGATCCCTGGTGGAGCTTGAGAAATCATTGCTTTCGCCTTCGTGCTCCATTGCATGCTGGTTTTTGAGTCAAAAGAATCTTCTTCATTGGATCGATCAATTACCTCTTTAGCCTCTTTTGCCCGCTCACGCTTTTTCCAATAATCCGAATCTTCCGGTTTGGTTGCTTCCAATACGGCTCTGGCATCAGGGACAGAAGTCATAATGGCCAATAAGCTTTCTAGGTATTTGCTTGGAACAACAACAAACATCTCTTCCGGCTTTAACCGATTATTCATTCTTCCACCTAAATCACCGGGGGTGATTACGACGTTGTCATCGTGCCATGGTGTCGCAAAGAGATCGCTGCAAAAGGATGATCCGCAAGCTCCCCTTGGAGGCGTGCCATCTATAACGGTTCTAGCGCCGCCAATAAAATTGGCCCAATGAGGATTGCAAACAACAGCAATCCAGTCGATTTTGACATTCTCTGGTACATCCAATAGTGGAGCAGCGCCAATGCCAACAACAGTATTTTGAGGAAGAACGTAATCCCCTGATTTGATCTTCTCGGCAGCTTCATCGGTGTAAACTGGAATATTGACAGCTAGGTATTGGCCGTTCCTAATCTCTTCTGTTCCTTCATGAACGCCTGCTGTATAAACTCCTGTTGTGCAGTCATGGTGATCCTTATCAAACGAAACGACTTCGCCTTTATCCATTGCATGTCTCAAAATTGAGCAAGGAACTACCTTCTTTTTTTTATACGCCTCTGGGATTTCAGAATAGAAAAGGCTCACCGCAACCGGGTTGCCTCTCACCTTCCCTCTAAGAGAATCGTCTAATGCATTTAGGTCTACCATTATTTTAATTATAGTATTTATGTTGTAAAAAAGCTTAAAATCACAATATGTCATTTTGGAAGAAGAAAACTGAAAAGTGGGTAGAGAGCCCAATGCATAATAATTGGTATCAATCTAGTTCGTATTTTCTAAGCTCTTTCGCTCTAATAACTTCTGTAAGCGAGGACGGAGTAACGAGTATTGGTCCTTATCAGTTGTCATTCCCATTTGGTGTCATTGAGCGAAGAGAATGGATTGTGATATCTCGACGTGGATCAAATACATCAAAAAACTTATTAAGAAATAAAAAATGTGCACTTAATTTTGTCGAATACGACAAGAAACATATCCCAAATATTGTTGATCTTGGGTATCCAGGTCAAGCGCCTGAAGAAAAAATGGAGGACTGCACTTTCGAACTGGAGGACAGTCCCACAGAATCATTTGTCAGTGATCCTGAAAGGCCGAAAGTTATCAAAGAAGCTTTTCAAGTTTTCGAATGTGAGCTGAATGACAATCCAGAAGATTTTCACTATGCAGGAACAGAATTTACCGAATATTTGCTTTTAAAGATTAACCATGTCCACCTCAGAGAAAGATGGAGGAACAATCTAGACAAAGGAAATGACATGGAAATACCGAATATGCCAATCAGCTTTGGCTTTAGAAATGCAAACCAATTCTGGTTTGCAAAGCATAAAAAACCTTTCTGGTTGCCAACTCCTGAGAATAAAGGAGCAAAACATGATGCGGTAATGTACATTGCAAATAGACTTGATGAAGAAATCACTTTCACGGAAAATGCTTGCAAACAGTTATCCGGGATACCCAAAGTCTTTGTAAAAACTGCCCTCAAAGGCATTATCAAAGAGGCAAAAAGTCAAGGCATCACAACCATTGATAAAGCATTTATTGAGGAAGTAAATAGTAAAAGGCAGTAGCTTATGTCAAATCGAACGAACGATTTACCAAAACTATCGGGTATCAAACATCTCATCAGAGAGATGCGCTATCATGAATTTTCTAGACAAAGCATTGGAATTATCCTTGTCAGTGTTTTTTGCTTTGAAACATCTCCAGATTCAATTATTCCTTATGCATCTAATTTTGCCATAAGCCTTATTCTTCTGGGCCTAGCCACCCGAATGTATGCATCAGGATTCGTATTAAAAAATAAAGAACTTTCCACAACAGGGCCTTATGCTTTTATGAGGCATCCTCTCTACACTGGAAATATAATGATTCTGATAGGCTTGTGTCTAATTAATGGTTTCTTTTGGTCTTTTATCACTGCATTTATTTTCTTGTGGTTTTATTACCCAACTGCAATCGAATATGAAGACAGAAAACTAAAATCACTATTTCCAGATACTTGGGAAGAATGGGCATCTATTACACCGGCGCTAATGCCCAAAATAGATCTTAAAGGCACAATTAATGGCAAGATTTTTTCTCGATTAGATCTAAGAAGTTGGTCTTTGAAAAAAAGCCTGGTAACAAACTACGAGCCAGTGATTGTTGTCTATGTTTTGACTTGGCTTATTATTCTTTCACAAAGATAGATTGAAAAAGTGGAGGACAAGGAGTTATTAAAAACAATCTCTTGTAAGCTTAACGCCACAGCTACCAAGCCCTTATTCAAAGGCAATCAAGGTAAACTCTTCAAAGCTAAGATGGATGAAGGCATCTATCTAATCAAATCAGCAAATGCCAGCAATTGGTGGTTGGAAATTATCAATAGATGGAGCATCAAAAATGAACACAATATTTATGGCTTGCTCAGAAATATGGAAGGAATTCCAAAGTGCTATGGTTTGACAGATAAAGGCGACTTGGTACTCGAATATATAGATGGAAAATCATATAGAGATATGCAATTCGAACTAGATGGCAATGACCACTTCTTTGACTCTCTTCTCAAACTGATCATTTCAATGCACAATGCGGGAATTGCTCATGGAGATCTTAAAAGAAAAGATAACCTGATGGTTGATAAAAATCTCAATCCTTACCTTATTGATTTTGGAACTGCAGTTATTAAATATGAGGGAAGTGGTTTTTTTAAAAAAATGGTTTTTGATTTCTTAAAAAAGACAGACTTGAACGCTTGGATTAAGCATAAATACAAAAGGTCTTATGGCAATATCTCAAGCGAAGATCTAACTTACTACTCTCCCACTTTAATAGAAAAATTTTATAGAAAGTTCATAAAAAGGATATAAGTGATGCTTGAGCCACCATTATTGTATTTCTGGATCATTCCTTTAATTATTTGGTCTGCGGTTTGGAAATTAACCGCACTTTGGAAGGCAGCAAGAAATCGTCAACTGGTTTGGTTTATTTGCCTTGCAGTTCTTAATACAGCTGGAATATTGCCGATTCTATACATCTACTACTATCAAAAAGATAAATCTTAATCTTAAAAATATATAGATAAATATGAGCCTCTATAAGTTAAGGACTTTTTTGTTATAAAAGTTCATAATTTCCAATAAATAATCGATGCAATTTAATCAATGAAATACATACTAGATTCTGGAATGGGGACTGAACTTCATGAAAGAGGATACGAAGTTCCAGATTGGAAGAAGTCAATTTGGTCAGCACATGCCTTAAATGAAAGTCCAAATGCAGTCTTAGAGATTCATAAAGCAAATATAAAGGCTGGATGTAATGTAATTACTACAAACAATTACTATGTCACGCCGACTATTCTGCAACGAGAAGGATTAGAGAGTAAATTTGAATCACTCACACAGCGATCAATCGATATAGCAATCGAGGCCAAAGGAGACAATCCAGATGTTCTAATCGCAGTAGCATTTCCACCGATCGAAACAAGTTTTAGACCAGATCTCACGCCTTCTGATGAGATCATAACTGACTTCTATAGAAGCATAGGCGCAATTGCAAAAGATCAGGTTGATATTATTCTCTGCGAAACAATGAGCTCAATAAGAGAAGGCATTACAGCAGCTATGATTGCAAAAGAATATAGCGATAGAGTATGGCTTAGTTGGACGGCTAGGGGTTTATCTGGTGAAGATCTGCCAAATGGGGAATCGTTAAGTCATGCCATCAATGCAGGAAATGAACTGAATATTGAATGTCAATTGATCAATTGTTTGGCGATGGATTGTGTAACACAGCAAATTGAAACCCTAAAACAATCAGAAAATTTTGGGATTTTTGCAAATTCTTCTATTTTGGATCATCCAGTTACTGACTTAGGGCCTGATTGTGATATTGATATTAACCATCATTCCAATACAAAAACAGTTTCGCCAAAAGAATATGCCGAAGAAGCTAAAAAATGGATTGAAGCAGGTGCATATGTTGTAGGTGGTTGCTGCAGCACAGGCCCAGAACACATCAAAGAAATCTCAAATCTATTATTTGACTGATAGCTCTTTAGCTTTTTTGACAATGGTGTTAACGCCAATACCGAAGTGATCTCTTAACGCTTCTCGTGTTTCACTTAAACCATATCCATCTGTCCCAAGCGTTGTCAAACCTCCTGGAAAAAGATGAGAGATGCTGTCTGGGAGCAATGTAATCCAATCGCTTATAGATAAGAAGTGTCCATCATAACCTTCTAAAATTGTCTCAACGTAAGATGTTTGCTGGGATTCTTTTGCCTCACGGAAGTCTCTATGCAAAAGGTTGTAACTGGTAACACTCCATATAAATGTTGGGATACCCTCTTTTTCTAAAATCTCTTGAGCTTCAATAACCTGCTGCATCAGACTACCGCTTCCCAGTAAATGTATAGGTTTTCCTTTGAATTCTTTTAATAAGTTTTCAGAAGCGTTTTTAAAACAATACATTCCATTCAAAATGCCATCATGACTATTATCCGGCATTGCAGGATGAGTGTGGTTTTCATTGTAGACAGTGATGTAATAAAACACATCTTCTTGATCTTGGTACATTCTTTTTATCCCGTCTTGCATGATCACAGCCAATTCATACGCGAATGCTGGATCATAAGTCATCATATTGGGAACGACGGATGCCAAAACATGTGAGTGACCGTCTTGATGTTGAACGCCCTCACCGTTTAGAGTCGTTCTACCTGCGGTGCCACCAATTAAAAATCCTTTGGTCATGGCATCGCCACATGCCCAAATCATATCACCAACTCTTTGCATGCCAAATATGGAATAGAAAATATAAATTGGAATCATTGGTAACTCAGAATGCGAGTAAGCGGTTCCAGCAGCCATAAATGATGCCAAAGCGCCGGCCTCACAAATTCCTTCTTGCAGAATCTGTCCGTCTTTTGCTTCTTTATATGGAGAGATTGTGCCTGCATCTACAGGTTCATAATTCTGTCCACTAGGTGAGTAAATCCCTGCTTGTGAAAACAATCCATCCATTCCAAAAGTTCTTGCTTCATCCGGGATAATTGGAACCAAGTATGGCCCGATCTCTTTATCTCTTAACATTTTTGACATCATTCTAACTAAAGCCAAAGTGGTGGATATCGACCGGTCGATTCCATCTGTAAAGTCTGAAAACTGATTTAAATCGGGTGCTTTAAGAGGCTTATACTCCTCATGTCTTATCGGTTGATAACCCCCTAATTTTTCCCTCATCTTGTGCATGTATCTCATTTCTTCCGAATCCTGATCAGGGACATAAAATTTTGCTGAAATGCATTCTTCTTTAGAAAGCGGGATACCCAGTCTTTCTGCAATCTCGACTCTTTCTTCGTCAGACATTGTTTTCTTTTGATGTGCAATGTTTCGACCTTCAGATCCTTCGCCTAATCCATAACCTTTTAGTGTTTTCACAAGAATGACAGTGGGCTTTCCTGATGATTTACTGGCCCTATCAAATGCTGCATATAGCTTTTTATGATCAAAACCGCCACGTTTGATGTCTTTCAGTTCATCATTGCTTAAATTTGTCATAATAGACTCAAGCTCATTGTTGTCTTTCACCCAGTGAGCTCTTTGCTCTTCACCACTTGAAGTAGAGTACATTTGATACTCGCCATCCAAGACCTCATCCATTCTTCTTTGCATCACATCGTTTTGATCGATCGCAAATAAAGGATCCCATTCTGAACCCCAGATGACTTTAATGACATCCCAGCCAGATCCCCTGAATACGGCTTCTAGCTCTTGTATGATTTTTCCGTTTCCTCTTACAGGGCCGTCTAATCGTTGCAGATTGCAATTCACAACAAAAATTAAATTGTCCAACTTTTCTCTGGAAGCAATATTGATTGTTCCAATTGTTTCAGGCTCGTCCATTTCTCCATCGCCAAGAAATGCCCATATTTTGCCGCCTTTCTTTGTAAGCAATCCTCTGTTTTCTAAATATTTTGAAAAACGAGCATAGTAAATTGAAGATACTCCGTTGAGGCCCATTGAAGCCGTTGGGCTTGGCCAGAACTCCGGCCTTCTTCTTGGGTGTGGATACGAAGGCAATCCCCCATCTTTTTGAAGCTCTCTTCTAAAATTGCCTATCTCTTCAATTGACAAGCGTCCTTCTAGAAAAGCTCTTGAATATATTCCTGGAGATGAGTG
>Ga0115011_10003554_pt1 | contig 10615 bp, 4 predicted proteins | sample TroAtlMetagenome_2_FD_88705 | JGI IMG/M metagenome (GOLD analysis project Ga0115011, IMG submission 88705) | Marine eukaryotic phytoplankton communities from Atlantic Ocean - Tropical Atlantic ANT8 Metagenome | ecosystem: Environmental > Aquatic > Marine > Oceanic | place: Tropical Atlantic... | reverse complement strand
ATGCTTTTCCATTGAGATAAATGCCAAACCGAATCGATACTTGCCCAATATTGAATTGGTACTATTTCTCCGATCTGATATTCAGTTGTTGGAGCAGCTGATCTTTCAGGATCAATACGAACTCTTTCTTCTTGTTCGTGAAATCTTGTAGGAAACAATGCAAATTTTTCGTGTTCAAATTGAAAGCCTTTCTTGCCCTCGTGAATTCCCCCCTTCCGCAATATTAAACTTTGTTTTCCGCAACCGAGCGTATCGCATATGATAGACCATTCTTTAAAGGCCACATTCATTGATTCTCCTGACATCGCCCAAAGAATGTTACTTAATGGCAATGCATGCAAGGAATTGAATATTTGTTTTAAGGCGCTGCTTTGATGTCATTCGTAACTTCATTTTTACTGATCTCCGCCATACTCATAGATTATCAGCCCCGATAAGCACGAACTTGTGGCTATTGCTTGTATTTACCCTGTTTTACTGGTATTTTCTCATCAATACCTCCTCTCAAAAAAACATACCCCCCATTTTCCATGCATTTTTCTTTGCTCACCAATTTTGGTGTTACTTTACTCGTTACTTTAATTTTAGCGGTTACTTCAGTCGCTGAACGCGTCACTTTTAGTGAGATTCATTACTCTCCAAAAGATGATAAGCCTGAATATATAGAGCTATTTAATAATTCCGGTTCCGCTGTTGATTTTGCGTGCTGGGAATTTTCGGATGGTATCGATTATAAATTTCCTGACTTCTCCGCATCATCTCCTCAACAAACATTTATGTGCGCTTTTGAGCGCGTATTAGTCACCAATGTTGATGAGAAAACATTCCGCGCAAATTATACAGTGCCTGGGGATGTTAAAATATTTGGTCCTTACACTGGTTCTTTGAGTAATGCAGGAGAAGCCCTAGAGCTGAGAGATAAAAATGGCGTCATGGTTTGCCGTGTCAGATACAATGATCGGGGAACGTGGCCTGTCGCTGCTGATGGTGCTGGTCATTCATTGCGTTTAATCAACAAGTATCTTAGTTGCTCAAAATTTGATAATTGGGCTGCGAGTGCATCTCCGGGGGGCACACCAGGAGTGGCCCCTGCAGGCTCGGACGGGCAACGTTTTTCAAATCCATCAGTGGATCTTGCAGCGTCTTTTCCGATCGTCAGTCTTGGAGATGAATGGAAATATGATGATTCTGGCAATGATCTTGGTAGCGGATGGAAGGAGTCAGGATATGACGATTCATCATGGTCCAGTGGTGGTGGTATCTTTGGTCGAGAAACTGCTTCACGGATAGCAGCGATGCCTGAACCCAAGATTCAAACCGAATGGAAAGAGCGCATTTCAACTCATTATATGAGAAAACAATTCGAATGGGCCGGCGGAACAACCTCTGCTTTCTTTTCAATGGATGCGATTCTTGATGACGGACTGGTTATTTATTTGAACGGGAAAGAAGTCGGGCGCCATCGTATGCCTGCTGGAGAAATTAACTATCAGACCAATGCATCTTCAGTGCCTTCATCACTTGAGGCAAAGATCGAACAAGGAATCATTGAATCTGACATAAGTGGTATGCTGATAAATGGCACTAATACACTAGCTGTAGAGGTTCATAATAATAGCCGTAACAGCTCGGACCTTGTCTTTGGTCCAATCATTCGGGTTTCAGGTGCTGGGGGTGCTGCCATTATTAATGAAGTAAAGGTCGGCGATGCTGGTAATGGATTTATCGAATTTTATAATTCCTCTGACAAAGAAATCAATTTGCAGGGATATCATCTTAGTAATGATATCAATGATCTTAAAAAGTTTACTATAGGAGCTAATGCCACTATTTCCGCCTCAGGTTTCACGACCATTGGCTTTAAAGAGGCAGGATTCACTGTGGGTGGTAAAACAAAAATTTATCTAAGTTCTCCTGGTGCCGTTACAACACTTGATGCGTTCGAGGCTACGCTCGGAGCTGATGGCCGTTCTGTTGGAAGAAAACCAGCCGGTGGATCTGACTGGTTTGTTTTTACTGATCCGACCCCAGGTGCCGCTAATATAGACAGTAGTGATCTTGCGGGCTTGCTTGATCTCAACGAGGTCCACTTTGATGCAGAGGGAAATGTGGATTGGATTGAACTTTCTGCTGATAGTGATGCTGCTATTCCGGTTGAAGGCTTGTCTTTAACTTCCAAAATTGATTTTTCAGATGCTGTCCCTTTGTCGGGTTCTGTTTCGGGCAATTCTCCAAAGAGCTGGGATGTCAATTTTTCATCTGAAAACACAAATGAAATTCGGGTCTATCTAATCACCTCAGGGGGCACTGTGCTAGCAGCAGACTCTTTCCGTGTTCGCGATGGTGTAGAAAGCTATCAAAGTGATCCGCCTGGAAAGGAATGGTTCCGGGGCCCTGGTCATACGAAAAATGCAGCTAACGAGCCGGTCAGGGATACGAGCATCATCATCAACGAAATAATGTCCGATCCTCCAAGTGATGAAAGGAACGGTGAATTTATAGAGCTGTATAATAGGGGCAATGAGACCGTTGATCTTAGTGGCTGGGAATTTGTTGAGGGAATTAGTTTTACTTTCCCGGCCGGCACAAGCATTGGGGCTGGGGCTCATTTGGTAGTTGCTGCTAACAAAGATTGGATCAAATCAAATTATGGCGATGTTCCGGTAATAGGAAACTATGAAAACAACTTGGCTAATGAAGGTGAACTTCTGAGGCTCGAGGACAGTAACGGAAATTTGGCTGATGAAGTGAACTACAAAGTTGGTGGAGATTGGCCACAATGGACAAATGGCGATGGAAGTAGTATGGAACTCATTCATCCCTTTGCTGATAATGATCTTCCTAGCTCTTGGAAAGATAGTGATGAGAGTCAGAAAACAAGTTTTGAGGAATACAGCTTCACGAGCATCTATCACCACCTTTCAGTTCCGCGTCTTGATAAAGAATTGTGGGTCCATCTTGTCGGAGACGCACATGTCATTCTGAAAGATATAGAGCTTCTCAGGGGGGGTCAGGATATCATGCAAAACGCTGCTAAGCGTACTACGAACGGTCGAGGTGAAACTGGATGGTTGCCACAGGGAACGCATCATGCCAGCTATTTTGAAAATGGTGAATTTCACCTGATTTCTGATGGGCACGGTGACAATCGAGCAAACAAAGCTGAAATTCAGGTCAATGAATTAACGCGCAATGATGAGCTGACTCTTAAGTTCAAGGCCCGTTGGGTTAAAGGAAAGCCCAGGGTCATTTTCAAAACATTTGAAGACAGTTTTGTTTCTACTTATAGGTTACCTATTCCTAATGATCTTGGCAGTCCTGGTAAACCAAATGGATCATTACTTTCTTCAGCGCCGCCCGCCTTAGGCTATTTATCACACAATCCAGCAGTCCCCACTAGTAAGGAGCCTGTCACTGTATCTGCTAAGGTGTCCGGAACCGCAGATTCAGTCAAACTTATGTATCGTCAGGACTCAGCAACCAATGACAGGGACTGGAAATCTCTTACTATGAATGACAACGGTGCCGGTGCAGACTCTCGTGCCGGTGATGGAATATGGTCAGCCCAAATTTTAGATCAGGGAGTAGATAATAGGATCGTGCAATTCTATGTCCTTGCAAAAAATGGCGCACAAGAAGTCACTCTTCCTTCCCGTGCACCTGAAATACCAGCAATGTACGTTGTCGATAATTCTGAAATTAAGACTGATGTAACAAGTTATCGGGTCGTGATTTCAGATTATGATCGCCGTTCAATGACGAGCGGAAGCAGCGCAGCATGGGAATGGAAATTTCCAAACCTTTCTAACAATTATAAAAAGATGACCCTCATCGTTGATGAAAAAGAAATATTTTATAATTGTGAGGTCCGATCTTCCGGAAGCCCTTGGCATGCTGGAAGCAGATCAAATTTCACACAACGAGGTAAATTTAAAATGCCTTTAGACAAACGTCTCCGCGGCCTTGCAAAAATTGCTTGGGACAATACCCCGGCAGCAGAGGGTGCTGCTAATATATTTAATAACAAAGTTCCTAGATACATGCTTTATCTTATGGGCCATGAAGTGAACGAAAACGAATTTGCTTCAATGATTGAGAACGGAGGAAATCCTAGACACTCAGTAGAATTTTTTGAACCAGTCGGTAATGATTTTCTGGAAAGAAACTTTGGGGATGATGGTCCGCAAGGAGAGCTTTACCGACAAGATGATATATTTTTCTTCGATGATAATTACAGCAAAGACCAAATAACCAGTCGGTACTGGTGGTACGCTGGTGATGACTGGCCGGGTCCAGGAAGATATCACAGTCAGTGGCTGAAGCGTTCGAGGGAAACAGATTATGATTATACAGCTTTAATCAATCTATTAAAAACCGTAAAGAATTCTAACGGGTACACTGAAGAGGAAATAAATCGTCTCGTTGACGCGAGAAGAATATGCATGATGGCTGCCGTGAGAGGTTACATCGGGGACTGGGATTCTTTCACATTAAGACGCCCCAAGAACAGTTTCTTTTACAGGGGCCCAGGAGATGGAAAATTTCATTTCTTCTTCCATGACTCTGACTTGGCTTTTCAAAACACTGGAGAAATGATCTTTAGTGGAGGAAATGAATTCTCAGCTTGGCTTCGTAAGCCTTATAACAGGCGTATTTTTCGATACTATCTAACAGAAATATTGGATAAATTTCAGGCCAAAGGGCCACGTGTGGATGCTTGGTTCGACTGTGAACAGGCAGTTTCCACCACCTACAATCCAAACCAGAATAAATATACGGGTTGGGACAGTGGCAGGCGCAATCGTATTTTGAGTGAACTTTCAAATGGTCATACCAGAAAACTTGATGTCGACCCAATTGCCAATACATCTAATGATAATATCACAATTACCGGAGAAGCTGGATATCGGGTCTGGGAAGTTGCCGTAGAAAACCACCCCGAAGGTCAATTCAGCTGGATCGATGAAACAACATGGAAAATTGAAGGAATTTCCTTAAGAAGCGGATCAAACTCTTTCCGTGTCATCGCATTGGATGATGATGGTAAGGCTGCGTTTGGAGAAGAAACAGATACTGTCACGGTAAACAAAACAAATAATGCAGCTCCGCACATAGTCCTTGATTTGAATCCTGGTTCTGCAAACGTCGAGCTGGCCAGCACGTTGGTCCTTGATGCCAGTGAAAGTTACGACCCAGAAGGTGATGCCCTTTCATTTGTATGGAGCGCTTCGTCAGAGAATGTCGTTTTAACATCAGATGGCCCGACTGCCGTTGTCAGTTTTGCGACTCCTGGACTATATGAAATATCTTTAGACGTAACAGATCAGAAAGATAAAAAATCCACAATCTCAAGGCAAATATCTGTATTTGGGCCTAAGGGGTTTTCAGCATTTAATGATGTTTGGATTGCCCCATGGATCCAAGAACATGACATAGAACAAAAAGACAATTACTCTCCCGGGGCCTGGTGGTCCCTCAGTGAAGCACTAGGGAAATTAGTTATTCAATTGCCGGATGATAAGTCCTATCCGTTAGGGCTGCCTCCGGGCATTGCTGATTCAAAAAGTTATATCCAGTTAGATCATGCCTGGCAATATAGTGATGAAAACATCGATTATATGTCCGAATTTGCTAAAGTAGGCTTTGATGATTCCTCTTGGAAAACAGGAAAGGGTATGTTTGGTAAAGATTCCGGCACGATACCAGAGCCAGGGATCAATACTCCACTGCAAAACAATTCGGCAGAGAACCTAGTAAGTTATTACTTTAGAACAGAATTTGAATTCTCTGATGATCCGGTCGGTTCAGAAATTGATCTCCGCGCTGTCATAGATGATGGAGCTAGATTTTGGCTCAACGGCATTGAAATTGATCGTGTCCGGTTACCTAATGGTCAGATCGAGCATGGAACCGGAGCAAGCAGTAATACTGCTTCTAGAGATGAAAAACAATCACGGCAAGTGGGTATTTACGATGGTACCGGATCATTAGTAAATGGGACAAATGTACTCGCCGTGGATCTTCATAACCGTAATTCTAGAAGCTCTGACTATCTCTTTGCTGCCGAGCTTGATATCACAGCTCAACCGGTCACGGAAGGTGGTAATCTCGATGGAACCACGCACCCCTGGCTTAAACGTGATCTACCCACTCATTCCAATTGGGTATTACAAACTGATCTTGAACTATGGAATCTTCAATTTGATGAATTTATGGCGGGCTTAATAATCGAAGTTGATGAATCTGCCAAGCGATCTCGTTATGCTTTCGGTTATAAAGACGGAAGGCATTTAGCCGTCACCAAAATTACCTCTTCTGGGAGCGCTGGAACAGTACATAGCGTTCCATTTTCTTCATCTGATGATGTTGTTATAAGAATACGCCGCGAAGAGGATCGTCTCTTTTTCGAAAGATCTCCCGAATCTGGAGTTTGGGAAATTATTCATCGCCTCGACCTTCAGACGAATTGGGAATCAGTGCATGGTGGAATATTTACAAGCTCAGAAGCCGCCCGTGGATTGAAGGTGAGTTTTGACTATATGATGCTCATTTCTCCTGATGAATCTTCACCTTCTAGTGGAGACATAGTTGTTTCAGAAGTAATGTATAATCCATTAGAGGGTTCTGATTATGAATTTATTGAGCTTTATAATGCGGGAGGAAATTCTGTCGATCTGACTGGTTTTTCTCTCCCCCAAGGTCAACCCGTGAATGAATTTATCTTTCCTGAAAGATCAATAGGTGCTGGTGAATATCTTCTAATTGTGGCTGATCGTGAATCTTTTTTAAGTAAATATGGTCAGCAGATTAATGCCCAAATAGTAGGCAGTTGGTCTGGTGGTAAGTTAAATAATAATGGCGAGGAAATTGTACTTTTGGATAGGGATGGAAATCTTGTCACGAGCTTTATCTATGACAACAACGGCCCCTGGCCAACTCAGCCTGACGAAGATGGTTATTCTCTTGTATTATCCAATCCATTGTTGGGAAATACAAGTGATGGCTCTTTGTGGACATCAAGTTCTGCAATTGGAGGATCACCCGGAAAGGCTGAAACAATCAACGAAGCGTTTGCATCTTGGATGGAAGCCAGGGGAGAAACTAATCCATTAGACGTTAAGGGAGGCGATTTACTCAATAATCTTCTTACGTATGCTTTTGGAATGGATCTTATTGGTGAAAACCCTCAAAGCGGAATTCCTTCATTGGATATAGTCGAACTAGAAGGAAGTCAGTACTTTGCCCTTGAATATCGGGAAAGAAAAGATGCGCCAGGTATCGAGTTTATCATTGAAATGAGTAATGATTTAATCGCGTGGTCACAGGACAAAAACAACACAATTGAAATTTCTAGAGTGGCGGATGGTGCTGGTGCTGAACGAATCCTTTTACGCTCTAGGGATGCTATAAATGATAAGGATTTAGGGTTTTTGCGTGTGCGTGTTCTTTCGCCCTGATGTTGTGGAATTATTAAATTGGTTCATTTGGGGATTTTAAATGCATCTCATTGACTAGGTGGAATGTTTTGGTAGTATCATAAAGCCTTTCGCGCTGGTGAGCTGTTTGCGCTTTTTGTGTTTTTCGTCTCACCTGCGCGGAAATTATAGAAATCATTTGAAATGGTGGCCGTAGCTCAGTTGGTAGAGCCCCGGTTTGTGGTTCCGGTTGTCGCGGGTTCAAGTCCCGTCGGTCACCCCATTTGATTTCTAAATCTGTTGTTTTTAGTTTTTAAAAGTATGTTTTTTCGCGCAAATGGACTCTATAGAGAAACGAATCGGTTACAGTTTTGAAAACCCTAGACTTCTCTCTGAAGCTTTAACGCACCCAAGCCTCGCGTATGAAAACCAGGATAGTGGTTCTGATAATCAACGCTTAGAATTTCTTGGTGACGCTGTTTTGCAACTAGTGTTGACCTATGAATTGTTTACTATGTTTCCTGATTTTTCAGAGGGTCATTTGACCAAATTAAGGTCCCGCTTGGTTTCAACCGAAGCGCTTGAGGAGTATGCATTGGGGATTGATCTTGGTACTTTTGTTTTGCTTGGTAAGGGAGAAGAGCGAACGGGAGGTAGAAGTCGTCAGGGCGTCTTAGCTGATGCTTTTGAGGCACTAATTGGTGCGGTCTACTTAGACAGTGGTTTTGAATCAGCGAAAGGGTTTATATTGAATTCTTGTAAGATAAAATTCGCTCAAATTGTTGCCGAACCTATTGAAAAAAACCCAAAGGGTGAATTACAGGAGGTCCTCCAAAAAATATCTCAATTTGCCCCCACTTATCGGGTTCTAAATCAGGAAGGTCCCGACCACGACTGTTCATTCGAGACTGAAGTCTTGTGGAATGGTAGGGTCCTTGGTGTTGGTCAGGGAAAAAACAAAAAAGAGTCAGAACGATCTGCTGCTCAAAACGCACTCGTAAAATCTCTATGGATAGATACAAACAGTTCTCAATAACTTGTTAATATGTGTTCCCAAAATAAATTATTGGTTTTGTTAATAAGCCGGAACTTGTGTCTGTAAATTTAGTTATGGAAAAATGCTCACAGGTTTAGCTCGCTTATTGGTATCTTATTCACTGTTTTTGAATAGTCATCCGGCACTGTGGAACAGCCTATTTTTACATGTGGAATAGATTTTTCACAGGTTATTAACACTTAGAAGAAGAAGAAGAAATTATATTCCTTTAAATTATTTATCTTAGAGTGTTGTGAAAACTATTTAAAAAGGTCCCCTCTTTCCACTATATTGATATCATCTTATGATAATAGCTAGAGGACTCGTTGCTTTATTTCTTATTCCATTAGTTGGGTTGCTCCATTTTCTTTTTGCTACTCAGTTTGAAATTTATGAGCAGCGACCCGTGTGGGCAGCTGTTGTTATTCTTGCTTCATTGATTGTTCTTGCCAGGCTATTAATCAAAGCTAGCAAAAATAGAAAAACTCTCTTTTTGCTAAATCTGATAGCTTGGTGCATGGCTCTTTTACTTGTTTGGTGGGTTGAAGATTTCACTCATTATCCCGCGTTAGACACAAGCTACAAATTGGGTCAGAAAATTAATTGGTCTGACAAAGAACAACTGCAGGACAATCAGGGGCGTTCATTTGACATAGGGTCTCAACTTAATCAAGCAGATCAAACACTACTTATTTTTTACAGGGGTCACTGGTGACCATACTGTGTTGCTGAGCTCGTGAAGCTAGAAAACAAAATAGAAGAACTTAACTCAATGGGAATACAGGTCATAGCAATCTGCAAAGGGACTGCTCAAGATTCTCAAAGAACAAAAAATAAAACCAAAGGATTCTTTTCTTTTGTTTCAGATCCTAGCGGATCATTCATTGATAGTCTTGGATTATTAGATGAGGGAGGAAACCCCCTTACAGGTGAAGACACTGCACGAATTGGTAAAATGTTAGTCGATAAAAAAGCGGAGATATTCTGGTTTAGATTCACAGAAAATAATAGAGTTAGAATAGCCTCAACGGAGCTAATTTCGCAAATAGAGCAAGTTATAAAAAACCGTAAATAACTTAATATCAACGAGTTACACTTCTGTTTTTGCTTATCCAAATAGTCAACACCGCTATATCAGCCGGAGTTATTCCACTAACACGAGAGGCCTGTCCTAACGTTTTAGGTTTAATTTTATTGAGACGAACAGAAGCTTCTTTTTTCAAACCACTAATTAAATTATAATCGAGCCCATCAGGTATAGAGACACTCTCCATGTTTTCTGTTCTAGCGATCATTTGTTCTTGTCGTGCAATGTACCCAGCATTTTTGCACTCTATCTCAACCAATCGCCAAATTTCTTCACTAAACAATGATTGTATATCTTCAGGCAATTTACTTAACCCATTCCCCGGCTTGCGAAACCACTCATTGATCCTTAAACCTTCAAGGTTCTTCTTATGAGCTAAATCCAAAGCAACGGTATAATCTTCTTTTTTCTTCTTTATTCTTTTTAGCCTTTCTCCCCCCACCAAACCAAAGTCCGAGGACCACTCAGTTAATCTAAGGTCGGCATTATCCTGTCTTAATAAAAGTCTATACTCTGCCCGGCTAGTGAACATTCTATAAGGCTCAGTTACACCACGGGTTACCAAATCATCAATCATTACACCAATATATGATTTTGACCTTGGTAATATTAGAGGCTCTTTGCTCTGGCTTTTAAGAGCCGCGTTAGCACCAGCAACCAGACCTTGTGCTGCTGCTTCTTCATAACCAGAGGTTCCATTAATTTGACCCGCAAAATAAAGGCCTCCGATAATCTTTGTTTCTAGTGTTGGCTGAAGTTGTGTCGGTGGACAGAAATCATACTCTACAGCATACCCAGGACGTATAATTTCTGCATTCTCTAATCCCTTAATGGATCGTATAAATTCATATTGTATTGAATAAGGCAAAGATGTGGATACACCATTGACGTAATATTCATTTGTTTGGCGCCCCTCTGGCTCCAAAAAAACCTGATGGCGCTCGCGGTCTGCAAATCTTACTACCTTATCTTCTATCGATGGACAATATCTTGGACCAACTCCCTCAATAACACCACTATGCATCGGAGATTGATCCAAATTGGATCGAATTACATCATGTGTGGATCCATTTGTAT
>Ga0115011_10003553_pt1 | contig 10617 bp, 9 predicted proteins | sample TroAtlMetagenome_2_FD_88705 | JGI IMG/M metagenome (GOLD analysis project Ga0115011, IMG submission 88705) | Marine eukaryotic phytoplankton communities from Atlantic Ocean - Tropical Atlantic ANT8 Metagenome | ecosystem: Environmental > Aquatic > Marine > Oceanic | place: Tropical Atlantic... | reverse complement strand
TCTCGACGATCTGCCTGCAGACTTCGCGCATCGTCGGCGTGAAGGCTCCCGAGTCGCTGCCCCTGATCACCAAGGTGTGGGTCTTACCGGTGTAGCGAAGGTGCGGCCTCGGTCGTCCACCGCCCTTACCCTTCGGGAACACCATTCGCCCGCAATCCGCGCCGAAGTCGCCGTAGGCCAGTCGATTTGGTTGGACACCAGTCTCTTTGAGAGCCGCCAAGAAAGTGGTCCACTCCGCCCTTGCGACCAACGTGCGCTCGTTAGCTCCGACCGGCAGCTTGTCCGGGTACGCTGACGCTTGGTAGACGATTTTGCTCCACCGCGCCGCGCCGTCCAGTTGATCGAAGATTTCGCCGATGGCGGGCGCGAAGTCAGCGCCCAAGGGAGCCCCGGTGAAGTCCACGAAGAGGACACACTGTTCCGGTCGGACGCCTGCCTTTTCCACCGCCTCGACCAAAGCGGCGGGATCAACTTCCTCGAAGTCCATGTAGATACCCGCCCTGACGTCCCCCTCCCGAACGAGCGCCTGGCGGGCCGGATTGGACAGATCGGCGAACGTCAGCACCGGAAGCAGGCGGGAATTTACCGCCGTGGCGATGCGGAAGAGGGTCGCCACTCCCTCGTCGCCAAGGGCCGCCGCTGCCAGTTGCGGGTCGAGAAACGCACGCCGGTGCGGCCAGCTCTTTCCGAGGCGCTCGCCCATCATGTAGGCAATCTCGTCCAGCGTGGGTATGCGCCCTTTTCCCGGGTCTGACTCTGTGGGAGGCGGCACCACGAAGCGAGGGCAGACATGCCCTTGATAACGGGCGGCCAGCCTACCGCAGGCAGCGAATTCGCCGGGTTTAGCCCTGAGGGCCGGGAAGTATGGGAGCATCACTCTTTCCTTTCTGGGCTTCGCCCACAAACAGTTTCCTCACGGTGTTCCTCCCGATCTTGTTTGCGAACAGGGACCACTCTCCCCGTTCTTTGCGTATCCGCCCGAAAACAATCGCCGGATGGATACCCAACTCGTCGGCAAAGCGCTCGATTACCGCAGCCGACTTCGCGATGCGGGCGGTAGAGCGCCGCCAGCGTTCTTCCGGGATGAGCAGGTTGGAGGCGAAGCGGTTTGCCTCCTCCTCCTGTTCATCGACCGATGCCTCTTGATCCGTCTGATCGTAGAAGCCTACGGCCAGCCCGGTGGAGAAGTGAAGCGTGACGTGGGCGAGCTCGTGCATCAGCGTGAACCAGAAGTTGTCCACGGTGTCGGTTCTGACGGTCATTCCAATGACCGGTCTCCCATCCACGATGAAGGCCGCGCCGTCGATCTTCAGGCCGGGTACCTGTGGTTCCACGATCAAAACGATGCCGCGGTCGGCGAGCACTTCCACCGCCCGGAGCGGCCCGCGGGTGTCGTTGCTCAGACGGACCAGTCCGGGCATCCACTTGAGTTCAAGTGGCTCATGAACGTCCTCGACGCTCGCGAAAGCCTCGCGCGCCCTGGCTGTTACCCTAGCACGCCAAGCATGGAGCATGACGTCTTCGGTGTGGTCGACAACGTTGAGGCCAGTTCGGAGAAGCCCAGGGCTTCCAAAATCGATCCGGTTCTCGGCGATGTAGCGGCGAAGCTCAGCCTCGGTGAAGTCCTCGGCGAACCAGCCGTTCTCGCGTCCATGTTTTAGGATCTTCTTGATTTCGGACTTCGAGACTCCGTCAATCACTTTGTCCAGCCCACGGAAGGCAGGTTGGTCGGGCATGTCCGCAGTCAGGCGTACGCCGAGCAGCGCCGCGACGCGGTTATAGTTCTTGAGGCTGATCTGTCCGTATCGCTCTGCTTCCCAGCGCTGGACCTGCTGTTCTTTCACTCCGAGGCGCCATGCTAGATCCTTCTGGGAGTAACCGTTGGCTATCCTAGCGACGATCAGCATCAAACCTGGCTCTTGGTTTACAAGGGCCTTTAGTGCTGTGGGCTTTTGTGTTTCCTTGGCCACTTCATAAGCCTCGACTGCTCGGGTCAGGCGCTCGCGTTCGGCCTTCATCATTCGCGAGACTTGAGAAACCACCTCAGGCGGCAGGCCGGCCACGACCGGCTCCATAGCGTGCTCCGAGTGAAGTGCCTCGGAGAGACGAGAAATCCGCGCGCGCGCTTCCCGTGCTTCCTTTTCGTTCAGGGTGATTCCGTTCATGGTCATGCCTCAATATACCCAACTTTTATGTTGTGGCCAAGTACACAACGGATAAGTTGGGTGCAATGGGCTTCTGAACTACCGTGAGGCGTTGACGCAATGAATTCGGGGCTTCCGGTGCTGCCATCACTCCTGCTATGGGCATGCGGAGTTTGCCTAAATGAGCTGGCAGCACCTCGTTGCAGGTTCGATGCGGTTCGCGGCTTCCGCCGGAGGGACCTCGGGTTCGCTTGGGTCCATTCCCCAACAACTCACCAGTGCGAAATCGGAAATCGTGATTAAAAGGCCGTATGCGGCCGCTTGATGACGATCTTGCGCCACAAGAGGCCACTTGAGACCTGTTGACAAATTAACCTACAAAGGGCCATATGTGACCGACTATGGCGAGTTAACTAGCTTAATCGGCAACGTTTGGCCTTTAGAGAAGCAATGGCGACGTCACAACAAATCGAACATGAAATCGGGCAGCGTCTTGCGCGTCTGCGCCTCGCGCGCAACGTAACCCAAACTGACCTCGCCGAGAAGGCGGGCATCGGAGTCCGCACCCTGCGTCGCCTTGAGGCTGGGGATCCTTCCACACTGGACACCTTTCTTCGCGTCGCCGCTGCGCTCGATTTGGAGCATGCGATACTCTCTGTGTTACCAGAGGGAGACATCAGGCCAATTGAACGCGTCTCACAGAAGGGGAAGGAACGCAGGAGAGCGAGTCCTGCATCGGAACAACCCAAAAAATCATCATGGACCTGGGGTGACGACGTAGATGACTGATGCGAGCATAATATTGTGGGGTCGGCGCATCGGTGCCGTAAGTTGGGATGAAGCACGCGCACTCGGCATCTTTCAATACGATCCGGCCTTTGTGGGCGCGGGTATTGAGGTCGCGCCCCTGAAGATGCCAGTTCGGGAAGCACCCTACGAGTTTCCCGCCCTTCCGAAGGAAACGTTCAAAGGGTTACCCGGCATGTTGGCCGACGCGTTGCCGGACAAGTTCGGGAACCGGTTGATCGATGCGTGGCTTGCAGAAACGGGGCGAAGCGCGGGCCGGTTCAGCCCAGTGGATCGGCTTTGCTACATCGGCAACCGCGGAATCGGGGCACTGGAATTCGAGCCAACGGTCCGTAAAGCGACCCGGTCCAAAAAGCTGGAAGTGGCCCAGTTGGTGGATCTGGCCAACAGGGTCTTAAGCGAGCGCGAGAACCTTGCCGGCAGGCTCGGAGGCGAGGACGACGCAGAGGCGCTCGAAGATATTTTGAGCGTCGGGACTTCGGCGGGTGGCGCGCGCGCGAAGGCGGTGCTTGCCTGGAACCGAGACACCGGGGAGTTCAGGTCAGGCCAAGTCAAAGTCGACGAGGGATACGAGCACTGGCTCTTGAAGTTCGACGGCGTGTCCAACAATCGAGATAAGGAGCTAGCCGATCCCCAAGGCTTCGGAAAAATCGAGTACGCATATTACCTGATGGCGACGGCGGCGGGCATCGACATGTCGGAATGCAGGCTTCACCATGAAGGCGGACGAAGCCATTTCATGACGCGTCGGTTCGACCGGGACGAACGAGGGCGCAAGGTCCACATGCAATCGCTCGGCGCGATACAGCATTTCGACTTCAATGACCCGGCCTCTTATTCCTACGAGCAGGCCATCATGACGATTAGGGATCTTGGGCTCGGAATGGATGTGGTGGAGCAACAATACAAGCGCGCTGTCTTCAACGTTGTCGCTCGCAACCAAGATGACCACGTCAAGAACATCTCCTTCCTCATGGGCCGGTCCGGCACTTGGCGACTGTCCCCAGCCTATGACGTGGCCTATTCCTACAATCCTTCTGGCTCATGGACGCGCGACCATCAAATGAGCCTAGCTGGAAAGCGAAACGATTTCACTCATGGCGACCTCATGGTTTTTGCTTCGAACGTGGGGCTGAAATCCAACAGGGCGAACCAAGCTATTGAGGAAATCCTGGGCGCGGTCGCGCAGTGGCACGAGTTCGCTGAACGGGCGGGTGTTGAGCATTCTGATGTGAGCCGTATCGAGAAAACGTTTCGCATGAATTTGCGGGGTAAGTAGCGCCGGGCCGCCCAATACGGATTGCCTTGGGATCAGTCGTGGACACGATTGTCAACCGCGCGAAATTGCATCGCGATATCATCGGTGTCCGGCTCACTCTGAGATCGTTTTGAGCACTGCGTCGTTCGCTGCGTACAGGTCACGACAATGGCCCGTTCTTATTCAATCACATAGCACTTGCAGCATTGGGGCCTAGTCAAAGCAAAGTATACTCAAACTGCCTGTGCGCGCTCGGCGTTCCATTTACAGCTGGGAGAGGGCGCAGCCTAGAACTAAAGAAGAACATGTTGTCGTAACACGACGCTTCAGATACATTCGCTTCATGGACGATGTCCCCAGCGTATTCGAACAATATCCGAGCCGTAATGGCTCATCTCGTTCTGTTGACCTGAGGCGCATCGATGCGTCGTTGAACATGCGGCGGTACTATCACATGAGCTTGCAACCGGACTTGTTTGGAGGCGTGGACCTTGTGCGAGAGTGGGGGAGGATTGGTTGTCGCGGCCAGTCTCTGATCGAGCGGCATCCGGACGAACACTCGGCGATGGACGCGATGAAGGCCCACGATGCCCTCAAGCGCAAGCGTGAATACAGGCCAAGGACGTCGATCTGATGTAATCCTTCAAACGGCTCTTGCGCAGACGTCAGCAATCACTTTTCAGATCCAATAAGCTCAGCTTGAGAGACGCTCGCGAAACGCTTACATTTCTCTATGGTGGACGTGGCCATCGTGCCCAAGACCGCCATACCTCCCTGTTGGACTTTGGCCGAGCTCTGTCTCGGCCGTTCTTTTTTGAGCGCGGGCCAATTTTATTGAATTGCCAAGCTTGCAAGCTCTTGAAGTCGCCGGCTCATGATTGCGGGCGGTCCGTACGGACCGCATCGCGTACTCTGTACGGTTTTTCTTGGCCAGAAGCTGGGGTTCTCCACGCATACGCTGGAGCTGAACGTGGCCTATTTCGACAACTGGCTGCGTGTGCTTCGGTCGGACAAGCGGCGGATGCGCAGCGCGCCTGCGACTATCTGGTCGCCGCGTTGGAGGCGGGGCAGGGTGAACGGGCCGCGTGAGGCAGGAAACCATTGCGACTGTGACCCCTGGGGAAAGTGAAAGGAGGCCTTGGGTCAGGTGGTTTCAACCCATCCGGAAAGGACAGACCCATGAGCCATCCTGAACCCCTCGCGTTCACCCCGCCCGACGCGGCCGCCATCGCTGCGCTGAACGACGCCTTCCGCAAACTTGCCTGCCTCGGGGTGCCACCGGATCGGCCCGTCCAGGGCCGGGTACATGTGACACGGGCATTGATGGAGGCCGGCGACGACTTCATGGCCGAGGCTGTGAAGGCGACGGGGGAGTTCGAGATCTTTGAACCTGAGAACGATCCCGAGGGCTGGCACGATTTCGGGGCGGTCACGATCCGTGGGGAGACCGTGTTCTGGAAACTCGATCTCTACGAAGCGGACTCCGACTTCCGCTATGGTGCTGAGGATCCCGGCAACCCCGAGACGACCACGCGTGTCCTGACCATCATGATGGCGCACGACTGGTAGGGTGTGCCGCAACCCCTTCACCAACTTCGAGAGGCCCGCCGACCCATTGAAAGGGAAAGTGGGCCTTTTGCCCTTTTGGTTCCCGGATCCGGGGATCGGTCAGGCCGCTCGGGATGTCCGGGTGGCGCAGAACCCAGAGAAGGACATTTCATGACACAAGCCCTCCAACCCATTTCCATCGCCATCGGCGATCTCGTAGCCCATCCCGCGAATGTGCGGGCTCAGTCCCCTGAGGCCTACGCCTCCGACAACATCGCGCACCTGAAGGCCAGTATCGCGGTGCTGGGCCTCCTCCAACCGCTGCTCGTTCAGCAAATCGATGGCAAGTTCGGGGTCCTCGCAGGCGGTCGGCGTCATGCGGCCCTTATGGAACTGGTCGCGGACAAGGCTGCCAAGGGGTTCACCAATCGTACCAAGATCGACTGCCGCCTAGTCCCGGGCGATTGCGACGTGACCACCGCGCTGTCGCTCGCCGAGAACATCACCCAGGCGCCGATGAATGCCATCGACGAGTTCGAGGCCTTCGCGCGGATGATGGAGGTCGACGGCCAGACGCCAGAGACCATCGCGAAGACCTTCGGCACCACGGTCGCAGCGGTCAAAGGCCGGCTGCGTTATGGGCTCATCCATCCGGAGATCCGCGCGGCGGCACGCGCAAAGGCGATCACGCTCGACGTGATGAAAGCCTTCGCAGATCACCCTAGCCAGGAAGTTCAGAAAGACGTTTTCGAGGCGCTTACCAAGGAGAGCAATTACCTGCAGGCCTATACGGTCCGGAACGCGCTGAAGTCTCGTGGCGTGCAGGTCAGTGACGATATCGGGGCCTTCGTGCGGAAGGACTATGAGGCGCGTGGCGGTGCCATCGCAGCGGACCTCCTGGACGAGCATTCCGTGCTCGAGGATTCTGCGCTGGTCGAGACCATTCTCCTCGAGAAACTCACCGCCGCGGCCGAAGAGGCGCGCGCGGAGATGGGCTTCGCTTGGGCCGATGCGGTCATCCAGTACGATTACGCCGCCATGGCCGAATTCGGTCGGGTCTATCCGGGGCCGATCGAGCCCGATGAAAGCGGCCAGCAACGCGTCGACGAGATCACCGCCGAGCTGGAGAAGCTTGAGCGCGAGATGGAGAACGAGGAACTCGCGGACGAGGCTTACAATGCGCTCTACGAACGCGTGGATTTGCTTGAGGCCGAGGCACGGGATCTGCATGAGGCCTACAGCGCCGAGGATCTTGCTCGCTCCGGCGTGATCGCCACCTGGTCGCAGGGCAGGATCTCCCTGCATGTCGGGCTGGTGCGTCCCGAAGATCAGCCGGAGAGGTTCGGCAAAGCGCCCGGTACCTCTGCGGAAGAGGGCGCGACGGACAGCGACGAGATCACCTACCCCGCCTCGCTGACCGAGGACCTCAAGACCGAGCGGGCGATGGCGCTTGGCGCAGCCATGACGATGCACCCGGAGGCGACGCTGGATCTCACGCTGTTCAAACTTGTCACCGATGTGCTGGGCCACGGCATGGGCGTCACGCAGGCGATCAAACTCGATGCGCGCCAAGAGTATCGCACCCACGCCAAGATGGGCGAGATCGATGGCACCTCGCTCGAACAGGTGGCTGCCGCGCATGACGCGCTCGATCTCTCCTGGGCGGATGATGCGAAATCTCCCGCCGATCAGTTCGCCATGTTCCGAGCCCTCAATGCGGGCGAGAAAGCCAAGCTCGTGGCCTACGCCACGGCAGCAACCACGCAGTCCTGTTTGGCGCGGGACCGGCAGCGCGACAGCCTGATGCATGATTTCGAGATCGAGGTGATGCCGGACATCCGCGCGCACTGGACACCGAACGCGGCGCTTTTCAACCGCTTTAAGAAGGCGTGGCTCCTCAAAATCCTCGGCGAGGAGCTGGGACTCACGCAAGAGGCGGTGACCCTGGCGTCCTCGACCAAGAAGGAGGTCGTCGCCTTCTGCGACAAGCTCTTCGCCGAGCCCTTCGCCACCCTGACGGAGGCGCAGCGGGCGGCGGTCGCGGCCTGGTGCCCGCCGATGATGCAGACCTCGGGCACCGAGCCGTCCGAAGGCGAAACCGAGGTCGCCGAAGCGGCCTGACCCTGAAGCCGACCCGCACCGCATTGCCGGTGCGGGTCGCACCTCTCTCAAACTCACAGGTAAATCCCATGGCACTTCTCAGCTTTTCCGCCGCGGACGTCGCGGCCCAGATCGCGCATGCGCGCGGCTGCTCCACCTTCCTGCCGAACTGGAATGGCCCGGTCGGCAACCCCGCGCTGATCCTGATCGTCGGCAATGGTGTCCATCTGCGCTCGAACGGGATTGATGGCTCCTCCACGCGGATCGTCACGACGGAACGCGCCGACCCCTCCTATGCTTTCGCCGCAGACATCAACCCGTTTCGGGACACCGATTGGATGGGGGCCCGGCAAGCGGCGTTTCGTGATCTGACGGGCCAGTTTTACACCGACATTCTCGACGACGTGCAGATGCTCATCGACCGCGGACACGACACCATTCGGTTGGCGACCGATGGTCACACGATCCGGGTCTTTGCGCGCGGTGCGGCCGACTACCTGATCGGCGGCACCTATGATGTCCCCTCCGGTCTCGGAGGCACGTTCCGGGTGATCCTCATGGACATAACCGATACGCAGGCGCTCGTGCAGAACCGCGGCAACTGCGAGGGTTTCGACGAGATGCTGCCCTACCGGGTGCCGCTCGACGCGCTGATCGAGGTCGACGACCGGAGGGTGGCATAATGGGCTGGCTCTTCTACACCGACCGCCGCGTGAGGACCTACGCGGACGAGAAGGCGGAGATCGCCCGGCTCTGTAGCTTTGAGACCGAAACCCGCAAGACAGTCCTGCTCAAGGCCTGCAAGGTGGGCTCGACCTGGTATGCCGCGGCCAGGATAACGACACTTGATGGCGCGCCGGTTGAGGATGCGACCTACTTGCCCGATGCCGACGGGTCGATCACCTTCGGGGCCGTCTTCCTAACGCGCTATGACGATGGATGCTGGGGCTACAAGGACATGGAGGAGACTTCCGACCCGGTGGAGTCGCGGGCGCCCGTCAGCCTTCTGGCCCTGCTCTCCGAGTTGAAGGATCCCGACAGCTATGCCCATGCCTGGCGCCAGCGCTGCCGGGACTGGGCGGCAATCCCGGACTACGACGAGGGGGACCGAATACGGCTTGCAGCGCCGGTCACGCTGACCGACGGCAGCACCTGCCAGATCGTGACTGTCACCCATTACCAGCGTGGAGGGCAAAAGCGCCGGTGCTACCGCATCGAGGAAACCGGCGGTCTCGTGCGTCTGCCGAAGGCCTCGCTGGCCGGATCGGAACGTCTCAGCTCGGCGAAGGGTGCGACGAGCCCCGTCCTGGCCGAGTTCTTCGTTGGTAGGGGCTCCTGACAACCGCCAACATCATCTGTCCAACATTGAGCCGCCTCCCCACTGCCGAAAGTGGAAAGGCGGCTTTTTGTCCTGTCAGGCCCGTAACCTGACTGGAAGGACAGATCCCATGATCAATCGTAGGATGAACACCGACGCCGTTATCCCATCACTTGCTCGGCTCAGGCAGGCCCTGCCTCTGATCGGCAGCGCGCTCGCCGAAGGACCGCTCAGGAGCTCGTCTCTGGCACGGCTCATGCGTGAGACCTTCGGCGGCAGCGATGCCGGTGGCGTCTGGTCCTGGCGCATGGCTTATGACGCGATGCAGGCCGCTGCGGTCCTGCAGGTTGTGCAGAGAACTGGCCAAGACGCGCTGAGCTCTGCCGGACTGCTGGCCTCGCGGCTCCTGACCGAGACGCGGCGCTCTGAGCAGCAAATCCGTCTGCAGCAATTCAGCACCCCGTTGTCCTATGCCGCGCTGGTTGCTCGCGCTGCGGCCATACGTTCTGGTGAGACCTTCCTCGAACCCTCGGCCGGCACCGGCGCGCTGGCCGGTTTTGCCCTGCGCGCGGGCGGCAAGCCGATGCTCAACGAGATCGATCCCTTCCGCCGCGCGCTTCTCGAGGCGGTCTTTTCGGTCGAGGTGACCGGTCACGACGCGGAGCATATCGACGATCTTCTGGCCACGGCTGATCTTCCGGGCGTCATCGTGATGAACCCGCCCTTCGCCTCCTCGGTCGATCGGTCGCGCGACAGGCATGTCGCGGCAAAGCATATGATCGCCGCCGCCAAGCGGCTCGCCCCCGGCGGTAGGCTCGTGGCGATCATGCCGACGGGATTCTCGCCGGAGCGGGATGCGGCCCATTGGGCGCGGGCCACGGCCATCGCGAAGCCGCGTCTCGCTCTCACGATCCCGGGTCATGTCTACCGCAAACTCGGCACCACGGCTGAGACCCAGCTCATGGTGTTCGACAAGGTGCAGGAGGAGGTCGCGTTCGTCCGCGCGGTTGCGGCCGATCTGGAGGCGGCGCAGCACATCGTCGATGATATCGCCGCGACCCGATCTGACGCTCCGCTTCAGTCGCGTGCACAGGTCCGGGCCATCCCGCGTCAGGGCACTACTCCCGCCGTACGCAGCCGACGGGTTGTCTCAAGCTCTACCTGCAAAACCAAAGCCCTGGCAGCCGTCCCGCTGGCCTTTACCCCCCTCGACACCCCCCGTGAAAACACCCCCGTGTCCGACATCTATGCCCGCTACCGTCCTCAGCGGATCGAGATTGCGGGCGCGCAAGAACATCCCACGCCGCTGGTCGAGAGTATCGCCATGGCCTCGGTGGCCCCGCCGGTGCCGTCGAACGCCGCCGCTGCTGACCTGCGGCTGCCCGGTCGCCTGATTGAGGAGGGCCATCTCTCCGAGGCCCAGCTCGAGACCATCGTCATGG